>JACCDR011183641.1_pt1 | contig 15898 bp, 16 predicted proteins | sample 7446431 | NCBI WGS metagenome assembly JACCDR01 (sample SAMN15323443, study PRJNA562643) | freshwater metagenome | isolation source: river surface water | place: USA:Blue River Watershed | collected 2017-08-17 | reverse complement strand
TTATGAAGGATTTTATTGCGATACGAACAGATTTCTGGTGGATTTTGGCGTCAGCCTTCCAGTAGCGGAAAGCGGTGCGGTGTTCTTAACAACGGGTCTCAATGCTTCTCTGCCATCGCCTCTGCAAACCGGAACGATTTACTATGCCGTTTCTCACCCGAGCGTGCAAGAAGAATTCTATTTGCGTTTGACTCCGGGCGGCGCAAATATCTTGCCAGCCGACCAGTTCTCAATCATGTATATGCATGCTTACGAGAGCGGCTCGCTTGCGCCTAGTTATTTTGATAGCCCAGAAGAATTACTAAATATCATTAACTCGGGCTCTGATGTCTTTGGATGCACTGGATATATTACAGGTTACGATACCAACAAGGTGCTTTTCCTTGAATCCATTCTTCTCGGCGAGTCGGGTAACGATATAACAACTTCTGTCGCGAGTGGCATCACAAGTTCCCAGTGTTCGCGCTTCCGAGCCAACTCTTTTACAGGCGGCGAAAATTACCACTTCCCTTTGACTCCGAATAGTCTGTTCACCGGGCAGCTCAACGAAACCATTTACGCTGTGCAGTATTATACGGGACTTGCTTCAGGTAATATCACGGGCGAAGTAAGACAGCTTGATTTCTATAGGCACTTCACGGGCGTTTGGAATTTGATTACTGGAGATACTGATTTTAGAGCTTCGGGTTGGCTTTCGGGCACCAGCCGCTATACAAATAACGGATTTTCTTCAGGCATCTATTCGGGCCGCCCAGATGTAATTCCGTTCTATATCGAATACAACAATGAGCCGTTCGTATTCACAAATGATTTGGCGGTTCTTACAATTACTGGATATGGAATCCAATCCGGTATTTCGATGATAATATCGGGAATCAAATAGTCGCCGCTTATGTCTCTGTTTTCTAAAACTACGGTTCTTTACGGTGCTAAGGGCGTGCCGCGCGTGTCGAGTGGCCAGCGCGAAAATGTCGCCCCTTTCGCGCCAATCCTAACTGCTGTTGACCCTGTGTCCGTAAAGATAAGCCGCTACTCGAAAGTCTTGACGGATTTCAATTTGGCCGCCGACTTGTTTGTTGCAGGCCTTAATTGTCCTGTGGAGATTTCCTACGGCGACAAAATCTGGCTTGAGGTATTTTACGATAAAAACCTCGTTCCTGTTTTCGGTCTGATAAATTCAGGGGCTAAATGGACAGCCACTTCAATAACAGGCGGCGCGGCGGCTGAGCTTTATCCGTCGCAAATTGAATTGTTTCGCTCGTCGGAAATTTCGAACAAGACGACTGTCTTAAACAATGCAATAGCTTCTTTGAACGCTTTTAAAATATCTGCGGCTGCTGAATTACTCAAGGAAAGGCAAGTGCTCGCTTTTACGGAAGAGGAGTATGACGCAATCTTGACCAAGAGCGACGAAGATTACGCTACTGGTCTCGCGGCGGCAAACACATTACTTGCGAGCCTTGGTGCATTTTTCTCTTCGGCTCCAACTTCCAGTTTTCAAAAACTCTTTCGCACTTATACTCTTTTGGCTTATACCACAAAGGATTTCAACGGTTACTTGGATGGGAAAACCATAGAAACTGTTCCTGCTTTACCGACATCAAACATTTCAACTCCTCAAAGGGCAGAGACAGAACAATACAATCTGATTCCGTGCGTCTCTTCGGATTTAGCTATTGTAGATATTTGTTACCAAAATCGATACGCAGCAAAGATTCCAATTCCTTATGGAATTACGCCTAGATACTTTCCTTTGGCTAACGCTTCGGAAGAAGAAACAAACACAGCTTAATGTTCGGCCAACTTCATCAAACGAATCCGAAAAGAATTCCATCAGCCTCAGATTTATCGAGTGCGCAGCGCCCTTTTCAACTGTCCTTGGAAAGGTTCTTGGACTTCTGGTCGGACATAAAAGCTTTGGATGTTTCCGTAGAAGCCGTGACACTACCGCTTTCTCAATCTTTGTCTTTGGAGAATGCTATAGAAGGTCTTGGAGCGTTACAGGAGGCCAACAACGACGCGCGGGCATCTCTACGCGTGCGCATACATAGACAAGTGAGACAGATAGGATTTCTGAATTCGGACGGCTCGGAAAGTTTGCTCAGTGCCACGCCCACTTCTTTTTCGGAGTATCCGGTTTTCTCAGGCGGAAATTCGGGCGGCACGTTCTCTATAAATTTCGGCCAAACTCTTTTCTATATAGGAAATTTTCTTCCGAAAGTTGATGTGCTCATGGCGAATGGCGCATCTAATTCCGCAGGCGGCGGCCTTGTAGGTTTCGTAAACTTCGCGCCCCTTGGCAGCATTTCCATGTTTGGCGAATATGGGTATTGTCTAGGTTCTGTATCCATTGCCGAACGCTATTCTGAAATACAGATACAGGGAAATGCGTTTTCGGAAGGCCAAACCATAACTTTGAATTGTGCTGGCCTTACTGAGATGGACAAATATACGATTGCCTATTTTGGTGTCGCCTCTTCTCCCGTGTCTTATGACGGAGAGAATTTGTTAACCGTAGTGCCCCAAAACGCAAAAAGCGGGCCTTTGAGAATTGAATCCCAAAGCCCGCAGTTTGACTTTTTCTTGACCGAACCTGTAGCTATTTCTTAGCTTCTGTCGCTACTTTAGCCTTTTCTTCGGCGGCTGCTTTTGCTGCCGCCTTGGCCGCGTTTTCCTTATCTCGCGCCAGCTTTTCAAGGCGTTCTTTTACTTTGCCCATCACAACAAAGATTTGAGTTGTGGGCACGTCACGCACGTCCTTCCAGTCTTCCGCACCTTCGACGCCTTCCTCATTCATGCGATTCTTGAATGCGTCAAATGGAATCTTATTGCTCTTGAGCAGAGCATCTAATATCGCTGTATTATCCGCAGTTTGCCCAGCGTCATTTTCATAAGCGGGCTTGTCCGATTTGTCTGGGCCGATTTCCTCACCACAAACAACGTTAATGTCTAGGAAGCGTCGGATGCAGCGGGCCAAAGAACGATTCTCTGCGGCTGTTACCAAGTAATGGCTCATGAAACCTGCTGTATTTTCAATAGTCGCGCTAGCAGAGCCTGTAGAGCGAACGGGCAGCAATTTTTCGAGCCCGTAAGAATCTTTTCTATGTTCCGTCTCATAATTTCCAATCCACTCAATCGTTGTTGTAGCTACGATTTCACGACCGTTGAAATTTACTGCGGTGCGAACGTCTGAATAGCCTCGAATTTTCGCCAACTTTGTAAGTCCGCCAAGCTTAATGCAAAGCTGGTTTTCCTCAAGCCCGTCAATAGTTTCGGGGATTTCTTTTCCTTTGAAAGCTGATTTATTAGGATAAAGGAATTCCTTTGGCACCATCTTGAACCAATCTATAGAACCATCTTCTTTAAAGACATAATTGATATGTTCGAGAAGACCGTATTCGTTTCGTATCCATGCGAAAGGTGGCGTGCAATTAATCTCCTGTGTGTTTTCTGCTTGTGTTGCGTCTTGGCTGGTTGCGTTATTCTCCATAAATATAATAATGACTAAGGTTTTCGAAAAATTCTGGTGAGTCTATCACGTTCCCGACGTTTGTCAAAGGCCCTTCGGCTGGCTGCCCGCTTTTCCAATGGGCAAGCGACAGAAACATTTTACCGTCTGCTACGACTTTCTTTGAGGTCATAAAGCGGTCAGAGACATCAAGGACGACGGTTTCAGTCTTAATCTGTTTTAGGAATGGGCAATCAATGTAATCGAGCTTGATAGCATCAAATTCTTCTCCCTGTTTCCTTGTGAGAAGCGTGTGAGGGAAAGCTTTCCGAGTTAATTGATTCGAGAACTCTGGACCGTGCTTGTCTACAATATAGAAAAGGCCGCGAATATTTTGGCGAAGAGCGCCCAAGATTTCCAAGTTCAGAGGTTTGTCCGTAACAATTTCGCATGGGCGTCTTTTTATTTGCTCATAGACAAATTGGTCTTTGTCGGGCTCGGCCAAGTCAAAGCGAATCACCAAAGAATGGTCGGCTAAAAAGTTGGCGGCCACAACGCAGTTTGGCACAAGCTCAATCTGACGAGAGTAGACGTTAGAGCCTATATGTTTCGTGACAGACAGCTTTGTTTTTGGCTTTCCTAACAATTCCAAGGCTGCTGCCGCTACCGCCTCTGGCTTAATCTTATCGATACTTTCTGGTCCACCAGCAAGAGTATAGGTTGGCTTGTAATCAGGCGGGACGAGATAGCGCTTTTTCGTTTCGTCTCCGAAATAGGAACCCGAGACTCGCGGGTCGCTGATAGCGAAAAGACTAACTACAGGAACGTTATAATGGCCCGCAATGTGAAGAGCACTTGTATCGCCACAAATTACGAGAGCCGCGTTTGCGATAATCCAATTGTATTGAGGGATTGTCGTTTTGCCGCAAAAGTCTTTGTCTGCGCCGATTCGTTTTTCATCCTTCATTCCAACTTGAACGAGAGGCAGGCCAGCATGTTTCCTGAGCATTTCGGCGACTATTCCATAGTGAGAATAGCTTTTGTTTGGCGCTCCAGTGCCCGAAATCATTACTATGTATGGGCCTTCAACGCCAAGAGGAATGAAACTTTGCTGGAGGAGCATTGGGCCGATTTTAACCCCGGCTTGGAGGGCGTAAGCTTCTACGAGACGCATAAGGCAAGAAGGGTTGCGAGCGTGCCGACAACAAATCCAACAAGTGCGGATAGAACTATTGCTGTTGATGCCGAGATTTGTGTAAGCTTTGAATTTTCGCGGCTGATACACGCTTCGCGAAACGAAAGCTTCGGTTGCTTTTTGAAATCGTTTAAAAGAATTTGGGAAAATATCTCGTCTGGGATTAATCCCGAACAAGGCGGCTCTCCACTCCAATATGTTTCACGGTCTTCTGGGGATTTGTAAGTGATAGGATATACTTCAGGCTCTAAAACCAAAACTTGATTCGTCGCACCTCTAAGCCTTGAGAAACCCGCCAAGACTTCTGGGGTCAGAACCAGCCCGGCAGGAATGTGACCATCCGCGCCACGGGCTTCTTCTCTGTTCGGTTTTATGGGGCCGAACTCGAAATCTTTTCCAAGCGCATTCAGGCAACCACATGGGTCGCCTGTTTCAGGAATGAAAGTGGGGCCGCCAAACTCGTGAACAGGGTCTAAATTCACGAAATCCCAGTTTAAGTCAGTCAGGCCAACTTTCGGGCTATCCCAGAATCCGCAGCCAAATATTCCTTTCGTTTCTTCGACTTTATTCAAGAGCTTGCCGACTTCTGGGTCGTAGTCAACCTCATACAAGGTTGCTAATACGTCTTTAAGGCATTCTATTTCCTCTTCTCTAAACGATATGTTGTAACGTGCGTTATTTTCCAAGGGCGGACTGACGCTGCCGTAAATTTCTTCTTTGCCGATTTCTGTAAGTATTCCTGAGCCCATGTGATTATTGCCTTAATTCGAATTGTGTTTTATCCACGCCATTATGTATGTAATTGACTTGCCTCTGAGTAGGGTAGTGCAAAGTAAGAACAATCTCAAAGATTTTCTCGTTGCCTCCATAACCCTCAAGCGCATAGACATTATCGAAGTGCTTATGCCAAGGAAGCACGCCTGCAAGCAAAGTTCCAACAAAAGGACGGAAAACGTCCATAAACTGAGGCTTTGTGGCAAAGTAAATTTGCTTATCTGGATAGAGACTTTTCACGTTCTCAAGAAGACATGTTGCATAAATGCAATCTCCTAAACTTTCAGGGAGTGTCAAAAGCATTCGGTCTTCTGGCTTTTCTGGCCCAAGCAAATCTTGAATAGTCGTAACTTTTTCTTTGTCGCAGGTTTCAACAGCGACCTTCCGAAAAAAGGCAACAATGGCATCTCTTGGCCGCCCGGCTTTGAGTTGCGCCATCCAGTTTTTGTGACCGTCTTCGTCAGGTTCGCGGCGCAAGATTTGTCTGTATAATTCAGTCACCCACGTGGCATCATCTTCGATTTGAGGAACTGGAGCTTCAGGATTTGGGAGTTCTGGCTTCGGCGCATTATCGAAATCGTAGGAGTGGGCAGGAATAGAATCGAACAATTCCTCTAACTGTTTTCCAATTACTTCGATTGAGAAATTTTCAAGCGTCCACTTTCGAGCCCGCGCGCCCATCTCCCTTTTCTTGTCTCGCGGCATTTTTAGAACCTTTGTGAGATTCTTGGCGATTGAGTAAGGCTTTGTAGTTGCCTTAATGAAGCCCTCTTCAGGAGTTCTGTAATTTTCCCAATCCAAAGCTAAGCTTGCAGCTTCTGGAACACACATGTCCTCACCGCACGAATAATTCGTAACAAGAGTAATCAGCTCGCAAAGCTTTGCTTCTTGAATAGAACGCTCTTGGCCGCCCGAAGTAAAGGCATGCACATAGACATCAAGAATATTATACCATTCGTTGATTTGCTCCTCAGTCACACCGTTAGCAACATTGACTGTTGTCATTGAGCCTTTGATACCCAAGACTTCATTATCGATATCTTGGCCCGCGAATGGCTTTATGTAATATTCACCTGTGGCCCTGCATCGATAGACGCAAAGAATTTCATTGTTGTCTAGATTATATTCTGAAATCAAATCGGGAATATTCCAACCTTCTCCGTAATGAGTGAAAAGCAAAAGACGAGGGTTTTTAACTTCTGGATTTTGATGCTTGAAATCGCGAAATCCTTCAAGAAGTTGTGGGAAACTCTTTCTGAGTTGATTTCGGGAAAGCATCCCAATACAGTAAGCGTCTTCGGGAATCTTGTGGCGAATGCGAAGCTCTCTACGCGCAAGCTCGGACAGTTTTCTGAAGACTCGCGTATTCACGCAGCCGCGCAATGTCTTCGCGTTTTTATACCCTAATTTCTGTAAAGCGTCTGTAGCAAAGTCAGCCCAGCTATAAAAATACGGGGTCGATGCAGCTAGTTCGCGGCCCATCTTGAGAATGGGAAGAGAATCGAGTGTGCAATGAACTACTGTCGGAATCTTACCCCACCAGCGTTTTGTGGCCCAAGTATTATAAGCCCAAGGGTCTTCACATGCAAAGAATACGTCTGGCCTGACTGTATCTATGAAGCGGTCGATTGCTTGCCCTCCATACATAACGAAACGTTTAAAGCCGGGATTTGCATCAAGCGCTTCCATTTCAGCCTTGCTATTTGGCATCGTCCCATAAATTTTCCAAGGCCAGCGCTCGTATTCCTCGCTTGTCCAAGGTGTGCCAGCCGCCAAGAGGCTTAATTCGTATTTGCCTGTCTTGTAGAGATAAGACAAGATTTCGCGCATGAAGCCGCCGAAACCAGTTTTGGCTCCGCAGTGATTGGATGAAAAGGCAATCTTTTTCTTATGTGACATTACTGTAAGTGACTAATGTTCAAAAATTTCTTGTTCTTTAGGAATACTTCGCTGTTTAAAAGCTCCTTTAATCCTTCTCTGCGCTCTTGGTCGGCCTCTTCATTTTCTGCGAAACGTTTTTCTGCAAAAGCTTTTAATTTGCCCTCGTCAACAAGACAGTCGATTGGTATTTCGGCGTGTTTCGGTTTATGCTCGAATTGTCCCCAATCTTGGTCGAAACTTACGGCGGAACAATCCTGATTTAAAGAAATCTGTCCAACGCGTGGACCGCAACTTGGCTGCAATGCGGGATACTTCTGCAAATTAAGCAGAAGATAATTCGTGAGACTTCTCCTAAGAGTTAGCAGAGCCTCTTGCAATTGTTTTGATTCCATGGGAATAAAATACCAAAGGATTTTGCGAAGTCAATACCTCAAACGCAAAAAAGGGCGCGGCTAATCTCTCAGCCGCGCCCGAAATGATTTTAGGCGTTTTCTGTATTTTGAGCTTGCCGCGCCTGATGGTCTCGCGCGCGAGCGGCATCTTCCGCCAATTCAACAAGAAAGCAACGTTCGAGCCCAAACTTTGCGAAGTTTTCCAGCACGTAAATCTCGTCAAGCCCGGCCCAGAATGAGAAGGAAGTTTTTTCGCCGCCTTCTTTCATGGTCTGAACCACTGAAATAGAAAGTCCTTTTACGATTTGGGTTGCCGTGTCCACATAAGGGGCGAACTTAATTTGCAAGCTTTGCTTCGCGCTTTCATGATGATATTTGTGCTCGCGCCTTGTAGGAATTAAGGTGGCCTTTTCATTTGCGATAATCGGAGCCTTCAGCACTTCTATGATGCCAAGAAGTCCTCCAATTTCATGAAGACCGAGCGCGGCCACGCATTCTTTGCCTCCGTTGAATTTGCCCTTGCCATTCTCGTTAAATCCATTTTGTTTTATGATGGATAAAAAGAAGACGGATTCTTTTGCGTTGAATCGAAGTCCGAGTCCGTGGCCCGAGCCCGAATTATTTGGTTTATAAAGAGTCATTGTTACAGGTTTTCTTCGTCACTGCCAATCTTAAAGGCAGTATGTATCTTGTTGTTCTGGTTTTTCATTGAGGACAAAAACACTGCGTCTTTCTTCATCACACCTCGACAGTAAACAATGCTGTCCTTGCCGGGAAGTGCGCCTGAATTTTCGCCTTTTATCCTCTCTAATACATTCTCCGCTCCAGAGGAAAAACATAAGCATTTTATTGTTCCAGTTTCGTCAGCTATTTCAAAGCTGCCGAAATCAGCATTCTTTTTGCTCTTTCGAATCTCTGGTTCCTTCTCTACCATGGCCACAAAGGCGACTTGAGTGTTTTCCTTAAGCTCCAGCATTTCCGCGACTGTATTTAACTCCACTTCGCAATTTGGCTGATAAATGTCTCGCATGCTCTGAGAAAGACTTGCTCCTAAAAGCGTTCTTTCGTAAAAGTAGTCGGCGAGCGCCTGATTGTCTTTGTTCTTGAGATAAATCTCGCGGAAGGGAAGAAATTTCTTTTCAATTGTTGCTAAGCGACTTGCCGGAAGGAATGGTTTTTTGGCCCCGCTTTTTAGTTCAACTTCTAATGTGCGAAGGTGGGCGAATGTCTTGAAGAGATTGTAGCCAAAGCGCGCGCCATCTTTCAAGGCGGCCACTTTTTCTTTGTCGCTCAGGATGCGCCAAAGCTGCGCCTGCAACGTCAATGAAGCTCGGCTTTCTGTGCTTCCCTCGTCGAAAGTTCCGCATTGGACAAGGGCGGCCACGGCGCGAATATCAAGGCCCGCATTAAACGCACCCTCGAAGAGTTCAAAGCGATTGTTACCCACGTTGAAATCCTCCAAGTTCTTAACTGCGGCGGCTCCAAGTCCCTTGATTGCTCCTAAGCCAAAGCGAATGTTACCTCCGTCTTTTGTGAAGTCGGCCTTAGAATGTTTAATGCTTGGTGGTAGCATCTTGATTCCGAACCGGTGTAGCTCGCTAATTACTTGGAAGATTTCGTTGCGCCATTCCGACTTTACTTTCGGATGATTGAGCAATGCGATATAATAATCTGTTGGGAATTTATATTTCAGGTAGACTGTTATAGCCGTCTGTGATGCGAAAGCCATTGCGTGCGAATTGGACACGACCAAGCCATTGCAGTAGAAATTGTGGTCTGGATGGTTGACCTCCAAATCTATGGTAGGATTTAATCCAAGAGACGCTATAGATTTGATTTTACAAAAGGAATCTGCGCCTTCCCGGACAGCGAAATCGCCTAGCAGGATGTCTCGCAAAGCTCTCATTTGCCCGTCCTCGCACAAGAACTTGTGGTTTAGCGAAGTCGCTATTTTTTTACCAGACGCGAATTCTATTTCGAATATCTCGGTTTCACTGTGGTGGATATCCACCACTTCTACGTAGTGATTGCGCTGTAGAGTCGTATCATAAGCTAGAATCTGCTCACCCTTCGCAACATCTTTGAGTTGCTTATGCCCTTCTGCTGTTTCAACAAGTTCCGTCAGCCTCACGCACCGATTAAAGCCATACGAGGCATTTGCTTCAAGGATGCCCCAAAGCGAATCGCCTACGGATTTGTCTATCTCGGTTTCTTCGCACTTTGCGTAAATTTTTGCTTTCCACTCATGCATCTTCTCCTTGTTCTTCTTGCTTACGCACCGCCTCACATCCTCTGCGTCAAGCAAACTAAACCCTAACGCTTTAACCAAAGCCATGACTGTCTCTTGATAAATGCAAACCCCTCGGGTCTCATCTAATATTTTATCGAATGGCGGATAGATGTTAGAGGGTTCGCCTTTTAGATATTGCGGCACGTAAGCCATTGCTCCGGGTCGCGCCAAAGCAATAGCATCGCCTAATTTAGCAAGACTGGTGGGCTTCGTGTCTTTCGTGACCCTTAAATTTAAACCAGCTTCGATTTGGAAAAGCCCGTATGGCGCATCTAAATCCTGCAAGACGCTATAAATAATTGGGTCTTCTGGGTTCACGTCTTCAGCGTTTAAACCGTTATTCTTAAGAACTTCATCCACAACAGTGCAGCAGCGAGCCGAAAGAAGGTCTACCTTAACCGTCATGTTAGATACGTCCTCCATAGGAAGTGCCGCACAAATCTCTAAAGCGTCGTCTCCATCAAGACCTTCTTCGTTGCGAGCCTCCAGTTCTTCCTTGCTAGGCTTCACGTAACCAACGGGCATGAATGTGCCAAGCTCGTTACGAGAAACAATATATCCAGCGGGATGCTTACCCTTGTTCCTCGGCAAATCGCGAAGGCCAAGAGAAATCTCGTAAATCTCTTTGTTCTGATTGACCCAATCTACAAAGCGGTCGATTGGTGGCTCCTTGACGGCCCCACTATCTTTATCTTTCACGCCTTCATAGCATTCTTCAATATCCCGAACGGCCCCGAAAATTTTCGGAATCATGTCAGATACAGCTTTCGCGTCTTCCTCTTTGTAATCCCCGACGACTTTGGACATACACTTCAAGAGCATTTTTGAAGAGAATGTGTTTAACGTTGCGATACGACAAATCTTCCCAGAGTAAAGAGTTTCCAATTCGGCGACCAACTCCCCCTTTCTGTCTTTATCGAAATCTAAATCAACATCAGGACAAAGGCTGCCATCAACATAAACTTTACCGTCTATGATTTTCATCTTGGCCCGTGCCTCCGAGATAAAGCGTTCGAAGAACAATCCGTACTTTATCGGGTCTACGTTCGAGACTCCTATCAGATTAAAAATCAAGCTTCCGGGACAACTTCCACGGCCCGAGTCAGTTGCAATCTTTTTGCGCTTGGCTATGGCCATTATGCGCCATATCAAAAGGTAATAATCCTCGAAGTGTAATTTTTCAATCGTGGCCAACTCCTGCTTTGCCCGCGCCACATAAGCATCCTTATTCGGAAACGTCTTATATTTCTCAAAGCCTTTCCTCGCCATGATTTTTAAGAACTCCATGTTTGAAACATCGGCGGGTGCGCCAAAATCGTCCTTTTTGGCTTGCGTTAGGCAAATTTCGGGCAGTTGAACGTAGCCGTAAAGAGGGAAATTGTAAGGCTCAAAGTCAGAGAAGAAATCTTCAGTTTGCATTAAGAAATTATTGTTGGGCGTTAAAACGGGAAAAGCCCGATGCAGTATAATACCACACCGGGCTCAAAAAGGAAGAGGATTTTTTGTCTTTAACCGAGAAGCTGTTTCGTGATGGCCTCAATCTCAAGCTCTGTCTTCTTATCAGAAGAGAGCATTGCATCAAGGCGCTTCTCAAGAGCGGTCAGCTTCTGTTTTTCTTCGGCAAGCGTGTGGTAATCATAGCGCCCTTTGATGTCTTTGAGCCAGTCCCCATAATCGAAACCTAGAAAGACAGGAGTGAGCGCGTGCGCGGATACGTTTTTAAGCAATCCGTAAAGAAAGCTTAGCATTTCCTTTGAGCAGGCGTTGAGATTGTAGTTCTGTCCTAGGACAGTCAAGCTCATGTTTGTAATGGGCGCGAAACGTTCGGTTTTATGAATCGCTTCACGTTTCTTGTTTACGGCTTGCTGAAGAGCAAGGATTTTGTCGTCGTTATTGGCAGGCATATGTTTGGTTATTATTAAATTATCTCTGTATTTTTGTCAAGAATTTTCTGTTTGTATTATTTCTGGTATTTCTTCGTAACCCCGGAAAATTCGGGTTAGGCGCTTATTTGGGTCTCGCGTGTCACTACCTGTAAGTTTACAGCAGATATATTCGCCACCTGCGAAAAACGCAACATCTTGAACTGTTATAATCCGACGCTTACGCTTGCTTCCATAAGCGAAGCCATCCGCTTCAACCCGTTTTCCGAGATAGCGCTCGGCCATGTCTTTTTCAATTCGGTCGTAAAAGCGCATAAACTTACTTTGCTATTTTCCCTGTCTTCAGAACATCCAGCTTCGAATAAACACCCGCTTCATTCACTTCTTCGGCTGTCATTTTCTCGTTTTGAAAGGTAAAAATCTCTTCGTTCCGCTCTTCAAAATTTACCGAGAAGTAGCCATTCTCATCTTGGATAATGGCATCGGCATAATGCCTTTTCCAGTAATCGTTCCGATAACCCCAGCCCAAATAAACGCGATTCTCTGGCATTTTTGGCTCGTAAGCTTCCTGCCTTGGCTGCCGCTTTGTGAAGAGTTTTACGCGAGGGAAATAGAAATAGCGCTCGCGCCCAACAAGCTCGGCCCGCTTTTGCCTCATTTCCTCGCAGTGCTTAACAAAGTCAAGCCGTTCGTAAATCACATGAGACTTTTCATGAATCTCCTCGCAACTTTGCAGTTCTTCAATTTTAGCCGCGAAATCTGGCCAACAGGTTTCATCCGTGCAGCGGAGAATTTTTGACACATCACGAGCAAACGTTAATTTGAAACCGAATGCGAAATTCTGGCGCGCGTATGTTTGAGAAAGGCCAGACAGATAATCGTTCGCTTTTCCAAGCCCCGAAGTAAAAAGATATGCGTTGTAAGGCTTGAGCGTTTTGTAATAAGTTTTTGGCGTTGTCTTATGCCTTCCGAGATAATATAGCTCCTCTCCGTCCGCGAAGAGATATTTGCGGCCCGCCACCAAATCTTTGGCCGCGAATTTTCCAAGTTGCGCGGAAGCATCTGTGTTCGTTTTGAATTCGGGCGCGGCCTTTGGAAGAAGAACCAAGTCTTTACCATCCCAGCTATAAACAAATTCGCCCTCCAATCCCTTGCCTTTGATGCTATTTGTATGCTCAAGGATATAAAGAAGGTTGTCTATTTTTATTTCGAACTCAAAGCCTCGCGGGTCATGCACGCGCGAGTAGGCTTGGCGAAAATTCCAGTCAGATTTATAGCCGCCGACTTTTTTATTCAATACAAAACCTTCTGTGGGTGTATTCTCGAATTCTTGAGGCTCGATTGTCTTGTCGCGCCAACTTTCCCAAGAAGTCTCTTTGCGCCACGCTCCACGCTTATCTTGAGCGATGACGTAGGCGAGTTTTCCGCTGTAAGTTCCGGTCCTATTTTGGAAGCCGACTTTGATTTTATCAGGGATAAAAAGCATGAGGCAAATCAGTTAAGACCGAATAAAGAACGGAAAGCGTTTGGGAAGAAGTTTTTCCAACATTCGTCCGTATGAATTTTCTCCCGGATTGCGCGGCCTAGACCTTCGATGTCAAAGACCCAATTAATGAATGTGCCTCGGCAGCTACAATGAAATCGGTCTACGTGCGGAACCAACTTGAAAACGTCCTTTCCATAATGAAAAGTAAATCCCTCGCCATCCCACTCGAATTGATTTTCTTCTCCGGGAAATCTCTTTGACAAAAGAGCGTAGGCTGTGCTGTCTGTTTGACAGTTCTTTTCTTTTGCGATTCGGACTGCTTTTTGTGCTATTGTTTCGTGCATTTTTTAGTTTTTGTTTTAAGGAATGAGAAAGCAGGCAAGTTCTACAAGCTGCTCCTTTTGTTTTTCTGGGCCGAGTTTATTGTGAGCTCGCTTTAGAATTGTTACGGCTTCGGCAATCGTGCAAGCATGAAAGACGGGATTATTATACAAGACATCTCGGTTATTTCCAGAGTCTAACCAATCGAAGGCTCGGTCGGGCGGGAAGTATTCACTTTCTGGGTCGGAAATTTCGTAGGTGTCCGTGGCGAAAAAGAGCTTTCCTTCTTCTGGGTCTTCGCTTTTCCAAAAGCACAAGGATTCTTGGTAGCTAATACCGTTGAAAGTTATGAATTCTATCATTTCGAATCCGTAATAGCTTGGCTTATAATAGGGATTCATAAGACAAACTATTCGGCGGCTTGTTGCATTTCCTGATAAAAACGAATGCAAGAAGGGTGCGCCTTAATGCGACTTGCGGAGAATGGCGCGATACTCATGTGCTCCAATTTGCGCACACGAGATAAGGCAACGTAGTGCTGTCCATACTCGAAGGCTTGACTCAAGTCAATGTGTGCGGCGTCCAAAGTTTGCCCTTGGGCTTTATGGCTCGAACTGGCCCAACAAAGTTTCAAAGGGATTTGCTTAAAAGTCGCCATTGTCTTATAAGACATCTCTCCTGTCTTGCTGGCAATTTGCTCTTTGATTTCCCAAGAGTCAGCCTCAACAATAGATGTTCCGTATTTGCCGAAGTCTACGTCAACGCCAGAAGGAGTAAAGCCTTTTACGACTCCAACGCTTCCGTTCACAAAGCCACCCGTTACATCAAGATTTTTAAGCAGCATGACCTTGGCTCCGGGCTTTAGCCGCAAAATTTCTGGGGCTGGACAATTGCGCCGAAAATGCTCACGATGCCTTTCGTCGCCGTGGACTTGGCTAGCGAACATCTTCTCAATCGTCTTTAGTTCCGCGTATCTCTTCGCATTATAAGCGTCAACTTGCTTATTGATGCAGTAGATGTGAACTGGGTCTGGATGACCTTCGATAGAGGCGTTCACTCGCGGCTTCAAAACATCAAGAAGACTCGTATCTCCAAAGCGCAAGCGGGAAAGCATTTTATAGAAAGGCGTATTTTCATCCTGCCTCTTTTGCTCGCTGAGCAAGATGCGCGTGAAATCGCCCGCCCGCCAAGCCGAAGATTCGAAGAAGAATTGAAGCTGTTCACCCTCGCCCTTTCCGATAAAAGGGAACTGTAGAGCGTCTCCACACAAGACGACCTTCATGCCGCCGAACGGTTCCTTGGAATGGCGCAAAGCCTTAAGAACCTTGTCCAGCTTGGTAAGCAAATCGGCGCTGGCCGTAGAAACTTCGTCGAGGAAAAGGACTGGCGTTGCTTGAACGCGTTCCCTGACTTTCTTGTTCTTGCTGGCTTTTGTGACTATCGTCGCCGCATCTTCATCGCAAAGGCCAAGGCCCGCCCACGAATGGATTGTTTGGCCGCCAATGTTAAGAGCGGCAGTTCCAGTTGTTGCCGTTTTCGCAATAAACACTCCCACGCCGTCGCAAAACTGTTGTAATAAATGAATACAGAAGCTTTTGCCCGTGCCCGCCTCTCCGGTAAGAAAGACATTTCCTTTTGTGAAGAACGCTTCAAAGAAGCGCTTTTGGTCGTTGGTCAGCCCCGAATACTCAGCAAGTGCCTTGAATCGGGCGTAAAGGGAAGAGGTCGGCGAGAATTTTTTAATTGCCATAAGGCGAAGATACACTAATTTTCAAATTAGACAAGAAGATTCTATCCGAAATTGGGAATTTCCGCGTATTGCACGATGAATTTCGGCTTTTTACCTCCGAGACTGACTATTTCCCTGTCGTATTGCGTAATAAAAGCAATGTCTACGCGAGTCGGCATTCCTGTCAAAGGGTCGGCGAATTCATTGGGGCGGCTAAAATCGGTTGTGTCAATCTGTTTCCATCCCCAGCATTTTAAGTAGCTCTCCATCTCAAGCAAGATGTTGTCCTTGGAGATTTGTGCGTTACGTTTTTGCTTTTTAGTTTGCCTGAATTTTCGGCTCATATCTCGTACTTTCCAATCAGTTTTAAGAACACTTGCTTTGTCACTTCCACGTCATAATCGCCAGCGTGGCCAAGCTGCTCATCGTAGGGAATGCCGAATTCGTCACACATAAATTTGACGCTGTGCTTAAGACCCTTGACGCGATGTCTTCTAAG
>JACCDR010406809.1_pt1 | contig 15898 bp, 12 predicted proteins | sample 7446431 | NCBI WGS metagenome assembly JACCDR01 (sample SAMN15323443, study PRJNA562643) | freshwater metagenome | isolation source: river surface water | place: USA:Blue River Watershed | collected 2017-08-17 | reverse complement strand
TTCCCATCCCGAACAGGACCGTGAAACGACTTTGCGCCGATGATAGTGCTGCAACCAGTGTGAAAGTAGGTCATCGTCAGGCTTCTATCCCGAAAAACCCCCGCCTCAGTGAGGTGGGGGTTTTTTATTTTGTGCGCCTGCTCAGCGAAGAATGCGCACTGTTTTCATACGGCACTCAGGCGGCAGTCCATAGCCCGTCGACCGTACCTTCCCCTCCAGCGTGAATTCGACCTGGAACCACTGGCAAAGCGGCGTGATATACCGATAATTCCATACGTAGCCGCGATCGCGCCCCAGCAGAAAGGTGTCGCGTGAGACGCCGATAATGTCGACAACCTCAGCCTCGGTCATGTCAGGCTTGATGCGAGCGAAATTCTTCTCGTCCAGTAGCTGCGCTATCCGTACCGCACGGCCTTGCTCATCAAAGTAGACGACATAGGTATGCCGGCCATACGGGCCACGCGGAAAATCCAGCCGTCGTACGTTGGTAAGGGATTCGGGACGCGGCATGGGCGGCCCTAGCCGCGCGATGACTTCATCTGTCGTGGCGCCGATTATCTCGGGCGATGGCGCATACGATGTCGCACAGCCCATGAGCAGCAAGGACACCGGCAGGCTTGAGGTGCTCAGTCGAAGTAGATGGCGAAGTTTGGGCGTCATGTCGTTCTTTCCGGATGCGGATTGCAAGAACACGGTAAACCGATCACTTCGAGCCGATCGCGGCAAGACAATCATGCCAAACCGACGATGCCGAGTCGAGCTCTCCGAGCGGATCACATCGCGTGAATCATATCGAGAAGATGAGCACCCGAAAAGAATAACGCCTATTGATCGGAAGCCTTTCGATCGGCCGCCTTCGAATCCGCCAGTTTGCATTTGACGACAATAATGTCCCGGAACGCGAGGACCTGTTCGTCCGACGGCAGGATGGCGCTGATCTGATGCCAGACTTTCTCATCATCGAGAATCAAGGTCTCCCAAGTTTCCGCCAACGGGCGTGGCAGCCCCAGCACATTGCTCGGCTTGTCCTCTCCGGATGAGCGTACATACGTAATCCCGCCCTCGATGTTCTGCCGACGTATCATCGTGATGAACACATGCTGTACCTCATCCTGATGTATGCCTTCGGGCGCAGGCTCGACGCCCTTGCCGCCGCGCGCGGCCGCCCGGACGCGGATCTGATAATCCTCGATTTCCCAGCGCTTCACATCTGGCCGCAGGCTCTGCAAAAAATCACAGATGACGGACAGATAAGCCTGATGTGCATCGGACTCGAATACCTCATTGCTTATCCTTGGTAGCAGGTCGCTCATGTTGGCGGGCGTGAGCGGCGATAGCTGGCCGTGACCGTAGCTAGGCGAGCGACGGGACTGAATCACGAACTCGTTCGCATCGAGGTCCATCACACCCAGCGTGTAATGACGGCTGTGGTACATCTCCCCGTCAAACAGGTAGTACGGGTCACTGCAGGGTGTGAGTGTATTCCAACTGTCCATATAGCTTGCGCCATCCATCAGCGGCCTCTTCTCGAGCAGCATGCGCTGAAATTCTCTGGCGCCGACAATGGCGAAACCCTCGTGTTTGATTTCCTCCGTAATTTCGACAACGGATACAGGGACTGCGCCATTTAGCGGCCGGAATGCAGTACCACCCGGTGAATAGAGCTCAGCGATTTCGCCCGACGGCTGTTCCGGGCTGTTTGCTGCCAGAAGCGCAGGGGTTTGGGTGCGAACTGACGTTAGTTGATAAGCCATGAGATCTCCGGTCGAGGTGAAGGGAAGCTCCGGATGCCTACGTGCTAGATCAAACTGAAAGGTTGCCTCCGTGTGCCAGTGCGCGCTTGTCGGCTACCCCACCGCAATGCGACGCGATCGATCTGGCGTTTTTCACGATAGCGAATTGAGAAGTGGCGTGGCCGCGGATAGCAGTCACGCCAGACAAAGGCCGCCTATACTGCCGCAAAATGGGCAAAACGGGGCAAAGCTTGCACTCCTGATGCCATGTGGGCGATCATCTGCGCCTACAACAATAAATCGCGTGATTTCATACTAATTAACAATACACGGACGGGACACACGCCATGAGCAGCACTGCAAACAAACCGAAGATCGCTTTTTTCGGTATCGGCCTGATGGGCAAGCCTATGGCAATCAATTTGCTGAAAGCTGGCTATGAACTGACCGCTTGGAACAGGACAACGGCCAAGGCGGAGGCACTGCTGCCGCATGGCGCAATCGTTGCAACTACGCTGGCCGAGGCGGCTCATGCGGACGTGCTGATCACGATGCTGGCGGCCGGCCCCGAAGTGCGGCAAGTCCTGGATGCGATCGCAGACGACCTGAAAGTCGGCGCGCTCGTGATTGACATGAGCTCGACCCGCCAGTCAGAGGCCGAGGCCATCAGCGATATGCTGGAAGCGCGCGGCATTCACTTCATCGATGCGCCCGTGTCCGGCGGCGTGGTGGGTGCGGAAGCCGCGACGCTGGCCATCATGGCTGGCGGTAACGAAGCGCAGTATGAGCGCGCGCGTCCCATCTTGTCCGTAATGGGGCGACCGACGCTGGTCGGGCCGGCAGGATGCGGCCAGCTATCAAAGCTGTGCAATCAGTTGATTGTAGGGGCAACACTGAACATCGTGGCCGAGGCACTGCTGCTTGCGGAAGCCGGCGGTGCCGATCCGGCAGCGGTGCGTACGGCAATCCGTGGCGGCTTCGCTGAGAGCAAGATCCGGGAAGTCCACGGCCAGCGCATGTTGGATCGCAATTTCATGCCGGGTGGGCAGGTCAAGACCCAGCTGAAGGACCTCGACAACATCCTCGACGCGGCCGGCACGGCGGGTATCACATTGCCCGTGACGGAACTGGTGACGGCCCATTATCGCGAGCTCGTAAAGACAACGCCATATGCTGACCAGTCGGCGGTGATGCTCGAGGTCGAACGCATCAATCCGGGCAAGCGCGTCGGTACGGCGCCGGACAAACTGCCGGAGTAAAGCGCCCTCCGCAAGGTTGATCGCGCTACTCGCTATGTCGGGCAGCGCACCGATGCAGGCACCACGAGCCGGGCGTCAGCAGAAGCAGGCCGTCAGCAGAAGCAGGCCGTCAGTCTCCGGACGTATTGGATGTAAGGATCAGCGCAAGGGCGGCCGCGCGAGGAATTGCTCGGCCAGCCTCACCCAATAGCTGGCGCCAACCGGCAGCAATTCATCATTGAAATCGTAGCTCGGGTTGTGCAGGTTGCATGGCCCGAGTCCGTGGCCGTGCTCGCGATGGGCGCCATCGCCGTTGCCGATGAAGACATAGCAGCCGGGCTTCTGCTGCAGCATGAAGGCGAAATCCTCCGAACCCATCGTCGGCTCCACGTCTACCAGCACGCCGTCATCACCGACCACGTCTTTCATCACGCCGATCGCAAATTCGGTCTCGGGCTTGTGGTTGATCAGCGGCGGGTAATTGCGCAAGAACTTGAAATGCACTGACGCACCGAAGGCGGCCGCCGTGTGCTCGGCAATCTCGCGCATGCGTCGCTCGATCATGTCCAGCACCGGCATCGTGAAAGTACGCACGGTCCCGATCATGCTGGCCGAGTCAGGCACGATATTGGTCGCGCTGCCGGTATGGATCTGGGTAATCGACAGCACCGCCGAGTCGAGCGGGCTGGTATTGCGGGAGACGATGGTTTGCCAGCTTTGCGCGATCTGGACGGCGACCATCACCGGATCAATCGACAGGTGGGGCTGCGCTGCGTGCGAGCCTTTGCCGTCGATGACCAGTTCGAATTCATTGGACGAAGCCATCATCGGTCCGGCGACGACGCCGAGGCAGCCCGCCTTCGCATTCGGCCAGTTATGCATGCCGAACACGGCCTCCATCGGGCATTGCTCGAACAGGCCGTCTTCCATCATCGCCTTCGCGCCACCACCACCTTCTTCGGCTGGCTGGAAAATTACATAGACCGTGCCGTCGAACGTGCCGTTCTTTGCCAGGTAATGGGCTGCACCCAGCAGCATGGCGGTGTGGCCGTCATGGCCGCACGCATGCATCTTGCCTTCGTTGCGTGACTTGTGCGGGAAGCTGTTGTGCTCTTGCAGCGGGAGCGCATCCATGTCCGCGCGCAGGCCGACGGCGCGCGTGCTGCTGCCGCGGCGAATGACCCCGACGACGCCGGTCTTGCCGAGCCCGCGAATGACGGGTATGCCCCAATCGGTGAGCTTCTGCGCGACCAGGTCGGCAGTCTGCACTTCTTCGTACGACAGTTCGGGGTTGGCGTGGATCGCGCGGCGAATCGCCTTCAGTTCTTCATGGAATTCGAGAATCGGATCGATCAGCTTCATGATGGTCTCTTCCCAGTGCGGACGACGTACATTGCGCCGGTCCTCTATCTGCAAATCTGGCTGGCGACAACGCCCGGCCTCTGTGTAATATTACCTGTACCCGGGTTGTCTGGGGCGCGAACCCCTCATCGGCGCCCGGGCTTGTTACGTCCGTTGCCCATCCGGCAAACGGAAATCTGCGAGTCCAACGGAGATGTCATGACTACCCGTGTCGTGCGTGCGGCCTGTCCGCACGACTGTCCCGATACCTGCGCCATGCTGGTCACAGTTACCGATGGCGTGGCCACTGAAATCCGGGGCGATCCCGACCACCCGAATACGGCCGGCGTGCTGTGCACGAAAGTGTCGCGCTATCTGGAGCGTACCTACCATCCTGACCGCATCCTGCACCCGATGAAGCGCATCGGCCCCAAGGGCAGCGGCCAGTTCGCGCAGATCAGCTGGGGCGAGGCGCTCGATACCATTGCCGACCGCCTGCGCGCCATCGCCGCTCGCGATCCGCGCGCCATCCTCCCCTACAGCTATGCCGGTACCATGGGCGCGGTGCAGGGCGAGTCCATGGCCATGCGCTTCTTCAATCGCATCGGCGCGTCGCGGCTGGACCGCACCATTTGCTCGTCGGCCGGCGGCACCGGCATCAAATATACGATCGGGGCCAAGATGGGCACCGACACCGAACAGTTCTCGAATGCGAAATTGATCCTGATCTGGGGCGGTAATCCGATTGCCTCCAATTTGCATTTCTGGATGCGCGCGCAGGAAGCACGGCGCAATGGTGCAATCCTGGTCGCCATCGATCCCTATCGCTCTCTGACCGCAGAGAAGTGCCAGCATCATGTCGCGCTGCTGCCCGGTACGGATGCAGCACTGGCTCTGGGCATCATGCATGTGCTTGTGCGAGACGATTTGCTCGACCATGACTACATCGCCAACTACACGCTGGGCTTCGCGCAACTGAAGGAGCGCATCGCCGACTGGACGCCGGAAAAAACCGCCGCGATCTGTGGCATCGATGCTGAGCAGGTCGAGTGGCTGGCGCGGCTTTATGGTGAGACGGCGCTGCGCAGCGAGCCCGTGGCCATACGGGTGAACTACGGCTTGCAGCGCGTGCGCGGCGGCGGCATGGCGGTACGCAATGTCGCTTGCCTGCCGGCGCTGGTCGGTGCCTGGCGGCATGCGGCTGGCGGCGTGCTACTGTCATCCGGCGACAGCTTCCCCAAGCGACCGGACCGGCTCGAGCGCCCCGAGTTGTACCGGATCGATCCGGCACGCCGGCCCCGCACCATCAACATGAGCACCATTGGCGACGACCTCTTGCGTACGGCATCAGATGCGTTCGGTCCCGCGGTCGAGGCTGTCATCGTCTACAACGCCAATCCGGTGGCAGTCGCCCCCGAGTCGGCCAAAGTTGCGCGCGGCTTCGCGCGCGAGGACCTGTTTACCGTCGTGCTCGAACATTTCAGGACCGACACGGTCGACTATGCGGACATCGTGCTGCCGGCCACCATGCAGCTCGAGCATACCGACGTCCACGCGACCTACGGTCATCAATACATCGTTGCCAATAACCCGGCCATCGCGGCGCAGGGCGAGGCCAAGCCGAACAGTGAAATCTTCCGCCTGCTGGCGCAGCGCATGGGCTTCGATGAGCCCTGTTTTTCCGATAGCGACGAAGAGATCGCCGAACAGGCCTTCGAAGCCGGGCATCCGCGCGCGCGGCACTACGACTGGCAGAGCGTCAAGGCCAAGGGCTGGTACAAGCTCGACATGCCGGCTGCGCCGTTTGCGCAGGGTGGCTTCCCTACACCGTCGGGTAAATGCGAGTTCTATTGCGAGCGCATGCTGCAGGACGGACTTGATCCGCTGCCGGCCTACATTCCGCCGTATGAATCGGCAGCATCTGCGCCCGAGTTGGCAAGCGAGTATCCGCTGGCCATGATTTCGCCGCCGCAAAGGAACTTTCTTAACACCACCTTCGTCAATGTGCAGAGCTTGCGCGACACCGAAGGCGAACCGCATCTCGAGCTGCATGCCGATGATGCGGCCGCGCGCGGCATTGTCGATGGTGACCGGGTGCGGGCGTGGAACGCACGTGGTGAGATGCTGGCGCAGGCACGTGTCACCGATCGTCCGCGCAAGGGCCTGGTGGTGGCGCTGTCGATCTGGTGGAAGAAGCTCGCGTCGGATGGCAAGAATGCGAACGAGCTCACGCACCAGCGTCTGACCGACATGGGCCGGGCGCCAGCGTTCTATGACGTGCTGGTGCAGGTCGAGAAAGTCCCTGACTCCTGAAGGAATCCTGAAGCGATGAAGAAGTCCCTGCTGCTGCTGTTGTCCCTGTGCTTGCTGGTGTTCGTTTCGGGGTGTGCGCAGCTGGGGTATTACGCGCAGGCGGTCGAAGGGCAGGTCAGCCTGCTGTCCAGCGCCAGGCCCATCGACCAGTGGCTGGCCGATCCGGCAGTCAGGGATGATCTCAAGTCACGCTTGCGGCGCACGCAGCAGATACGCGCCTTCGCGGCGAAAGAGCTCGGGCTGCCTGACAATGGCAGCTACAAGAATTACGCCGATCTCAAGCGCAAGTTTGTGATGTGGAACGTCGTCGCCACGCCCGAGCTGTCGATGAAGCCGCAGCAGTGGTGCTTCCCCGTCGCCGGCTGCGTCGACTATCGCGGCTATTACAGCAAGGACGCAGCCGAAGCCTTTGCCGCCGGTCTGCAGCGGCAGGGTTATGACGTGCGCGTGTCGGGCGTGCCTGCGTATTCGACGCTGGGCTGGTTCAACGATCCGGTACTGTCCACCTTCATTGAACTGCCCGAGGCTGAAGTCGCCCGCATGGTGTTCCATGAGCTGGCGCACCAGGTGGCGTATGCACCTGGCGATTCGCAGTTCAATGAGTCCTTTGCCACCACCGTCGAAGAGCTTGGCGTCGCGCGCTGGCTCGACGCTCAGGGCAGCGACAAGATGCGCGAAGACTACCGTGTCTATCGTCAGCGCAAAGAAGACTTCATCGGCCTGCTGGGCATCTACCGGCAACAGCTGGAGGAAAACTATGCACGCGCCGTGTCCGACGATAAGAAACGGGCGCGCAAGGCGCAGCTGACCGAGGCGCTGCGGCAGGATTACGAAGCCATGAAGGCCGAACGCTGGGGCGGCTACTCAGGCTATGACCGCTGGTTCGACGCGCCGGTGACAAACGCCCATTTCGTGCTGGTCGCCACCTATCACGACCTGGTGCCCGCCTTCCGTGGCTTGCAGACCGAGAGCGGAGGCTTCGCATCGTTCTATCGCGAAGTTCGCCAGCTGGCGCGCTTGCAAAAGGCGGAGCGGCGATTACGGCTTGGACATTATCTGCCGCAGCCGGTGACTCACGGTGTCATTCCAGCAGCGACTGCTGCGTCGCAATAAAAAGACAAGTCTGCCGAATTCCGCTAGCATCCGGAGAAGGAGATAGTCGTACACATAGACGTCCCGCACAAGCGGACGATCCCTCGCCATAGCGTTCGTGCTGGCAGCATTGCGATGCCGCCGGCCGGACCATAAGACCAAGAGAGGTGATGCATGGACAAAATCTGGATTCAATCCTATCCACCCGGCGTTCCTGCGGAGATCGATTACACCCGCTACCGCTCCCTGGTGCACCTGATGGATGAAGCGTTTGCAAAATATGCAGCGCGTCCTGCTTATGTGTGCATGGACAAGTTCATCTCCTATGCAGACGTCGACCGCATGTCGCGTCATCTCGGCGCATGGTTGCAGGCGCAAGGGTTGCAGCGAGGTGCGCGCGTCGCGCTCATGATGCCAAACGTGCTGCAATATCCGGTCGCCATTGCCGCCGTGCTGCGAGCCGGTTACGTGGTGGTCAATGTCAATCCACTGTATACGCCGCGCGAGCTCGAACACCAGCTGAATGATTCGGGGGCCGAGGCAATCGTCATTCTCGAGAATTTCGCTGCCACGCTGGAGAAGGTGATCGCACGCACCCAGGTCAAGGTGGCTGTGGTCGCCAGCATGGGCGAACTGCTGGGCGGCCTCAAGGGAGCGCTCGTCAACTTCGTGGTTCGCAATGTCAAGAAAATGGTGCCGGCATTCTCGCTGCCGAATGCCGTCCGTTTCAAGACGGCGCTGCGCGAAGGTTCGGGGCTGCGGCTGCAGCCGGTCGAGCTGGGCCATGACGATATCGCTTTCCTGCAGTACACCGGTGGAACGACCGGCCTGTCGAAAGGCGCGATGCTCAGCCATCGCAATGTGATCGCGAACCTGATGCAGAACGAGGCCTGGTTGCAACCGGCAATGGACTTGCCACCCAAGGTCGAGGCACTGACGTTTGTCTGTGCGCTGCCGCTGTATCACATCTTCGCGCTGACAGTCTGCTGCCTGATGGGCACACGACTGGGCGGGCTGAACATCCTGATTCCCAACCCGCGCGACATACCGGGCCTGGTGAAAGAACTGGGCAAATACAAGTTCAACATGCTGCCGGCTGTAAATACGTTGTACAACGGCTTGCTGAACAATCCGGATTTCGCCAAGCTCGACTTCTCCGCACTCAAGCTGTGCAATGGTGGCGGCATGGCCGTGCAGAAGGCGGTCAATGATCGCTGGCGTGCTGTCACCGGCAAGAGCATCATCGAAGGCTATGGCCTGTCCGAGACGTCGCCTGTGGCCACGGCCAATCCGGCCAATGCAGACGAGTTCACCGGCACCATCGGCTTGCCGATTCCCTCGACCGATATCGCCATCCTGGACGATGCCGGGCGCTCGCTGCCGCCAGGCGAGATCGGCGAGATCGCGATCCGTGGTCCGCAAGTGATGGAAGGTTACTGGCAGAAGCCCGAAGAGACCGCGCGCGTCATGACGGCGGAGGGCTATTTCCGTTCCGGCGATATCGGCGTCATGGATGCGCGTGGTTACGTGACCATTGTCGACCGCAAGAAGGACATGGTGCTCGTATCAGGCTTCAATGTGTACCCGAACGAAGTCGAAGCCGTGGTGGCCTCGCACCCGGGCGTGCTGGAATGCGCCGTGATCGGGGTGCCGGACGCCCAGACCGGCGAGGCCGTGAAGCTGTTCGTGGTGCGCCGTGATGCATCGCTGACGGCAGGGCAGCTGCAGGACTACTGTCATGAGCAGCTGACCGGCTACAAGCGGCCGAAATACATCGAGTTCCGCAATGAGCTGCCGAAGACGAATGTCGGCAAGATCCTGCGCCGCGAACTGCGCGACGTGAAGGCGGCTTAGTCTGCCGGCAAGGGCGGAAGTGCACGCGGGCGGCGGTCTTCGCCGACGGCCACATAGGTGAGGGTCGCCTCGGTTACTTTCACCGTGTCTGCCTGCAAGCGGTTGCGCTCGGCATAGACTTCCACATTGACCGTGATCGACGAGGTGCCGGTCTTGACGATCTTTGCGTAGAAGGACAGCAGGTCGCCGACGAACACCGGTTGCTTGAATACGAAGGAATTCACGGCCACGGTGCCTACCCGACCATTCGCCCGGCGCACCGCTGGCAGCGCGCCCGCGATATCGACCTGTGCCATGATCCAGCCGCCGAACACGTCGCCATGGACGTTGGCATCGGCCGGCATCGGCATCACGCGCAAGGTGGGCATGCCTTCGGGAAGGTTGGTCGTTTCCTGACTGCTCATTACTGCTCCTGAATCTGATTACTGAAGTGGCTCGCCTGAGTCGCTAAAATCTGTGTATATCAAAGATTTTGCAAAGTCTCTGCCGAGCCTTTGCGAATGATTTGCAAGGATAAACCAATCCCGGCGTTCCCGTTTCTCATGGGAACACAGGTCAATTGTCACCTGCCTGCCGAAACGCTTTCCCTAATTGTTCACTTCGTCAACCGCACATGCGCCATCACTCTCGCCCGTCCCACGATGCCCCGGCCAACCAGGGCACCCGTAATGACTGGGCCACGCTCAAGACCTTGTTTCCTTACCTGTGGCAATGGAAGTGGCGCGTGCTGCTGGCACTGGGCTGTCTGGTGCTGGCCAAGCTGGCCAACGTCGCCGTGCCGTTGGTGCTCAAGCACCTGATCGACGGCCTGACCATCACGCCCGAGCGCCCGGCCTCGCTGCTGGCGCTGCCGGTGGGTCTGCTGATCGGGTACGGGCTGCTGCGACTATCGACGACGGCATTCACCGAACTGCGCGAATTCTTTTTTGCCAAGGTGACGCAGCGCGCTGTCAGGACGGTTGCTCTGAAGGTATTCCGCCATCTGCATGCGCTGTCGCTGCGCTTTCACCTGAACCGCCAGACTGGCGGTGTCACCCGCGACATCGAGCGTGGCACACGAGGCATTTCGTCGCTGGTGTCCTATACCTTGTTTTCCATCCTGCCCACGCTGGTGGAAATTACATTGGTGCTTGCTTACCTCGGCACCCAGTATGACATCTGGTTCTCGCTGATCACCATCGTGGCACTGACCGTGTACATCGCTTTCACGGTCATCGTCACTGAATGGCGAACCCACTTCCGCCGCACGATGAACGATCTGGATTCGAAAGCCAATGTGCGTGCGATTGATTCGCTGCTCAATTACGAGACGGTCAAGTATTTCGGCAACGAAGAATACGAGGCGAAGCGCTATGACGAAGGCCTGCAACGCTTCGAGCATGCCGCCGTGCGCTCGCAGACCTCGCTGACCCTGCTCAACACCGGGCAGTCGCTGATCATCGCCAGCGCCGTCACCTTGATGCTGTGGCGCGCCACGCTGGGCGTGATTGATGGCAGCATGTCGCTGGGCGACCTGGTGCTGGTCAATGCCTTCATGATCCAGTTGTACATCCCCTTGAATTTCCTCGGTGTGATCTACCGCGAGCTCAAGCAAAGCCTGGCCGATATGGAAAAGATGTTCGGCCTGCTCGACCAGAACCGCGAAGTGGCCGATGCGCCGCATGCGCAGCCCTTGCAAGTCGATCGGGCAGAGCTGCGCTTCTCGCAGGTGGATTTCAGCTATGAAGCCAAGCGCCAGATCCTGTTCGATGTCGATTTCACGGTGGCGGCGGGCACCACAACCGCAGTGGTCGGTCACAGCGGTTCGGGCAAGTCCACGCTGGCACGCTTGCTGTTCCGTTTCTATGACGTCGATGCCGGCGCGGTGCTGGTGGACGGGCAGGATATCCGCACCGTCACCCAGCAGTCGCTGCGCAAGGCCGTCGGCATCGTTCCGCAGGACACCGTGCTGTTCAATGACAGCATCGCCTACAACATCGCGTACGGCAGGCCGGGTGCCAGCCATGACGAGATCGTCGCCGCCGCCAAGGCCGCCTTCATCCATGACTTCATCATGTCGCTGCCGGATGGTTACGAAACCACCGTCGGCGAGCGCGGCCTGAAGCTGTCGGGCGGCGAGAAGCAGCGTGTGGCGATCGCGCGCACGCTGCTGAAGAATCCGGCGATTCTGGTATTCGACGAAGCGACATCGGCGCTGGATTCGCATGCAGAGCAGGCGATACAGGCGCAATTGAAGGAAATTGCGCGCGACCGCACGACCCTGGTGATTGCGCATCGCTTGTCGACGGTCGTCGATGCGCACCAGATCCTGGTGATGGCCAAGGGCCGCATCGTCGAGCGCGGCACCCACGCCGAACTGCTGGCCCGCCAGGGGCTGTATGCGCAGATGTGGCAGCGCCAGCAGGCACACCGCGGCGAGGCCGAGCCGGATCAGGACGAAGCTGCGCTGGCCTGAGCTGGCCCGGCTGGCGCGTGAAGGATTTTCACGCGACCTGCCGCTGCCTTCTCTTACAATCGCCGTCACCATCAGGCTGACGTCAGCCGGCGGCCGCGACCGCGCAGCCTCCCCTGCAGCGGCCACTTTAACCACACCATAGCGACACCCTAGCGACGCAAGACCATCCATGGATACCCGCACCCTGCTCATCGATAGCTTCCATGCCGCCGTAGGCGCGGCAGATCCCTTGAAGATCGTCGCGCCCCATCTTCCGACGCCGCCGCGCGGACGCACGCGGGTCGTGGGCGCGGGCAAGGCAGCCGCCAGCATGGCTCGTGCAGTCGAACTGGCCTGGCCGAAGGAGGCGCCGCTCGATGGCGTGGTCGTGACGCGCTACGCACATGGCATGCCCACTGAACGCATTCGCGTCGTCGAGGCGGGGCACCCGGTGCCCGATGGCGCTGGCGAGGCCGCTGCGGCCGAGATTTTGCGCATGGCGAGCGAGCTCGGCGAGGACGATTTGCTGATCGCCGTCGTTTCCGGCGGCGGCTCCAGCCTCCTGTCGCTGCCTGTCGAAAGCGTGCCCATGGCCGACCTGAAGGCCGTGACCAACAGCCTGTTGCGCTCGGGGGCACCCATCACCGAAATGAATATCGTGCGCAAGCATTTGTCGCGCGTGCAGGGCGGCCGCCTTGCCGCCGCCTGCAAGGCGCCGATCGTCACGCTCATCATCAGCGACGTCACCGGCGACGATCCGAGCGCGATCGCTTCGGGCCCGACCTGTGCCGACCCCAGTACTTACCAGGATGCGCTCGACATCATCGCGCGCTTCGATGTCGATGCGCCGGCATCGGTACTGGCACACTTGCAGGCCGGTGCGGCGGGCAAGGTCGGCGAGACACCGAAGCCCGGCGGCCCGGAGCTGGCACACGCGAGCAATACCGTCATCGCAACCGCGCACCAGAGCTTGCAGGCTGCCGCTGAATTCTTCCGTGCGCAAGGCATCACGCCTGTGGTGCTGGGCGATACCGTGACGGGCGAAGCTTCCGAGGTCGCCAAGGTGTACGCAGCGATGGTGCGCGAGATACGCGCCCATGCGCAGCCTTTCCGGCCGCCAGTGGCGCTGATCTCCGGCGGTGAATGCACAGTGACCGTGCGCGGCAATGGCCGCGGCGGCCGCTGTGCCGAATTCCTTACCTCGCTGGCCGTTGAGCTTGATGGCATGCCCGATGTGTACGCGGTTGCCGCCGACACCGATGGGATTGACGGCACCGAAGACAATGCCGGCGCGCTGCTGTTCCCGGACAGCCCGGCACGTGCTGCCGCCAAGGGCATTCGTGCGGCCAGGATGCTGGCCAACAATGATGGCTACAGCTATTTCGAGGCCCTGGGCGACTTGTTGGTGACCGGGCCGACGCGCACCAATGTCAACGACTACCGGGCCATCCTCGTCCTGTAAAATCCGTCGCTGATTCCCGAGGTGCGCTCCTGCCGTCGGGCGCGGCGCGCTTCGTGTGCCCGGCCTGCCTCAGGCGCGCACCTGATTTCCGATTTTTGATAGGTCTGTCTCATGTCCAGCAACGCCACACCTTCCACGCTCACCATTACCCGTCCCGATGACTGGCATGTGCATCTGCGAGATGGCGCGGTGCTGGCTGACGTGGTGCCGCACACGGCGCGCCAGTTCGGCCGCGCGATCGTGATGCCGAACCTGAAGCCGCCGGTCACCACAACGGCCATGGCTGCGGAATATCGTGAGCGCATTCTGGCGGCGGTACCACAGGGTGTGGCCTTCGAGCCGCTGATGGTCCTGTACCTGACCGACAACACGACTGCCGACGAAATCCGTCGTGCCGTCGCCAGCGGTTTTGTGCATGGCGTGAAGCTTTATCCGGCGGGTGCGACCACCAACTCCGATGCGGGCGTCACCGATCTCCAGCGTTGCATGGGCGCGCTGCAGGCGATGCAGGAGCTGGGCCTGCCGCTGCTGATCCATGGCGAAGTGACTGATGGCGACATCGACCTGTTCGATCGCGAAGCCGTGTTCATCGACAAGGTTCTGCAACCGCTGCGCCGCCAGTTGCCGGGACTGCGCATCGTGTTCGAGCACATCACCACCAAGGATGCGGCAGACTACGTGCGCGAGGCTGAGGGCAACATTGCTGCCACGATTACTGCGCATCACCTGCTGTACAACCGCAACGCGATCTTCAAGGGCGGCATTCGTCCGCACTATTACTGTCTTCCGGTGCTCAAGCGCGAGACACATCGTCAGGCGCTGGTGGCAGCAGCGACGTCGGGTAATCCGCGCTTCTTCCTCGGTACCGATTCGGCACCGCATCCGAAAGGCCTGAAAGAGCATGCTTGCGGCTGCGCTGGTTGCTATACCGCGCTGCATGCAATGGAACTGTATGCACAGGCATTCGAGCAGGCCGGCGCACTCGACAAGCTCGAGGGTTTTGCCAGCTTCCATGGCCCGGACTTTTATCGCCTGCCGCGCAATACCGGCACGCTGACCCTGAAGCGCGAGTCCTGGGGCATCCCGGACGAAGTGAAGATGGGCGATACAACGCTGGTGCCGCTGGACGCCGGACAAGCACTGCAGTGGAAGTGCGCCTGAGCGCTGTAGCGTTTCTGAGCAGGCAGCAGCAGCCGCGCCGCGATGGCATTTGACGGTATAGCGTGGGCATCGCCATGGTTTGCGCCTTTCAGCGGTCCGGGTGCGATCCTCGCGGACAGTGAAAACTGGATCGCTGAAGCCAATCGTTACGCCTCCAGTCAGCAGCTGTGCAACCATCATGGCTTGCCTTTGTGTTTCATTCCCCAGGCAGACCTGCCCGAAGGCGCCGGTTACGAGGCGCACATCTCCGCCACGGGCCAGGTGCCAACGCGCGACAATCTGCACGACTTTTTCAATGCGCTGGCCTGGCTGCACTACCCGCGCATCAAACAAGCCTTGAATGCGCTGCATGCGCGCTCATTCAACGAACCGGTGCAGGCTGGCACCCGGGGCCGGCAGCGCGATGCTGCGACCCTGTTCGACGAGAATGCCGCGCTGTTTATCTCCAGCAGCGAGGAGAGGCTGGATGCGTTGCGCGAGCATCGCTGGCAGCACGTGCTGTTCCGCGAGGAATCTGAATTCGATACGGATTGCGCCGTCATGCTGTTCGGCCATGCCTTGCTTGAAAAGCTGGTCAGGCCCTACAAATCGCTGACGGCGCATGTCTGGACCGTCTTCGTTGAGCCCGAATGGTGGGGCAAGGGCGAGATCGAGCGCCGCGCAGATATCGATCGCCGTATCAGCGAATCGATATCGCGCGGATTTACGTCAGCCGATTTTTGCCACCTGCCAGTGCTGGGCATACCCGGCTGGTGGCCCGGGCAGGATGTCGCGTTCTATGAAGACACGAACGTATTCCGGCCCCGCCGCCCCGTCAAAAGCCCTTCTGCAGGCCAAGCATGAAGGCATTCGAGGTGCCGATCTGGGCCAGCGCCGGATTCGTCCCGCCATCGACATTGCCTGAGTAAGACGACGGGACGCCATCGGTCGCGCGGTTGAACGCTGCATACAGGTTGGTCGTTTTCGACAACGAATACACGGCAGACAGGTTCCAGATGTTCGGGCTGCTGGGCCCGTCGTTGTGCGCATAGTTGATGCCGACACTGGTCGCAGGCATCACCTTCATCTCGGCGCCCGCAATCCAGGTGTTACTTGTCTCACCGGTCTCGGGGTCGAAGCGAACCACGTTGGCCGCCACCTTCACCGGCCCGACTGGTACGCTGGCACCGATCAGGTACTGCTTGTACTGGGCATCCCGGTCCGATGCCGCCACTGCCACGTTCAACGGGCCGAATGCATAGCCCGCATTGGCAGACACGAAGCGATTGCG
>JACCDR010582137.1_pt1 | contig 15899 bp, 9 predicted proteins | sample 7446431 | NCBI WGS metagenome assembly JACCDR01 (sample SAMN15323443, study PRJNA562643) | freshwater metagenome | isolation source: river surface water | place: USA:Blue River Watershed | collected 2017-08-17 | reverse complement strand
TTGGTGGATTACAAATCCACCACAGATTTGTTCCAGATTGCAAATCTGGAACAGCGGTAAATCTGGAACAGCAGTACAGCAGTGAACAGTTGTGTGAATAAATATGAGTAAATGAGGCAACTGTGTTGCCCAGTAACAGAGAAAATTCGTGAAAGCCCCCCGATGGTTGTTATTTACTCACTTGTTCATTTTTTCACTTGCACATCAATTTAAAATCGTTTTAAAGCCATTTTTGCCACTGTTTTGCCGATAGATAACGACGAGGTGGCGGCTGGTGAAGGGGCATTGCAGACATTGATCACGTGGGTATCTTCCAGAATCATAAAGTCGTCTAGCAGGCCACCGGTACGGTCACAGGCTTGAGCCCGTACGCCAGCTGCACCTGTTACCAGGTCATTTTCTTGGATTTCGGGAATCAGTTTCTGCAATGCCCGTGTAAAAGCAGCTTTGGAAAACGATCGGTAATACTCGCCTAGTCCGGTACGCCAGTATTTGGTTGCTACTTTTCGGAAACCTGGCCAACCAATAGATTCCGTAAATTCGACCCAGTTAAAATCTGTTTTTTTGTATCCCTCTCGTTTAAAGGCAAATACCGCATTGGGGCCGGCCTCTACGCCGCCCTTTATCATGCGGGTAAAGTGTACACCCAGAAACGGAAAGTTTTCGTCAGGAACTGGATAAATCAATCCTTTTACCAAGTATTCTTTTTCTTTCTTCAGTTCATAATATTCGCCTCGGAACGGAATGATGCGTACATTCAGTTCTGGCTGTGTCAGTGAAGCAATTTTATCTGAATACAACCCCGCACAGTTAATAACCAGCTTGGTGGCATAGGTTTTGGTCTGTGTCACTACCTCGGTATGTGTTTGTGTGGGCTTGATGGTCATCACTTTTTCTCCGGTTATAATCTCCCCTCCGGCTTTCTGAAACACATCTGCATAGGCATGGCAGACATCGGTATAGTTAATAATGCCTGTATAGGGTACCCAAATGCCCGAAATACCACTGCAATGCGGCTCATGTTGGTGAATCTCTTCTTTGGTAATTTTACGAATATCCGTTAGTCCATTCTCGATGCCCCGTTGGTATATTTTTTCTAAAGCGGGTAATTCCTGTTCACTTGTAGCTACAATCACTTTTCCACATAGCTCAAACGGTACGCCATACTCTTTACTAAACCGGATCAGTTCGTTATAGCCTTCAATACAATTGGTAGCTTTCAGACTGCCAGGCTTGTAATAAATGCCAGAATGGATTACCCCACTATTGTTTCCAGTCTGATGGCTGGCCAGCCGGCTTTCTTTTTCCAGCAAAAGAATACGGAGAGATGTCTGTTGTTTTTTTAACTGAAATGCTGTTGCCAGTCCTACAATGCCACCTCCTATAATGATAATGTCGTATGTCATGTTTAAAATACTACGCTCTTGTTTGTGTGTGAAAGATACTATTCAGATGGCGGAAGTACGAAAAAAAACTTTTCTTTTTTGTACTTCCCATGTAAAAATGTAAATATAGGACTTAGAAACTGTTTTTTGATAATGAGCAAATGAGTAAATGAGGCAGCTGTGTTGCCTGGTAACAGAGGTTTGGAGAAAATTCACGAAAGTCATCCCTCTAGTGCGAGACTGGCTTTGCCGAACTTACGTTTCTGATCTCGTATCAGGGGGGTTCTAACAGGTTGTACTCGTTGTTTCGTTATTTGTGTTTTTATTTAAAGTATTTTCAGAATTATTTGAAAATTTAAATAATTGTTTTGTACCTTTGGTTTAGAAAATGCGGTTTTAGGAAAGGCTTTCCTCTCAGCGAATACTTCCCTTTACATAGTTTTCTATTGTTTATCTAAAACACTTCTCATATGGCTATCAATGAACTTTCAATTAGCATTCCTGAAACCTCACTCAAGCGGATTGTGATTGTAGGCGGAGGGTTCGGAGGTATAGAACTGGCTAAGTTGCTGTCAGACAAGGATTTTCAGGTGGTTTTGTTTGATCGACACAACTACCATACTTTTCAGCCTTTGTTGTATCAGGTAGCTACGGCTGGCCTAGAGCCAGACTCGATTGCGGCTCCCTTGCGGCAACTGTTTGACACAAAGAAGAACTTTCATTTCCGGATGGCTCTGGTACAGGAGATTGTGCCTGAGCAAAACTGTATCAATACTTCTATTGGTTCATTGAAGTATGATCTATTGATCATTGCTGTGGGATCGAAAACCAATTTTTTTAACAACCAAGAATTACCTAAAAAAGCATTTTCCCTAAAGCAGATTCCGCAAGCCCTCGACTTACGAAGCCATGTGTTGCAGAACTTTGAACGTGCCGTAATCTCCAACGACCCCAAAGAGAAGGAAGGCTTGTTTAACTATATTATGGTAGGGGGTGGTCCTACGGGTGTCGAACTGGCTGGGGCTTTTGCTGAACTGAAAAAACACGTGTTGCCACACGATTATCCTGAACTGGATTTTCACCAGATGAATATTTACCTGATTGAAAACAGTGACCGAATTCTGGGCGGAATGTCTGAAACTTCCTCCAAAAATGCCCTAAAAGCCTTGCTACAGATGGACGTAAAGGTGATTCTGAGTACAAGAATGAATGAATACGACGGGCATTCGGCTGTGCTAGACGACGGAACAGTGATTCCATGCCAAACCTTGGTCTGGGCAGCGGGTGTAAAAGGAAACCTGATTCCGGGGATCAAAGAGGAAAGTGTGCTCAAGGGCAGTCGTATCAAGGTAGATGACTATAACAAAGCTGAAGGTTATGACAATATCTATGCCATTGGAGACATTGCTGCCCGTTGTACCACAGATAGCCCCAATGGGTTGCCCATGCTTTCGCCTGTAGCCATGCAGCAGGGGCGGCATCTGGCCCGTAACCTAAATGGCCTGAGTAAAGGCAAAGCCATGAAGCCTTTTGGATACTTAGACAAAGGAAGCATGGCCACCATTGGACGGAACCGAGCTGTGGTAGATATGCCCAATGGTTGGCACCTGAAAGGTTGGTTTGCGTGGCTGGCTTGGATGTTTGTGCATATTTTTTACCTGATCACTTTCCGGTCTAAACTCGTTGTATTTACCAACTGGCTCTGGAATTATATTACCTATGATCGAGGTAACCGACTTATTATCAGGCCTTTTGTGAAGCCGAATAACCCGATTCCCAATGTGGCACCTGTCAAAGAAGTGTCTACACCCTGATTATTGTCTGAACCATGATTTACCTGATTAAGGGATTGCCTTGATGACTGTCTGAACCTTGATTACTGTTCAAATCAGGATTCTAGGATTGTCAGGATTACCGAAGTTTCTATAAAAAAATCAAGTAAATCATGGTTTAGACAGTCATCAAGGCAATCTTTTAATCAAGAAAATCATGGTTTAGAATGAAAAAATACCATCGTGTACTGACCATTGCTGGCTCAGATAGTGGGGGAGGGGCTGGTATACAGGCTGATCTGAAAACGTTTGCGGCGTTGGGTTGTTATGGGCTGTCTGTTATTACGGCCGTGACGGCACAGAATACCCAGACCGTCACGGCCATTCATCCCATACCTGCTGCTATGGTACAAGCCCAGTTGGAGGCTGTGCTGTCAGACATCGGTGCCGATGCCATCAAGATTGGTATGCTGCACAATGTGGCTACCATTCAGGTCGTAGCAGAGATGCTACAGGCGTATCCGGGCATGGCTGTGGTACTGGATCCGGTGATGATTTCTACCAGTGGAAAACCATTGTTACAACCCGAGGCCATAGAAGCCTTGAAAATCCTATTGATGCCGCTGGCTACCTTGATTACCCCCAACATCCCCGAAGCCGAAATGCTGCTTTCGACGCCTGTAAAGTCACTGGCTGAGATGCAAATGGCTGCCGAAAAACTGGCTGTGTACAGTCGAGAAGGGGTTTTGCTCAAAGGTGGTCATCTGTTGGGGCAAACCAGTACGGACGTGTTATACCAGAAAAGTTGTCCAGGTTTTCGGTGTTTTGAAGAACAGCGAATCCAAACCCCCAATACCCACGGAACAGGCTGTACCTTATCGGCCGCCATTGCCACTGGACTAGCCAAAGGCCTTTCTCTGGAAGATGCAGTTGATCAGGCCAAAACTTACCTTACCGGAGCTTTAATTGCCGGGCAACACTATCCCCTCGGCCACGGCCATGGTCCGGTGCATCACTTCTTCCCGTTCTGGGAGTAGTACGTAGCACATGCTTTCACAAAAATTAGAGGCTGTGATTCAAAATGTATGATGGCCAAACAGACCTCCAGATACAGGAATGCCCTTGTCAGACGCAGACGAGATAGAAAGCAGTTCTATGGGGTCATTTTTGATGCCTGTTTTGCTATCATATCTCTGACTGATAATTAATAACTAATTGACAGTCAGTCTAAAATCTCATCATACATGTTGAAACACAACCAGTTTTCCGACTTTGTCTACTTACTTATTTTTTTGCGGGGAAATTCTTCGGCTATCTGACGATGTACCTCTACCCACCCTTTCTGCAACTGACTAGACAGCTCTCCGACTATTTTCTGATAGGCAGGCTGTGTAGCTAGGTTTGTATTTTCATGGGCATCTGTTTGGTGGTCGTATAGTTCACGAGCCAGTAATTCCTGCCTCTGGTTGTTTTTCCAGTTATACCATTCTACATACCGATACCGATCGGTACGAATGGCGTATCCCATTCGCTCAGGTGCATCTTTGGTTTTCACAAACCGCCCCAGTAAAAACTGACTGAATGCTGCTTTTTTCCAGGGAAGTGTAGGTTTGGCAAGTAATGGCGTAAAACTGGTACCTTGCAGATGTGTCGGTACAGGTAAGCCAGCCAATGCACAAAGGCTAGGATAAATGTCTACAAATTCGGTCAGGGCATCCGTTTGTTTTCCTTTGGCTTTCACTCCTTTGCCACTGACAATCAGAGGCACCCGCGTATCTATTTCATAATTGGTCTGTTTGCACCAACTATTGTGTTCGCCAAGCTTCCAGCCATGATCTCCCCAGAGTACCACAATGGTATTTTGGGCAATTCCCAGCCGATCCAGTTCCTGAAGTAGTCTTCCGATTTGGGCATCGGCATACGACACACTGGCATAATACCCATGCAACAGTTCCCGTTGGCGTTCAACGGCAAGTGGCTTATCCCGAGGAAAGGGTAGGTCTCTGAAATCATCATAAAACCGCAGCTCAGTATCACCATGTACCGCAAAGTCTGGGCTATCTTTGGGCGGAAACGGATTAGATGCCAGCGGTATCTTCTCTCTGTCGTATAAGTCCCAGTATTTTTTGGGGGCATTAAAAGGCAGGTGCGGACGATAATAGCCCACCGAAAGGAAAAAGGGTTTTCTAGATTGTTGCAGTTTTTGTAACTGCTTGATAGCCAGTGTGGTTTGTGCCCCGTCGTAGTACGTGTCGTCTGGTACATCGGCATTTTCAGTTGCGTTTGCTTTGATGTACCACTGTCCAAACCGGTCAATGCGTGACTTGGATTTGCCGTCGGCTATGAACTTCTGTTTTTTATCTTCAATAACTGCCAGGTTTTTGGACCCTCCATAGACAGCATCCGGATCAAACGGGAAGCCGGGTACATACAATTCTTCGGTCCAGGATAACGTATCTGGAAATATATTGTGAAAGGTTTTTCCTATCCCGATGGTTGTATACCCCTGCTGACGAAAATACTGAGGCAAGGTTACTACTTGCGGAATGTTTGTACGCAGATTCGTATACAAATCCCATATGCGCAAAGAGTCTGGACGTAACCCTGTGAGCAGACTGGCACGGGACGGATTGCAGACGGCCTGCTGACAATAGGCTCGGGTAAACACGACACCCTCCTGAGCCAGGCGATCCATGTTTGGCGTACGAATGTAGGCATTGCCATAACACCCCATTTCAGGCCGAAGGTCGTCTACCGGAATAAACAAAATATTAGGAGGGGTAGTAGTATGCTTTTGGGAATAGAGGTGTAGGGGAAGAAAAAAAAGCCATAAAAGACATAGATAGATCGGTCGTAGCATACATGAATGAGCGGTTTGTTGTGAATAATAGATACATCAAAGGCAGTCTGTTTGTATGGTATCTCTGTAAGCCGAGTCTATCTTGTTCTGAGGCAGGTAAATGCGTCTCCGAAGGGTATAATACTGACTATAGGGTTGTTTCGACACGTAGTATAAATAAAACCGTGAACCAATAGAACTGTTATTTCCTTTTTATAACAAAAATGAGGAAAGATAGCGAGAATGCAAACATACAAAGAGGCGATAAAAAAATAGTTTGCCAAACAAATAATTGTTCGCCTTAGCGGCTCTGTTTTTTTTCCTATAAAAAGGTAAAAAATACACCTGAAACACTCTTCAGAAGTAGCTACACACGTATTCCTGCATCTGACGGGTGGCACAGACAGGAGTTGAAATGTTCGCAGTCAGATAAATAAAACTTGTATGTTTCGTGACACAAAACCAAAACTTACGGCTCAATGCTATCGGATCAATGTCACTGTTCCTTTGTAGGACGTTTGGCTATAATGGACTTGATAGAAATAGATACCCGTTGGAAAGTCTTGGCCACACCACTGAAACGACCGACTACTATCCGAAAATACAGGTTTGCCCCAACGGTTATAAATCTTAATTCCCTTGAAATAATTGGAACAGTTGTCGGCCGGTAGGTCTGGGATCTCAAAACAAGTATTTTTTCCATCTTCATTGGGCGTAAATACATTGGGTGGGAGAAAATTACCGTCTTCAAACCACTTATCCTGTACATGCAACGTCACTTTCAGCGTATCTGAATCTGGTTTCTGGCATCCATGTCGGTCAGTTACAGTAAACAACCATTCGTAGACACCTGGTGGAATGGAGCAATCCGTTTGCCACAGTACTTGTGTCTGTACCTTGCCCTTGGCCTGTACAGATGCTATACTTGTCAATGTTTCGGGTGGAAATGAAGGGCCTACTAGTGAGATAGTCAGTTGAAGGGTGTCACCTTCGGTGTCAGTGCCTGTTACGTCAAAGGTAAGCTTTTCGCCTAGAATCAAATGCGCTGTTTGTGCTGGCAGGGAGGTTGTAAGTATAGGAGGCGTATTGGGAGAAACCTGTGGCATAAATTGTATCTGTAGGGTATCTTTTCTGGGAGTACAGGCATTGTCTGTAGTGACAAACGTCAATGTAAATGGCTTGTCACCTATACAAGTTGGCAAACAAACGGTAGCCCGAAGCGTATCTGTAGGTGTAGCAATGGTCTGTGTACCAGGTTTTAGATTGACGGTGAGTGGTATTCCTGACAGTGTCTGGGCGTTTAGTACCAGTTGTAATGTGGTTGGAATATCGGTGTCTGTGGCCAGTAATTCGATGCAGGCAGGTGTGTTTTCTTTCAGGGAAATGGTACTACCTTCAGTATACAACTTTTCAGAACCCACCATGCGAGCCATCAACACAGGTGCATAATTGACAGCCTCTTCTGGCTTGAATACCAGCAATAAGGTATCGGTTTTGGCAGGGCCACATCCACGGTCAGTTACAATCACTGAAAGGCGAACAGGCTTTCCCGCCGGTATACAGGCCATTGTGGTACAGACTTTTCCACGCAGCGTATCGGAAGTACTTAGTAGCATGCCTTTGGGAAGTATGACAGAAAAACCTGTGGGAAGCGTTTGTACTAGGGTCTCAATCGTTGTATTCGAATCTGGATCGGTCACGAGCATATCCAGGCACAGTGGCTGACGTGTCGAGAATCGCACTGTGTCAGTAGCTGGAAGTAACTTTCCATTCAGGCGAGTCCAGAGTTTGGGTGGATGATTGACCGGATAATCAGGTTCTACTGTTACCCATAAGGTATCTTTTTCGATTTTCTGACAGGACAGAGACGTAGCTAGTAAGCCTATTCGCAATGGTTTGGTTGGAGGGAGCTGACATTTATTCAGACAGAGAGACGTTCGCAGCGTATCCGTTTGTCCGGTCACCGTACGACTAACCGTTCCCAGCGTCACCCCTGGAATGGCTTGTAGCAATGCCACCGAAAGCAGTCGTTTCTGTGATGCAACCGCCAGTACCGGATGGCATGTCTGGTGTTGCAAAAGCGGCAATAACGTTCCTTCTATATAAAATGCGTTTTTGCCATTGGGACGCAGAAAAATACGAGGTGGGGTAGATATAGCTGGTTTGATGCGTAGGCGTATTTGTAGTGTATCTGGCTTTCCAACTGGGCATCCGTTGTCGGTGGCAATGAGCTGAAGTTGAGTTACTGGGGAGGTAGTTGTCAGGCATGAATCTATACATAACTGGCTTCGCAAGGTATCATCTGCCCCCGTCACAGTGCCTTGTGATACAGACAGTGTAACTTTTCCAGCCAACACAACTTCAGTCTGTACACGCAGGGATAGAGTTGTATTGGGGTCTGTATCTGTGGCTAGCACATTCCAGCAATTGAGAGCGTCAGGTAAGACATCCAGTGTGTCTGTGGACTGATACAATCCTTTGGGTGTACGCAAAGCAAGTTTTGGTGCACGATTTACAGGACAGGCCAGTACCAGAATCTGAAAATCTCGTCGAATCTCTCCAATTTTCTTTCCATTTCTGTATTCTTCACACCGGATGCCAAAGACATACAGTCCCAGTCGGTTCGTCTGAAACGAAAGTTGCCCACTTTTTGACTCTATGCGAAGTGGTATGGTTCCTGCAATCATCTGTGCGTCACTGAAGCCAGGATTCCACTGTACCGATGCATAAGGGCCTGGTTTAGGTGTTGGAACGGCTGTTTCAGAAGTTGCATTTCCCCGTAAAGGTGTGACAAGGCTGTATACCAGACTGTCTTTGTCTATATCAGAGGCACTGAAATCAACGCTGAATAGCTCACCTGCACAGGCATACCGCCATGCGGCAGGCTTAAATGCGGGAGAACTATTGATCACTGGATTTCGTACGGTGCCTACGGCTGGAAATTCCATGTAAAAGGTAGTGCCAGACATTCCCGGATTGGCTATGTTGATCATACTTGCATTGCGGCAGCATCGTTCCCATACCACATAGTAACCTTCTGCTTGGTTATAACGGGTCGAAGGCAGAGCTATATTTCGGGCATAGCGGATGAGTTTGGTTTGCAGGCTTCCAGTTGCACACGCTGGGTTGTTGTAGGTGAGTGGAACAGACAATACTTTGGGCAAGTAAAAGGTATCTATCTGTGCCTGTGTCGCTTTGTTGTAAATAGTGACCAGAATTCGGCTGTCTTCAGCCAGTGGATTGCCATTGGCTTGGTCAAAATACAGGTTCAGACTTAACGCATAGGGAGTAGAAACTGCACCTGTATATTGTAAGGAAAATTCACCTCCTACAATATGAGAGGCATAGAGAGGCAGCGTTAAAAAAAGGCTGAACAGGAAACAAATCATTCCCTGTATAGAAATTCTGTACAACATACCTGTTGTCTAAACGAAATGGATTTTTTTGTTAGGTATCTTAGAAACTGTTTTAACAATGAGTAAATAACACACATCTATCGGTATTCACTCATTTTCAATTGTATGTAGTTGCTAACAGCCACCCAATTTTATTTTAAAACAGTTTCTTAGGTTGTTTGGTATGTTTTAGGGAAGAGAAAGACCTATTTGGGACAGACCGTTGCCTATCTTGTTTTTGGCTTTTCTTTTCTTGCGTACAGTGGTGTGCGTGGTCTTACAAATGGTGGACAATTTTAATAAAAAAACAGGGGAATAACTAATAGATATGTGTGCATAACTGCTTTTTTTTCAGCTATTTATTACACAAGTAGCCAATATGACTGACTTGTCTCTGTTTGTGGCAACAGGATTGTTTGTTGAAACCAAGGTTTGTTTTCTATGTTTGGCAGAAGGAGACAAAAGCAGCCTGACCCCAAAATGAAACATTCATGTTTGGATCAGGCTGCTACACTGCTTTAACAATTTCTCAGGTAAGTAGAGGGATTAGAAACGGCTGCTCAAAGTCAGTTTACCAAAAGTTTCTTTATAATCTGTTTCAGGTTTGCCTGTTTGTAATGCGTTGTTCTCAAACCGGACACCTACCGTAAAATACTTGTGCAGCTGTACATTAGATTCTGCAAAGTGAGCAAACCGTGTTCCTTCAGCCTCATTGTTTCCGTACGTTGTACCTGCTGTAGCCTGTATGCGACCAAAGAATGTGTACGACACTGTTCCGCCATACGTTACCCACTGACCTTTGGGTTGAAGTGGGCTGGTAGCCATTAGTGTAGTGATATTTGTATTAGAATACGTGACTGTACCTGTCACAACCAGCGGAAACGAAAACTGCATGGACTGTGTGCCGCTCACATTTTGGTTGGAAGTCGTGTTTTGGGCGGCAGCCACTCCTTCGCCTACATTGGTTTGTGCGTTGGTCTGATTCGAAACAGTTACCGATGAAACAGCATGGGTAGTTCCCATTGTGAAGGCATAGTTTGCATTCAGGTTTACCATTGTAAGCAGGCTGGAAGTAGTAGCCGTACGAATGTCATGTACCAGATAATCTATCGTTACCTGTGGCAGTTTCTGGAATGTAAACGTAGTCCGTACACCATATTTCTTCATGGTTTCAATAGACGGAATAGTCTTGGTTGAAATAGCCTTCCATTTTCCGTATGAGGTACTCAGTGTCAGGTGTTTGTGTAGCAACCGTTGTTCTACTTTGTATTCCTGTCCCATCAGGTTATTTCGCAGATAGGGAACACCTAGTGAATAAAATCCAGCTCCAATACGTTCTGATTTTACGCCTACAGTAGTGGTAGCAGTCAACTGTGTAGTCAATGCCAGGCTATAGGCTTGTCCATGCTGGAAAATGCCTGTAGGATCGTATAGATTCATGTTTGTGACAGATTGGGCCATTTCTCCAGTTAGTGTAACCTTGTTTTTCCACTGGTATTGCAACTCTCCACTTAGTACATGGTTTTCTCTGGGTTTATTGTAAAACGTAGTGTCAATGATTCCATTTTCCAGCGAATCCAAACGATGAAACGATGCCACATCATCTTTACCATGCAGTACAGTGACAAATCCATGTGTGCCATCAGACGTTCCCAGTCCAACCCGACCCGCCGACAGGCTCCGGCGAAATGTATCAGACGTAGGCACTGCTTGCAGGTTTTTGTTAGCGGCATGTGCCAGGTAGACATTCTTAATCTGAAGTTCTACCGCATATCCTGTGACGGGTTGACCTTGCAGTGTAAACCGTGAATATGAAGGGTATTGGGTGCCTATGCCGATGTGTTTGATGTAATTGACCCAAGAATTTTTGCCAATCAGGTCATATTTTTTCATCATCTCAATTCCTTGCGAAAGATCACCATTCAAAACTGCTTTCAGGGAAGTTAGCTCGTCAAAATTTTTCAGACGTTCGGCATCAAATTTAGCCAATGAGTCACGCATTTTTTCCCACTCAGCAATTTGCTCTTTGGTCAAGTTTTCTTTCTTGAGGTATTGGTTTATTTTCCGGTTTCCTTTTTCTAGTGTAGCGGCTGTTTCGGCATGTATCTCATTGTATTTGTTTTTCATTTTTTTAGCCTTGCCAGCTACTTTGGTATAGGTACGGTTTTTCTTATACTTTTCAGATTTTTCGTTTCCTTTCTGTATTGCTTTCTCTTTGGCCAGTGTAGTATATTTAGCCAATGAATCTTTACCCATTTCCATGACCTTCTTTTTCAGGGTTTCTTTGTCCAGCGAAGGAATGTCCATGGCAGTATAAAATTTCTTCAGTTTTTCCAGATTTTTCAGGTCGTCGGTACGAGTGGTTTGTTCTAGTTGTTTGATACGTTCTTTTATTTTTGCTTCCATGTCTTGTTTAAGCTGTTCTACATCCAGTGACACACCAATCCGGTTCATAGGTTGCTGGGTGGCGGCTTGCTCGGTTGTATAGAGGGCATCTACACGCAGCGGCAAGCCCGCAATCTGAATGCCTCCATTGAACAGAAACCGAGTATAGGTGACAGGATTCAGGGCTGGATAATTCCCCTCCCGTTGACCTACCTGCTGAATGACCGATGCCTGACCGCCATTGAATTTGAACAGACGAGGAAACAATAAACGCAAAGAGTCTTTGTCCAGTGTGTTTGTCTGAAAGGTCAAAGCCTGTATCAGGCCATTTTTTCTTTTCTTATAAAAAGCAGTAGCATTGGTTGAAAGAAAATCTTTGGTCTTAGTCGAATCTGTGACTGTCTTTTTTATCTCGTTCAGCGGAGTAGCTGAGAGAAGAGAAGCCGTTGTCTTTTTGATGTAAGATTTATTGCCTGTAGAGTCAGTTTGTGCAAAGGTTACGAACGAAAAAATCAAAAAAAAGAAAGTCAGAGAGATTTTTTTTATACTAATTTTTCGTAGTTGGATAAAGAAATTCATGTGTGATTTTGCTTGCATAGTTCATACATAAATACATTTTTTGATTAATTTGTAACCCTAAAACAGATTTTTTCGTATGAGTGTTTTTTGTCTAATATCTTGATATACAGTGATTTATTGTAAGATCGGTCGGTTTTTTTTAAATTTTTTCTTACACAGATTAGATATGGATATAGACTGATTTTTTGAGAGAAAAAGAGGAAAGTGTATACATGGTTTATACTTTTCCTAGCTTAATTTTAATTAAATGTATAATAGGAGACCATGCCATGGATTTTAGGATATTATATGTAAGATTGGATTCGGAAATTCGATAAAAATGATGTTTTATCAGACGGATAGGAGGTTATATTCGATAAAGCCTAGATGGAGGCTTATCTGCTGCTCGTAGCAATGAAAATACTTTGCCTGTGAATGGAGTTAAATAAATAGTAATTGGTCTGATTGTTAGTGTTTTAACGTTTTTTTTGTAGAAAATATGTGGTGATAACTTGTGGGTCTGTAGACTAACCTAAAACATTTCTTTGCCGCAGTTCCAAACAGGTATTCGAAAAAACGACTACCTATGCGTCTAGATGCTCAGGATAAACCATATCGTAGAAATAAACTATATTTCAAATAGGTTAGGATTGTATTTTATGCGTATACCAAACGACTACCTGCCTAGAACTGGATTCAGAATATAGGTGTCAATGAAACTGCAAAAAAAAGCTGTAAAAAATGATAGGAAAATGACCATCAATACACCAAATTTGGTAGTGTCATAATCCTGAATGTGGACAATGACATCGTATGAAACCTGATCTATTCTATATAATTTTTTGACTTTCAGTGTATGCAAACCAATCCTTCTTTGTCGTCCACACCCGATGTGGTGCTAATCGGGGCCGGAATCATGAGTGCCACACTTGGTGTGTTGCTCAAAGAACTAGATCCTACGTGTACCATTGCTATTTTTGAACGGCTCGACGGAGCTGCAGCCGAAAGTTCTGATGCCTGGAACAACGCAGGTACTGGACACTCTGCTTTTTGTGAACTCAACTACACCCCCCAACAGCCCGATGGCTCAGTAGATATTGCAAAGGCCATTAAGATTGCTGAATCCTTTGAGGTTTCCAAGCAATTCTGGGCCTACCTAGTTCAAAAGAATTTTCTACAACCTGCCACTGGATTTATACGTCCCATTCCACATATGAGCTTTGTGTGGGGAGAAGACAATGTATCCTACTTGAAAAAACGATACCAGGCTCTACAGACGTGTCATTTGTTTAAAGGCATGGATTACTCTGAAGACTTTCAACAGTTAACTGAGTGGATGCCCTTGGTGATGGAAGGACGAGATACAACCCAAAAAGTCGCTGCTACCCGTATGGAAATAGGTACAGACGTAAATTTTGGCTCTCTTACTCGGTGTATGTTCAAGGAACTGGAAAAAATGGACGGCGTGATGTTGTATTTCAACCACGAAGTACGGGATCTGAACCGAGACGAAACTTCCCGATGGGAAATAGAAGTAAAAGACCTAGCCACAGACAAGAAACGTAGCTTGCATACCCATTTTGTATTTATCGGAGCTGGGGGCGGCTCTTTTCCACTCCTTGAAAAATCAAAGATTCCAGAAAGCAAAGGTTTTGGTGGCTTTCCTGTCAGTGGGCAATGGTTAAAATGTATCAATCCAGAGATTATTCGCCGACACCACGCCAAAGTATATGGAAAAGCCGCTGTAGGTTCGCCACCCATGTCTGTGCCACATCTAGACACCCGCATCATTGATGGCCAGCAAGCATTGCTCTTTGGACCCTATGCTGGTTTTTCAACCAAATTTCTCAAAAATGGCTCATACCTGGATTTGCTCAAGTCTGTTCGTCCCAACAACATTATGCCTATGATTTCAGCAGGCATGCACAACCTACCACTGACCAAATATCTGATTGACCAGGTTCGACAGTCTCCAGAAGAACGACTGGAAGCCTTGAGAGAATACTTTCCTGAAGCTCGTTTGGAAGACTGGACACTGGAAGTAGCTGGCCAACGGGTACAGGTGATCAAGAAAGACGAAGAGGAGGGGGGCGTACTGGAATTTGGTACGGAGATAGTCAGTGCCGCAGATGGAAGTTTGGCCGCATTGCTAGGAGCTTCTCCTGGAGCTTCTACAGCGGTGTCTATTATGTTGAGTCTATTGCCTCGGTGTTTTTCAGCCAAGACTCATACCGAAGCTTGGCAAGAGAAACTTCGGCAAATGATTCCTTCCTACGGTCAGTCGCTGGCAACAGATGCGGTGTTAGGGCAACAGATTCGTTCGCAAACCAGTGCCATACTGGGTTTGCCTATGGTAGAAGAAAAAGCTAAATAAAAGGATTTTGACTATTGGATAGCTGTTTGAAAAGCCCATAGCTACCGAATGTGTAACCTGAAATTTTTACTGTGGCAACCTGCTAATTTTGTGTAGATTTTTCTATAGGTGTAATCAGTGCACGAAAAGAAGTATGAACAATGGTTTCGATAACTAGTTCAGGTACAAGAATATCGAAATGTATTCTATATCCTACACCCCAAAAGAGGATTTCTTGTAGTTCCATTCTTCGAATGGAAACGCCCAGTTCTTTTAAAGAATTGAAGATAAAAGGTAGTTGCAGAGGGGTGCAGTCCAGGCACTTATAGGTATGGGTGCGAAGATTTGTTTTCATTTTAATTTTGTAGGTTGCTAGTAGGCTTACATCTGGTATATACGGCCATTTTAAAAAAGGTAACCTATGCATTATCTTTATGGTGTACTTTTCCTAAATTGCCTACATGGAGGCAAAAGAAAAAATTCAACGAGTGATAGACTTGTATGGCATACAAGCAGTTGTCAGCGTAACAGTAGAAGGACGGTATTTTACAAATATTGAACAAGTAATGGAGGCTTTGGCAGAAGGAGATAAGGTTCAGGTGTTATTTAATACACAGTTTTGGGAGATAGAATCGTTTGGGGTAGATTTATATGCCCGTACTGAACGCATGTATACTTATCTTGGATGGAGTCAGAAAGAACTGGCAGATAAAACAGGATATTCTTATGCCGCCCTGAAAAATGCCCTTTCTAAAATGAGAAAAGGCAAAGTGTTTGCCGTATTTCAGGGCATGTGCAGTGTATTTGAAAGCATGTATAAGATGGGTTTTCGATATATGGTATGAAGGTATGCCTAAAAAAAAGCAGCTATACAGGGTTTGTATAGCTGCTTGATGCTCTTGTGGACGCGTAGGGAACAACCAAGTGAAATAACCTGAAATCTTATAGTACTTTTTGAGCGTAAAAAGCCCTTTTTTACGCTGTTTTGGCACTTTGCGAAACCCCCGTTCACCACATTTCACTTTACACTTCACTTTACACTTTGTATCTTTGGTGGAAAGTAAAAACGAAAATCAATGGCAACTATAAAGCTAAAAATACGAAATGATCTGGTTAAGAAAAATGGCAACCAGTCCGAAACCACCATCTACTGTCAATATTGTTTTGAGGAGAAAGTTAAACTGTTTAATACAGGGGTAAAGGTCTTGCCAG
>JACCDR010736778.1_pt1 | contig 15903 bp, 20 predicted proteins | sample 7446431 | NCBI WGS metagenome assembly JACCDR01 (sample SAMN15323443, study PRJNA562643) | freshwater metagenome | isolation source: river surface water | place: USA:Blue River Watershed | collected 2017-08-17 | reverse complement strand
CATCGTTGTGCAGCAGCGTGATGAACTGCAGCGTGATGAACTGCAAGCCGAATGCGAAACCCAAGCGTTGAAGATCACTGCTTGTGAAAAGGAGCGTGACCACTGGAAAGCCAACCACGCTAATCGTGTCGAAGCTGCGAGGGTGTTGATTGAGCGGGATGACCTTCCACTTGAGCGAGTGCAGGCATACAGGCATTACGTTGAATTGCAGGAGCAACTCACGGCCTGCGAGAAGTCCGTGGAGTATTGGAAAGCAGACAGCGCGGCAGCATGGGATAAGTGCGAAGAGCGTAGGTTAAAACTCGCCGCCAGCCAAGCACGAGAGCAGCGGTTGCGAGAGGCGTTAGAGTTTGACGGGTTCTGCCCAAGCGATGCGACACACAGAGAACTCGTCCGTAAAGCCCTCTCCCTCCCCCACGACACATCGGCGCTGGATGCGCTGGCGAAGGATGCAGAAGCATGGTGCAGTATGCAATACCGCGAACATCCATCGACGCCGCACGGGAGGGAATGAACAATGCCACCCCCCAATAAACAGTCACCGGATCAGATCATTCGCATCTTGAAGCGTAACCCGTTGAGCGCCGCCGACCTGGCCGCTAAGTTTGAAATGAGCGGGCACCACATAAGGCAAGTGCTACGCGCAATGAAGGCGAAAGGCATGGTGCATGTGAGCGGCTATGCGAAATCAGGCAATCATCCTGAGCGACTTTGGGGTGCCGGTAATGGTATTGATGCCGTGAAGCCACCGCCTTTACCCAGGGCAGAACGCAGGAGGATGCAACGCGATACCAAGAAGAAAGTGGATGCTCTCAAGCCTGTGAAAGTGATACCTCTAACTATGGCCGGAATGCTAGGCCTCTGAAATGCTCGAACACTACCACAACACAGAAGGGGAAAATGATGGATAATTCAAATAATTCTTGACAACCTTGATTCAAACGCTATCATTAGAACTGTCCATCTCGGACAAACTTTTAACCTGGAAGGTACTCAAATGACTACTCACGCTACTGACAACACGATTTACGTTACTGCTCGACTCTCTTTCCCAAACATCGTAGATCCGCAGACGCAGACCGATCCGAAGACTGGGGAAACCAAGAAGTCCTACAACACCGATCTGATCTTCGCTCCTAACGATCCCGGCTTTCAGAAGTTCATGCAGGCTTACTCTGCACTGGCTCAGGAGAAGTGGAAGGAACACGCTCCGCAGGTTATGCAGATGATTCAGGCAGACCGCAAGGCACGCTGTTATGGCGCTGGCGAAGAGAAGGTTAGCAAGAAGACCTTTGCCATCCATCAGGGTTACGCTGGTAACGTATTCATTACCGCACGCTCCGAGCGTCAGCCGCAGATCATCGGCGTTGATGGTAAGCAGATCGACCCTGCGAACACGATGGCTGTCCGTGCTGAAGCTGCACGGTTGGAGGGCGGGGTTCTGGCGAACGCTGTCATCCGCGTCTGGCTCCAAAGTAACAGCCATGGTCAAGGTGTTCGTTGTGACCTGATCGCTGTGCAGTTTGCCAAGGATGACGGTACTCGCTTCGGTAGCGGTGCTCCTGACGTAACCGGCTTCTTCGGTGCTGTCGCTGGTGCTGCTCCCGCTGCACCGGTAGGGTTCGCACCTGCTGCGATGCCTGCTGCACCGTTCCCCGCTGCTGCGATGCCACAAGCACCTCAGCCGCAGATGACCGTAGGTGGTGGCTATCCGCAGCCTCCTATCGGCATGCCGAACTTCCTAAGCTGATCCCCTCCGAGCAAACGCGGCTCGTCCCCGAAGAGCGTGACGGCTACCAGAGGTAGCATTTGGTGAGGGTGTTGGACAGCAGTGGTCTGCCGAGGTAGCTCCTCGACACGGTTCGACTCCGTGGATACCCCGGAAGGGTTGGGTTCGATTCCTACGATCAGCACCCTCACCAAGTCAATCAACGAGAGGGGAATCTCAAAATGACTGAATCACCGTGTACCGGCTGTAAGCATCTCCAGAAGTCACGACGCAAGGGGAATGCTTCGATTATTCGTTGGGTCTGTGGGCGCTTCAAGACGCTTGCCGAGAAGAAGTGTATCGACTTTGTGGGGAAGGCATCATGTCAGACGAATTGAACGAACAAGAGCAACAACAAGTCGATCTGAGCTTCGAGTTCGCAGTGAACATTGTGATGCCGATGCTGACCAACTACGAGGACACGATTGAACTCTTGGTAGCTGATGGTGAGTTCATTGGCTCACCGCATTACGACGTGATGGCTCTCTGCGTGCGTGAGTTAGTGGAGCGTGGATGGACAGCCGATGAGATTGTCGAGCAGGTGCGTCACCATGCAGAGTGTCAAGAGGATATGAGAAGTAAGCGGGTGGTGAATTGACTAAACCAGTATGGGTGGTGATTGATTTGGAAACTTTCCCCGGTTGCATCATTGCAGTAGCGATGATTGCGGGTACAGAAATCACCTTTACCTTCGAGATCAGTCAGTATCGAGATGACAGTGATGCTCTGTATGCTTTCCTTTGTTGGATGCGTGACAACAAGGCTATCGCCTGTGGATTCAACTTTGTTAACTTCGACGGACCTATCATTCACCTGTTCATGAAAATGAATGGTAAGGCATCAGCAAACACTATGTATGATAAAGCGATGGCAATCATTCGTGCTCAAGATGATGACAAGTTCGCGCATCAAGTGTATCCGAGTGATCGTGACTTCCAATGGTGTTGCCTTTACAAGATTAACCATTACGACAACCGAGCAAAGACCACCTCGTTGAAAGCGTTAGAGTTTTCACTACGCATGTCCGATATTCGGGATTTGCCGTTCCCTGTTGGCTCCAATCTGAATCAAGAGCAGATCGAGGTGTTAAAGCGTTACTGTCAGCATGACGTTCGTGCTACTGAGTTGTTCCGTACCAAGAATATTGCAGCCATCCAATTCCGTGAAGAACTGACAAAGAAACATGGTCGTGACTTCATGAATCACAACGATGTGAAGATCGGTAAAGAAATCTTCCAGATGGAACTAGAGAAAGCCGGTGTCGAGTTATATGAGTATGGTGCGTTCGGTCGCCAGATGAAGCAAACCAAACGATCACAGATGCGACTTGCTGATGCGATACTCCCATGGATTGAACTCGAAACTCCGGGGTTCAAGCGCATCCTAGATTGGTTGCGTCAGCAAACCATCACCGAGACAAAAGGGGTGTTTGAGGGACTGGTGGCTCACGAGTACGGTTTAGAGTTCGTATTCGGTACAGGCGGGCTTCATGCTGCCGTCGAGAACGAAGCAATCCTTGCTCGTGACGATATGTTAATCGAGTCACGAGATGTGTCCAGCTACTACCCGAACCTCGCCATCAAGAACAACTTCTACCCCGAGCACCTTGGACAGACGTTTTGTACCATCTACGAAAGTCTGTATCAGATGAGGAAGAAGGTGGGTAAGAAGACCACAGAGGGTGCTGCACTTAAGTTGGCATTAAACGGGACCTATGGCGCTTCCAACGACCGTTACTCGGTCTTCTACGACCCCCTTATGACCATGAAAACGACCCTCAACGGTCAGCTTCTGTTGTGCCTACTGGTCGAGAATCTGTGCAAGGTTCCTACGGTACGTATGACAACTGTCAACACGGACGGTCTCGAATACACCATCCACCCTGACTACGTTGAACAGGCTAACAAGGTGTGCGAGTGGTGGCAGAGTGTGACCAAGTTGGAACTTGAGGGTACTCAATACTCCAAACTGTTCGTGCGCGATACCAACAACTACATCGGAGTATTCACCAATGGTGATGTAAAGAGGAAAGGCGCATACGAGTGGGATCGCCAGTGGCACCAAGACTCCAGCTTCCTTGTCGTCCCCAAAGTAGCCGAGCAAGTCCTGATCCACGGTAAGCCGATACGTGAGACCCTGGAGGCGTGGTCTGACAAGTATGACTTCTTCGGGAGGATCAAAGTACCTCGTGGCTCCAAGTTGGTGATCCATGAGAACGGTGTTGATCGTGAGCTTGAGAACACGCAGCGGTACTACGTTTCAACAGAAGGTGGTCAGTTGTTCAAGATCATGCCTCCACTCGCCAAGAAGCCCGGTGTGTGGCGCAGGATAGGTGTGGAGAGTGGGTGGTCGGTGTGTCCTTGTAACGACGTTAGGGATGCTACTGCGCCGATCTGTTATGACTATTACGTGGATCAGGTGGAGCGTTTGGTTCTGCCGTTATTGGGGTGATTATGAAATTTCCGACATGTGCAATCTGTGGAAAGAAAGTAGACAAGATGGAGTCGTACCGTGATCCTATTGCTGATGTGATGGTCTATCGAGCGCATTGTCACGGGGAGGTTGATGAGGTGAAATTGTCGTGCTTTATGTTGGAAGATGCTGCTGACATATCAGTTACGACTGCATTTAATTATCCGCAAATAGAGGAGAAGTGAAATGTTTGAACACAACTTGGAAAATCAAATAATGAATCATGTCGAAACAATACACCGTTACAAAGTCACAATCCGAAGACTCTGCGAGATCATCACCAGTGAGTACCCTGAGTCCGATGATCGGTATGAGTTCGCTATGAACTGTTTAACTGATGTGGGAGAAGAGTGATGACTAAACTTCAAAGACTACAAGCTGCTTATGATGCCGCAGGTGAATTTCAGAAGAACGACTATTGGCAGTCAATCAAAAGGACCATTGACCAAATGAACCAAGCACTTAATCACCAAACACCTAAGCGTCGTGGTCGTCCGCCGAAGACTAAGATAAAAGAACTAACTGCTGATGAAATACTCGAACATCTCGATTCACAAATGTCGTCTGTCGATCTCATGATGAAAGACGAGTTCGAGAAATACAATCAGAAGTTGACGGACGCATTCCTGAACGCGCCAACCAAACCTATCCTCGAAGAAGCGCATGAAATTATCTACGGGGAGCGCGAAGAAACCTACGGTGATCCCGGTAAGAACCTCCGATCCATTGCGTCATTCTGGAGCACGTACCTCAGTAAAGAGGTGACGTATCAGGATGTGTGCAACATGATGGTGTTGATGAAGGTAGCACGACTCATGAACACGCCGAGTCATCGTGACTCACTTGTCGATATTGCTGGCTACACCGCATTGCAGGATCGGGTGAATCGTGACACTCCTTGAGAAACAGATTGAAGAAAAGGTCTGCACCTACGCCAAGGAGAAGGGCTTCCTCGTATACAAATTCACTTCGCCAGCAAGGGCGGCGGTGCCTGACAGAATGTTTGTGAGAAGTGGTCGAGTGTTCTTCGTAGAGTTCAAACGAAGTGGACAGAAGCCTACACCACCACAGGAACGTGAGCACAAGCGACTCCGCGATGCGGGGATCACCGTCTACGTCATCGACAACGTGGAAGATGGGAAGAGGATGATTGATGCTGAGAACCCCTGAACAATTGCATGAATATCAACGTCGCGCCGTCAACTTTCAATGTACCAATCCTTACAGTGCGTTGTTCGTCGACATCGGCCTGGGGAAAACAGTCACCACTCTCACCAGTATCGCGCACCTACTCAACGTGGGGTTCCTAAACGCTGTACTCGTTGTGGCACCGATCCGTGTGTGTCGTCTTGTCTGGAGAGCCGAGGCATTGAAGTGGGAGCATACGAAGCACCTCACGTTCAACATGGTCATGGGTACGAAAGACCAACGTATTCGTGCGTTGATGAAACCAGCGAACGTTTACATAACGAACTATGAGAACCTCAAGTGGATAGCTGAAACGCTGCAGACCTACTACATCAGCAAGAATAAACCGTTACCATTTGATGGGTTGGTATTCGATGAACTCGACAAGTGTAAAAATAGCAGTACCAACCGGGTCAAGGCGTTGATGAAGGTTTTGCCTCATACCAAGTGGCGCACGGGACTCACTGGTACACCAGCATCCAATGGTTATAAAGATTTGCACGGGGAATTTCTCGTACTCGACGGAGGACAGCGACTCGGTAAGAGTAAGACTGAGTTCACTCGACGCTTCTACAAGAAAGTGGGTCCATACAAAGAAGTGGCGCTTCCTGAGACAGAGCAAACCATTGCGACATTGATTGGTGATATGACGATCAGTATGTCAGCGGAGGACTATAACCCCCTCCCCGATTTGATTGTCAATGATATTGAAGTGGAGTTGCCTGACGATGTGAGAGTGAAGTATGAACAGCTTGAGTCCGACTACTTTACCCAGTTAGACAGTGGGGCAGATAAGGAAGTGTTTAACGCAGCGTCGCTCACTAACAGCCTTTTACAACTCAGCAATGGCGCAATTTACCCTGTGGCAGGTATGCCACTATGGGAGAACGTGCACGATGCCAAACTAGACGCAATGGCTGACATTATCAGTGAATCAGGAGGGCAGCAGATACTTTGCTCCTACGCTTATCGTAGTGACGCTGCTCGCATTATGGAGCGGTTCAGTAAGCCGGAATATCATCTAAACCCCATCAACCTGACTGAGTGCAAAAGCGAATCGTCACTCCAGAATGCCATGTACCGATGGAAAACAGGAGAGTGCAGATTACTCATTGGTCATAGCGCCAGTATGGGACATGGTTTGGACTCCTTGCAATATGCAGGAAACATATTACTGTGGTTTGGCCTCAACTGGAGCTATGGATTATACGAACAATTTAACGGGAGGCTCCGTCGCCAAGGTCAAGGTAAACCAGTCATCTGTCACCGCATCCTCTGCCGAGACACAATGGACCAAGCTCAAGCACTCGCCCTCGATGATAAGGCAAACAATCAAACGGCTCTGCGAAACGCGGTGAAGAACTATCGTATTCAGAAGCAAAATAGTTCAAAAAATGTTTGACTTTTAGAATTCACCTATCTACAATGTGAAACATCAACAGGAGATACGGAATGACACATTTAGCAGACACGGTACTCAAGAGTTGGCACACACTCAATGAGTTGATTGGTGAATTACGTGAGGATCAGTTGAAGGAATTGATCTTTCATGAGATGGAGAACGGTAAGCGACCTGACATCGTTTCACGGCTCCATCAGCGGTTTTCGAAGTTGGTATCGGCAAGAGAACGTGAAGAACTACTATCTAAATTAATCTGAGGAATACTGGAATGATGCAAATTGATGATGTTGAACTGGTTCCATCTACTGACTATGAGACCAAAGCGTGCCTGCGACTCTGGGGTGCTGCGTTTATCGGCGGTATCAATGACACTGTGGCGCACTGGAAAGAGGGTCGTGAGTACCATTGGTTCGATGATGATCGTGACTATCCGGGCAGCTTCGTCTGGTTGTGTGATCTGTTCAACATTGGAGTAGAACAAGCGCGCAGTAGTGTTCGCATGAAAGCGCGCCAACTTGAGCGAGCATTCCGTCGCAGTGGGGGTGCATGATGAGCAGAATCTTCATGGGTCTGGATGAGACTAATCCGATGAAGCCTGTACCTTGCATCTATATCCAAGGTGTTGAAAAACCTCTGATGTTGTCCGAACGTGAGTTGCACACTCTCGTCGAGGAAATCCAGTGGATACTGGGTCACATCTCAGGCAAACGTAGTGCAGAATGGCTCAACTTAGCGAACAAGTATAAGGAGGTGCAAAATGCTTAAGCGACTCAAGCAGATGTTTCTCACGTTCTACTACTCCCAACAGTACGCCTACTGTCGCAGCAATGAGTACCTTGCGTCTCATCGTGGTGAAGCGGTCGTTGCAGCAGACTGGGCGAGGCGTGCTGATGGTTGGTATCTTGAGTGGTGGAAGTCGGGGAGGAGGTTGAAATGACAGCCGAACTTAACCAACAGTCTCTTGAAGAATGTCTTGAACGTATTCGAGAATATCAGCAAGAGACGGGTGAGCGTATCTGCGCTAAACCTACCCGTGTGTTCATCCCTCGGTATCCTGATGAGACAGATGAACACTTCCGGTTACGGGTGGAGGCGATGAGACATCTGGCGAGATTAGGCGACTTAGGTATTCACACAAGGGGTTACAAATGAACCACATCACCCTACCCCTACTCGCAGCACTCATGATCTTCGGCACACCGACTCTGTTGATGGCGAAGTCAGCACCACAGTGTCCAAAGACTCATGAGAATGAACGTCTTGCCTACAGCACTCACTACCCCGACGGTAGCCTACGCTGCACCTACGTACCAAACATCTACGGACTGAAACAGAGAGAAAGTTGAAAATGTACGACATCATGCTAATGAACCTGGGTATCAAACCGCGTCACTACAACCCTTTGGTCGACCCTCCACCACCTGACCCTACCAAACCTACACGTACTCTGCGTCAGCGTGCGGCTGTCACAGCAACATTGCGGAAAATAGCGGCTAGTCGTACCGTGGAGCGCCGAGAGGATGCTGCACGGATTGTCGAGTTCATCAAGGAACGTGACGGTGTAACGGTAAATCAGATCACCGACCACTTCATGTGGAGTGATGACAAGTCCCGTAAATTACTCCATATGTTGAAAGCTGAGAAACGAGTGTTCAGCGCCAAAGTTGCCGGGGAACACGCGGCTATTTGGAAGGTCATTCATGAGAACGAAACGGGAGTATAAACTCCTGACGTGTCCCGGATGTGGTAAGCCGTTCGGGACATACGCCACCAGAACCTACTGTTCAAAGAAATGTATTCCGCACGGTTCTGTGGTTAAGGTGAAACGGATAACGATGAAAGAGGCTTGGGATTCCATGAAGGGTGCGATCAAATGGTAGAGAAACAGTTGAAGTGGTAAAAGCGACAGATCGTGAGGAGAAGAGAAAATGAAGCCTAAAAAGAACCTTGTAAATCAGCAGGTGGGTCGGTTAACTGTAATTAGTGAAGCGGGATCAATTAAAACGAGTGGAGGTAGTGTCAAGGCGAGATGGTTGTGCAAATGCTCATGTGGGAACATGATCATTATCCGAGCCGGGAGCCTCTTGAGTGGTAAAACCAAATCTTGCGGATGTCTGCGGCAAGACACCAGTAGAGAGTTGCGAATACAAGAAGCAAAACATAACCACACCGTTAACTACACACAGACACCTACATACAGAACATGGAGAGCAATGATGGGTAGATGTAATAATCCGAACCATAAAGATTATCCGAAGTATGGTGCCGCCGGTATAAGCGTATCCCCGCATTGGTACAACTTCGTTAACTTTTTGAACGACATGGGGATTCGTCCAACGGGTAAGTCTATCGATAGAATTAATGGTAATTTAGGGTATTACAAAGAAAATTGTCGATGGGCTACTGCGAAAGAACAAGGACGCAATCTTAAGTGCAACAAACTAACAGAAAGTGATGTTGCGAACATCCGTGCCGATCACAGAACACAATCAGTTATTGCGGCAGAGTACTGCGTGTCGACCACCATGATTAGTAACATTAAGCGAGGGAAGGTGTGGATGTGAATAACACATGGTTAAAGCGTTTCGTAGGGTTAGCACAACATGTCGCACAATGGTCGAAAGACCCATCCACTAAGGTAGCAGCAGTCATTGTTGATGATAATATGTCAATACTATCAACAGGGTTTAACGGGTTTCCGAGAGGTGTTGTTGATACTGAGGAGAGGTTATGTCACAAGCCGACGAAGTACGGATTAGTGGTTCATGCAGAAGCCAATGCCATCGCAGCGAGTGCAAGGACAGGAAGGCGTCTGGAGGGGGCGACTATCGTTGTCAGTTCGCTGTATCCATGCCAGAGTTGTGCGGGGCTTATAGCCCAAGCAGGTATCAAACGAGTCATAGCGCCGAAGATCGCCAACGAACGGTGGGTGGAGAGTAACCTAGTTGCTCGGACGATCTTCGATGAAGCAGGTGTAGAGGTTATTGAGGTTTGATGACTAGCCAGTAACATTTACACGGTGCTACTTGTGCAGCCAAGCATATGCAAGTTCCCGTGCCTTCTTAGTGGTGGCTAGTCGGTTCTATAACCACTTAGAAGGGTCCTTAACCTTGACGAGAGGCAGGGTATGCTTGGAACCTCTCTATTTTCTTTAGTCGGCAACAACCGCTGGAGTCAGTCGATTCATGCCTCCACCAGTCAACCATTTGGCTGCAGCACTCCGTTCGTTCCACGGGAACATATTCAAAAGGTCAGTCATCTTTGCACCATCTCTAGCTGCCTCTTTTACACGCTCCATCACTTTGGCGTTCAACCGAGTCTCAAGTAAATCAAGAGCCGTGTTGGTCATAGTGACAGGTGCGCTCAGGAAATTCGGAATCTTCTGAACAACAGCCGATTTCTTGATAATCTCACCCAATTCTCGTCCACCGAGTTTTGCTGCTTCCTCTGACGCGAGTTCTCTTTCCATCTGAGAAGCAACGTCCTTTAATTGACCTGTACGCTTTGGACCCATCAGACTCGGCAAATCCTGTGCTTTTACTGAATACTTGTCCAAGAACGCAGGATTGTCTCCACGAATCGTTTTGATGAATTGCGACGGGTTGTAAAGTTGCATTGCGCGTAGAGCGTCTGCAGCTTCCAACGAGTCACGATAAGCCAATTTGTCAGCATAAGGTTTGAAATACTTATTGACCATATCTTCACCGAGTTGCTTATCGATGACACCTTTTACGTCCATCAATAGTCCTGCTGCGTCACCCTTGGATAGTTTCCCTGAACTTATCAAGTCACCTACTAATTCATTGTTGAGTTTTCTAACTTGTGCGATTTTCACAGGGTCATCACCAGCAATCTTCAAAGACCGCCCTAATCTTGTCAAGACAGTCTTAGCTGCAGGATTGACCGTGGTTTCTGCGAGTTGTGCGACGGCTTCTCTTACAGGTAGTGCTGTGAACGGTGCAGGAAGCTCTGACAACTGAGCGCGAAGAGCATCGGCTTCTACCCTAACCATCTTCGCTAGATCACCTGCTGCTTCAGCATCGTTGCTTGCACGTTGGTATGCTTGCATGTCAAACGGTTTCGGTTTTCCACCTTGACCTGGAACCAATGGTGTAACACGTTCCCCTTGCATTGATGCTTGTGTATTAGGTTGTAACCCTTGTCTTGGTGTAACCGAAGATGCTGCTTGTTCAGCAGTTGTTCTAAATTGACCCTGTGCTTGTAGAGCTTTTACATAGGTACGTTCAAGTTCGCTGAGTTGGTCAACGATCTTAGCTGCTTCGTCCCCACCGTAGGCAAGTTGAGCCAAATGGACCTGACGACGCGGAGCCATCTCAGATTCAACTTTCGTCATGAAGTCTTTAACTTGCATATTGGCTTGTTCAGATGATGCACCTCCGGCCATTTTTGCCATCGTGGCTTCTCGTGCATCACGTTGAGCGTTACGTGTAGCAGTTATTACGTCATCCCCTTCAAATAACGTATTGAGCGCTTGGAAAGGGTTACGTTGAACACCGGCTTGTTGTACTGCTTGTCCAGGTAATAGATCGGGTCTAGCTGCTATTGCCGCTTTAATGTCATCTACCTTATCTCCACCCACCGCTCGCAATAGTTCACCTGCTTTGACTTTACTGAGTCCTCCGGTTACAGCATCAACTGCTCTACCGATGAGAGGTGTGACGGCTTTGACAACAGGTTGAACTACACCCGGCATTGCAGCGCCGAAGGTAGCACCTGTTTCAGCATCATCTGGGTTAATAGCCGCAGCACCTGCTGCACCAGCGCCTGCTCCTGCGCCGACACGAGTGAGGTAATCTGCAGTTTTCTGCAATCCACCCTTCGGAACCCTACCTGTAGTGGCACCGAAGGACTCTAATGCTGTGGTCACAGTTGGCGATATACCGGGAAGTTTCGATACACCTTTAGCGAGGACTCCACCTGCACCAGCAGTCCCTGCCATCTCAGCAGCAAGTTTCCCTGCGCCGTATGATCCCGAGGTGGGGTCAGCACCAAGGAGTTCCTGCAGCGCTTGATCCATCTGCAATCGACGCTCGTCGTTGCGAGACATCTTCCCTGCACCCTTGACCTTATCTTGGTACCAATCGTAAGGTGCAGCGAAAGTTGCACCGATTGAACCAGCACCCCTTATGAGGCCGGCGAGAACATCCTTCTCGTTGAAGAGAGATGGAATGGGGTCTTTGTAGACTTTTTTCTCAGGGACTATGTCGTCATCTGACCAAGTATCGCTCGACGGTTTGATCTCTTCTACTACATCTTTATCAGACCAACTCATTTGAACCCCCGTGTTCCGTCCGAGTATTCGACACCAATACGTCCATCTTTCAAGCGAACTTCTTTAACGACAGTCTTTTCAGGCGATGAATCAGTTCCCCAATGTTTATCCCAAAGTGAACCATACTGTTCGCGCTGCATTTTAACTTTTTCTTTCGATTCTTTTTTAACGGACTCAACCAAGTCGAGAAGTTTGGTAAGTTCGGCTTTGAATGATTTCTCATCTAAAGTGGTGTCTATGTTCGCAAGCATAGCTTCAAACTTCGGCCATTCTTTCTCAGTCACACTCCCTGGAGAAACACCTGATGCCCTAATCTCAGCCAATCCGCGTGTCTGTAGATACTCTTTGAGGTTGTTGATCTTGGATACTGCTGTAGATTTAAGATCAGGTGACGCGCTGATCAACGGGTGTAACCGACCCTCTATTGACCCAACGGCAGAATCAAGTCCTTTTGTACCCTGAACTTCTTTGACGAGTGATTCGAGTTTATCAGTAACGCGATCCAAAACCTTATAACTCGTGGCTTCCTTGATTACTTCAGCCTCACGCTTTTGATACTCTGGAGTACCTGGAGTCAAGTTACGAACTCTGTCTGCTTCCATCTTGGCTTTTTCTTCTGCTGCTGTTTTAGAGCCAGCCTCAGCTGCTTTATCTGTTGGTTTCGGCCATACCCTACCTTCAGTAGGTGTGGCAATAGCCTTCTTACCACCCGGCCAGCGGAGAGCAGCCTCACGTTGTAGTGCTGCAGCTTCCTCTGTCCTACCTGCTTTCATTGCTGATGTGATTTCGTTCTGCACAACAGCATAAGCCTCAGAGTCGTCCATCGATACCTTCTTACCCTGAGATATATCTGACGGGCTCCACTGGTTACCACTTGTAGGCGCAGCAGGAGGTGCTTCTGTATCAGTCTGTGTTGCAGGAGAGGGTGTCACAGTACGATCAGGTACGCCAGCAGGGAGAGAGTTGGGTGCTGCAGCACCTTTTGGCATATTCGTAAAGTGGAGAGTCGTTGCCGCCTGCAGTGCGTCTTGAGGTGACGGGTACTTGTCGATCAGCTTCGGAACCAACTCACGGATAGCGATGGCGTCAGCATCAGACATAACCTTACGCTCACCTGTAGCGTTGTTGATAAATACCCCCGGTTCTTTCGGTGACGGTACCCATTTGCCTTGTGCAGCAGCCTTCTGCTTCGCTTGTATTGCCTCCAACCGACCCTGCACTCCCAACGCCTTCTCAGCATGACTCAACTGCTTATCTAAGAAACCACTGGTCTCGTTCTCAAGCAGTTGAGCCTTCCGCAACTCCATGTCCTGCTGACCGGTGTAGTTGTTACGCATCGCCTGACCCATAGTGGCGAATGTGTTACCGAGGTTCCCACGACTAAACGCACCCGGACCCATAGGAGCACCGAGACCTGCCATAATGGCATCAAAGCGACTCGGTTCCTTCGGTTGCAGCAGTTCAATCTGACGCATCATCGCGGCTTCACGAGCCTGCTTGGTGCGGTTCATCTCTTGTTCGGAAGCGAGACCTGATCCCAAGAACTGCATCATCTTGGTAGCGAACTCCTTGTCACCGTATCCTGCAGCAAGTTGTGTAGTTGCCACCTGTTCATCGAACTTCTCTGTACCTACAGCAGCGTTGGTTCCGGCAGCAACCATCGCTAAAGGGGACGGACCCCCTTGAGCCTGTTGAGGGGGTGGGAGAGGTTGCTGCGCCATCCGCGCTTGAGCCATATCTGCGGCGTTTAGTGCCATTATCATTTACCCCCGGTAAGACCGCTATAGATACCTGCACCCGCATTGATACCGGTAGCCCACGGGTTCGAGTAGTTGGGTAGAGCAAACGCACCCGAACCAATGGACGTTGTACTCTGAGTGTTGAGTGACGGCAACGCCTGACCCCGCATCAAACTGCTCCAATTGGTCGCTTGCTCCCACGGGTAGTTGCGCTGTTGGTTCCAGTCGTTGTAAGCCAAGTTCAGGTTCGACTGATCCATCAGTTGCTGCTGCTGACCAATGTTCGCCATCGCACTCGCATCAGTCATCATCGCCTGAGTACCAGCAGTGCCGAGTCCGAACAGGTCTTTACCGAGAGCCGATTGGTTCTGTGCAACACCTGCCATCTGCTGACCACCTTGCAGGTTCTGCTTACCCCAGTTCAGGTAGTCCCCCATAGCCTGTTGGCGACCGGTCATCCATGCCTGATTCGACAAGTCCTCGATCTTCTGCTGTGCCGTTGCTGCAGCATCAGCACCGAGAATCTGGTGACGACCGCCACCGAAGTTGCCTGTACCGGTGAAGTTACGATTCAGATCGGCCAATGTGGTATTGGTGAAGTTCTGACTACCGATGCGTTGAGCCTGCTCCTGCAGACGCTCGACACCGGGCTTGTAGATGTCCCAGTAGGTGTTCTCGTAGGTGGGTCGGTCGAACTGACCACCCTGCTGAATCATCTGACTCGCTTGACCCAGAGCACCCTGAGACGCAGCCATTGCGTCCTGAGCAGCGTCGAACCCCGGACGCCACATACCTTGAGCATCACGAGTCATGTTGAACGCGGTTTGCTGATCCGGTGTGAATCCTGCGATACGCGGGCCAGCGTATGGGGTGAAATCCTCTTGAGCGAGACTACGACCTACCTCGGAGACCTCACGCAGATAGTCGCTGTACCATTGAGGGGTTCCACTAAAACTGGAACTAACTGTACCGACATCAGCCATGATTCTTTCCTTTCTTCAGATACGCTTCGATCTCACGAGCCTTCGGAGCGATTTCACTCAAGCCGCCACCGCGCTTGTGTGCGCGTACATTCTTGCGAAACTGATCGAGTTTCTTGGCACCTGTCTCATTGTTCCCGTCACCCAAGGCTGACACGATCTCTGCGTCCATGACGTATTCTCCAGGTGCTAGTATAGCGGGAACTACATCATCTTGCCCACCGGGATTCATGGTTGCTCGGGATGTCTTGCCACCTTTTTTCATCCCGACCAATCCACCGTTAGCTTTGACTTCGACTTCCTCAGTATCGACGGATGATGGTGTTGCAGCAACTGTATTAATCTGCTGTAGAATGGAACTGAGAGGGTTAGTACCGTAGAAGTTATGCCCACCGCCGAACCCGTAGGTGTAGTAGGGGTACGCATCCTTGCTCATTGTAGGAAGGAATGTAGTCGCACCCTTGTCTTTGTTGTACTTCTCGATTAGTGCTTGAATCGTACCGGAAGGCACACCGTAAGCACTGTCCCATTGAGACGATGGAGTACCAGAACTAACCAACTTCTGTATCCACGTGTCCCATCCACCCTCAGACTCAGGAATGGACAAGTAGTTGTTCAACCAGTCACCGTGACCGGCACCTGTCTGTTGACCCCACATGTACTGCTGCAAACCACCACCTTTGACGTTCTCAGGTGCTTGGTAATTCATTGCAGGCTTGGTCGTCTGAGTTGTGGTCTTAGGTGTTGTCTGAGTCAGAGCACCCTTAGGAGCATAAGCGGACGGATCAAACATACCTATCGGATCGGCTACCTGTGACGCGAAGGTGGTAGGATCACCCCATTGTTGTGCTCGCCAATCGCGCTTCGCAACAGCTTGATCGTACATTGGACCAGCAGTCTGAGCAGGCGTGTAAGTGGTGTTACCGGTAGTGATCGGAGTTCCACCTGTAGGCATCATCTGAGCATTGAGCGCATTGACCCAATCCTGATTAGCGAACAAGGCGTCGTGCGCTGCTGACCCTGCACCACCGAAAGTGCCGCTACCCAAGATGTAGTCTTGT
>JACCDR010071262.1_pt1 | contig 15903 bp, 10 predicted proteins | sample 7446431 | NCBI WGS metagenome assembly JACCDR01 (sample SAMN15323443, study PRJNA562643) | freshwater metagenome | isolation source: river surface water | place: USA:Blue River Watershed | collected 2017-08-17 | reverse complement strand
GTGCGAGTCTGTGCGTTTTACGTTTGGCGAACCCGGCAGACCGCATCACTGGCAGCTTTTGGTAGCCTCGCATCCCGTGATGTGATTTGCTTGATAGCCCCTCGTTGGCGTGGCCTACAATTTCCTCACTGCCCAAATCCAGCGCCTCTTTGTGGAGGAGATGCGCAAGTTTTGGCAGTATGACCCCAAGTACAATGGAATCAGCCAAAACGTCTGTGGTTCCCTCAATGAGCACATCAAGGGTCGGATGGGTGATCGTGAACGAGGACAAATCGCCCTCGTGGTCAAAGTAGGTTCAGGGAACCCAACTCCCCTAGCGCCGGATCGATTCCAAGGTCATGTCATGAGCTATGCCTATGTAGCTCATGTGGAGGGCAAGCCTGGACTTGCGTTAGAGTGGATTCGGGAAGACTACGTTGCCATCCAAAAGAATAGTGGCATTTTTCCCAGCCCCCCTGGGGTGTATTTCTTGGAGCTCTGTGATCGCTACGGCAATGCGTCCGACAAAGAGTTCTTCATCGATCCCATGCTCACGGTTCGGGATGAAACGCCCCTCATGTTTCAACCGACGCAGTATCAGCTTTCGCAGGGCAAATTCATCAAAGGTTCTCTTCGGGTATACAGGATGCCCGGGAATCTCCAACTGTACGAACCTGTCAATTACACCTCGGATCCCTCGACGGGAATCATCACGGTCTTGGAGGAGTTGGAGGACGATGAATTCCTCTCCGTGGATTACCGATATGGTGCACCCTCCCAAGGTCCATATTGCCTGGAGGAAGAACGGGCTCTGGTGGAGCCTCTTCCCGGGGTAGTTCTTGCCTTTGGTCGGCAAATCGTGCCGGGGGACCGTTTGGCCGTGGTGGTGGACGACACGCGCGACTTGACGGCGCTTGAATATGGGGGGCGTTGGGACATCAGCGTGGACTTTGACGTGATCGCCCGGGATGTGAATACCCAGCGAGAGATTCTTGACAAAACGGTGCTGTATGTGGATGCCGTTCTTCGTCCTCGACTTTCTTCGATGGGGATTGAAATTCTCACGATGTCTTTGGGGGGAGAATCCGAGGAGCCTTACGACGACAACGCGGATGACTATTTCTACATGGGGAATTTCTCCATTCAGGTCCAAACGGATTGGAGTATTCATGTCCCGCTGGGAATTACATTGGCCCATATTGAGCCAGGATCGCCAACGGCGGGCCCCGTAGGACCCAAGGTTCCCCCTTATCTACAAACCTTGGCGGGTTTGTCGGATGAGGAAATCGCCAGCATTCAGTACAAGCAAAAGATCCTGGCCAGTCTTGGACTTCGGCTTTGGGGGCCTCGGGATCCATTCTATACGGGGCGTGTGGGGCGTTACCCGTTCGGGACAGGGGAGCTTCTTCTATAGTTGATTGCTACCCCCATTATATTCTGAGACAGGATGACTGAGGTTTCAGCCATCCCTGCCTTCAAGTATATCTGCCCGGCTTGTGGCCTTCTCTTCGACAAGATTTTGTCGGAAAGAAAGGAAACGGTGCCGTGCAAACGTTGCCCGAAGGAAGCCCACCTCAAACTGACGGTTTCTTCCACCATGTTTGCCCACATCCCCAATGCTCCCGTGCCGCAAAATACGGGCGCCAGCGCGGTGGATCACGATGTGGATTTGATCGTGGCTCGAAGTGCGAAGGCAAATTTGCGCGAGATGTTGGCGCGCCAGGACTACAAAAGGCGCCTGATGCACCAGCATGATGTTTCTGGACATCGCATTGCTCGTGTCCCTACGGGGGATGTTGACGCCAAGGGTCACGCGGTCGACGATTACTGGGTGATGTCCGAGGCTGAGAAAAGGGCCACAGATCAAGCCCGGCAATTGGGCGAAGCTGCCGCACGCCAAATCCACGCCGAAGCAATGCGGCGCAACCCCCCCAAATCCCGAGCTGATGTGGGAACCATCGAGTTCCTTTCTGCTCCAACCCCAGTTCAGAAGCAACGGTAACGCACCATGGCAATCGAAGGCTCGAACTACGCCCCTCCCGGAGTCTACACTCGGACTCTCTTTGAAAATCCGTTGGCTTCGGCTCCAGCGGGAGTCCGGATTCCCATGCTTTTGGGAACCGGAAATGAGATCCTCACCCAGCAGAATCTCGAGCTTGTCCGGGGTTCGTCCTCCAGCGTGGACCAACGCGTTCCCCAAGAGGACGTGACAGGCCGAGCTGTTGTGGAGATTCTGCCCAACGGGCAAGTGATCCTGGGTAACTTTGACGGTGAACTTCGCCGCATTCGGGTGAAGAATTATCCCATCGTTTCGGGTGCTGGAACAGGCACGGTTGCCACGGATTCATCCAGTATCGTCGTTACCATCAATGGCCGCCCGGATGTTGTGCTCAGCGTGGCTCGGGCCGACATTGGCGTGATCGAGCTCAGTACGGCTCCCCAATTGGGAGACGAAGTCCGCGTCACCTATTTCTTCAAGCGCACGGACACCCGCATCACGGATGATGTCTCGGCGCAGGTGACCCCCAAGGCTGCCATTCTGGAGGGAGGCATTGGGGTCAATCCTCCCGGATTTGAGTTCACGAGCACCACTCAAACGCTCAAGCTGCTGGTCGACAAGACGGCCCAAGTTACGGTCAACTTTGGACCAGGGTTCAAACTTCCGTCCACGGTTGTCAGCCTGATCAATGGCGCGGCCGCCACAACGAGTCTTTTGGCATCGGACTTCCTCAACAACTTTGGTCTGACGGCCATTCGGTTGTCGGCCGCTCGTGAATTGGAAGTTCTGGACGGTACAGCGAATACGGTTCTTGGGTTGACGCCAGGAACCAAGACCTTCCGCCGGAACTCCTTTGTGGTGTTCAACGGTCCCATCGTGGATGGGACCAACGGAGGTGTGACGACCACAGACCCAACCAAGGTGGTGGTCAAGGTCAACGCCACCACCTTGGCGGCCACTGCCGTGGACGGTGCAACTCGGACGGTTACCCTTCCGTTTGCCCCAGAGGTGGGTTCCGTTGTTACGATTCAATACTGGTTCAACACGTGGCAAGACACGTTTGACGAGCTGGCCAACATTGGCGTGACGGAGATTCTCCGGTGCGGCATTGTTCCCGGGAATAGCGATTTCATCCAGGGCGCCGATTTCATTCTGAAGAATGATCAAATCGTTTGGGGGAGCGCTGCGCTCGTTTCTCCAGGAGAAACGGCCCTCAACTCTGTCCCATTCGGATCCAGCCAAGTGTCCACCCTGCTTGTGGACAATCATTGGTTCTTGGCACCCCTGACTACGGTGGTGGATACCAACATCAATCCACCCCTGGAATCTCGGACCAAGTTCCAACTTCCAGCCCAACCCACCACGGGCAACGGACGCGACAATCCTCTGGGCCAGACTACGTTCCTATCGGTTTCAAACAACCGCATTGACGTTCCCACCAACAATCCCAGCTTGATTCTGGCGTACTGGGGATTTGGGATTCAAGATGCCATTGATCGTGGTCCCGTTCCCGTGCTCACGGTGGACGGCACCATCATCACGCTCAAGGATCCCGTACCTGTGGGGGCGCAAGTCTTCGCCACGTTTTACTACAACGTGCTGGAAGATGACCGCTACACCCTGCAGGTCGAAAACCCAGGGCCATCCGGCGTGGGCACCTACTTCCTTTTCGACAAGGACGAGAATCCGCTGTACACCCCCAAGTTCGGCACCAAGGGTGCCGCCATGGTGGGCGTCACGGTCCAGTTTCCTTCCGGAAGTGAACTGACTCCCGATGTTCATTTCGAGGGAGGCACCAAGGGACCCGTGGAAGAAACGGTCACGGTCCAATTTGCTTCCAAGGATGCCACCCTGGCCAAGTTCTCGGTCGCGGGAAAGAGCCCTTACTACTTCGTTTCGGGTGCCTCGGATCGTGCTCGGTTCACCATCGACAGTGCTGCTCTCATTGGTGGCGCGTCCGGCATTTCTCTGAGCGCTCCCCACGGAATCAGCGGACTCGGATTTGCGGCGCACCTCTTGGGCGAGGAAATCGCATACACCGTGGGATCTGGTCAAACGACCTACGATGTCCAAGAGGGCATCAATGATCAATTGGCCATGACCCTCGATGGGGTTACGATCACCACGACGGTTCCGGCGGCCACGGGAGTTGACGCGGATGCTTATGTGGAGGCGATCAACGCCACCTCCAAGCTTGAGGCCAACGCCCCCGAATATTCGGGCCAAACTCGGTTCTTGGGGGCCGTTACCATTTCGGCACTCCGCTACAACACCCTGGTTCTTCATTACACGGGTGTAACCGCAGGAAGCTCGGGCCCCCTTTCTGTCACCAGTCCGAATGGTACCTACAACTCCCCGCTGTTGCTTGCCAGCGCCGTGAATACGGCTGTGGCTGCGGCCGTGGCTGCTCTTCCCGCCATTTTTGATGGGCTCAGCATTCCGGTTTCGGCAAACGCCGGTGGCCAAATGTCGTTCAAGCTGATTGGCGCCGATCAGGACTTGGGAAACTTCGCTTCGGGTACGGTAACCACGATTGGCTCCTTGCTTGGAGACACGGTCACAATTGGCGAAGTTACCCTGACGGGGGACCTGGCCCAAACCTCCGGTGACCTGAATTTCGATACCGGGCAGGCCAGGGCCACCATCATCCCCAATGGGGTTCGCCCTGGGGATACGGTCACCATTGATGTGGGTGGGGGTCCAGTTGTTCTTACGGCCGCAGGTGCCCAAACACCAGGTGGTCTCAATTTCAATGAGGGTGTTCGGGCTACCGGAACAATCTCTGCCAATGGTGTTCTTCCGGGCGATACGGTGACTGTGGGGGGAATCACCCTGACAGCTTCCGGTTCGCAAACGCCAGCCGGCCTTGATTTCGATGAGGGCACACGGGCATCTGGTACGGCAACCATGAATGCCGTGCAGTACGGCGACACCATTACGATTGGCGGCATCACCCTCACCGCGGATGACACCCAAACCCCTGGTGGTCTCAATTTCAACATTGGGACCGCGGCATCCGCAACAGTCCAGGCTGTTGGCATTCGGCCTGGGGATGTCGTGACGGTTAACGGGACAGCGCTCACTGCGGCTGGAGCGCAGGTGGGTGGTGCCTACAACTTCAATGAAGGAACTCGGGCCAGCGGAACCATCACCACGTCAGGCGTTCTTACTGGCGACACGGTGACCATTGGAGGAATCACGCTGACGGCAGCGGGCACCCAAACCGCAGGTGGACTCAACTTTGATGAGGGCACCAAGGCCACGGGAACGTACACCATCAATGTATTCCCAACAACGGCCACGCTGACGATCAACGGTACACCCCTTGTTCCGGCGGGTGGTCCTCGTACCCCCGGCAATGATGACTACGACGAGACCCTCGGCTCCACCGTGGCCATTGCTGCGGACATCAATGCCGCCATCAATGACCCCTTGAACTCATTCTCGGGGACGGTGACCTCGTCGGTTGTGGGTGCTGTTGTCACCGTGGAGGCCGTGGTGCCTGGCACCGTGGGCAACGCCATCACCATCACCAGCTCGGACGGAACAATCACGGCGTCGGGGGCCACGCTTGCTGGCGGTGTGGGCGACGACACAACGGTGGCCATTTCGATTCGGAACGCCATCAACGACGCCCTGAATGGTTTGGTCGCTTCCGTATTCGCAACGGCTGCGCTCAACGTTGTGACGGTGACGGCCCAAACGCCTGGGGCTGCTGGCAACTCGATCACCCTCGTGAGCTCGGATCCAGGCCGGCTGGCGCTCTCTGGCGCCACGCTTGCTGGTGGTGTTGGAACCAATGCTACGGTGGCGGCCTCGATTCGGGACGCCATCAATGACGCCCTGAACGTTCCCTTGCCCACAACTTTCACCGCCGTGGCGGTTGGAGATTTGGTCACCATTACCGCGGACGCTCCTGGGGTTGCGGGCAATGCTTACACGTTGGCCACATCGGCACCAGGGCGCGCAGTCATTTCTGGAGCCACCTTTACGGGGGGCTCGGGAGACGATATTTCCGCGGCATCCAGCCTGGTTGCGGCAATTGAGGACGCCGGCAACGGTCTCACTACGCTCGTGATTGCCGACAACGCTGGCGGCACCGTGGATGTGGTGACGATCGAAGCCTTGGTGCCCGGAACAGGTGGAAATGCCATCACTTTGGCCAGTTCCAACCCGGTTCGGATCACCTTGTCGGGCGGCAATCTGGCGGGTGGTGTGGGGGACAACACCACGGTGGCTGCGTCCATTGCGGCTGCGATCAACGATGCGGGCAACGGCATCGTTGTATTCGCCACGGGCGTAGCTGCCCTGAATGTTGTCACGGTTACCGCTGTGACCCCAGGGAATGTGGGCAACACCATCACTCTGGTGAGCTCGCATCCTGTCCGGATTTCGTTGTCGGGAGCCTCGCTTTCGGGAGGCATTGGAACGAACTTCACGGTGGCGAGCTCGATTGCCGCGGCCATCAATGATGTGGGCAACGGATTGGCGGCCTTCATCACGGCGGACAACGAGGGTGGCCTTTCCACGACAGTCACCGTTTGGGCGGATACCCCCGGGGTGATCGGGAACACCTACACATTGGCCTCGTCTACGGGGGTTCGCCTCGTGATTTCGGGAGCCAACTTTGTGGGAGGTGCGACCAACATTCAGGTGGCGACAAGCCTTGTCAACGCCATTTTGGATGTGGCGAATGGTCTGACGGAATTGGTGACGGCTGACAATGCCGCGGCCACCACAAATGTGGTGACCGTAACAGCCCAGGTTCCGGGTCCACTCGGCAATCAGATTGTGTTGGCGAGTTCCACAGGGATTCGCCTGCCCGTTTCGGGCGCCACCTTGACGGGTGGTGTTGGTCTGGGTGGTGGATATTTGGAATTCCTGACGGCACCCACGTTTGCTCAGGACTTTGCGGTGCTGGCTGGCATTTCCACGGATGTTTTGCCAGGCCAACAGCAGACCAAGATCGTCAATGGAGATGTGGTACGCCGGTTCACTGTGGCGGGCACTTCAGGTCGGCTGATTTATGACCGCCTCCTTGTGCGGGGGAGGATCATCCCTGGGTCTGGGTCCATCCACACGGCATCCCAGCTTGCGCAAACGGGCATTCTGATCCAGGGCTCCAACGCGATCGTGGAAACCGGGCTCGTTCCCAAGTCGATTGGTACGGCCGGCAACGGTGCCACACTCCGCCCCGCCACCATGCTTGGGGAAGTGGGATTTGCTGGGGGACAGGTTGCCGCGGGCACCTACGGCGATGCTCGGGATGGTCAACCAATCGTCCAGTTCTTTGCTGCGGGTGGGGTCAACATCCAAAACAATGTGTTCAAGGCGAACATCGACGGGAGGCCATTTACGGTGGTCTTCAAGACCGCTGCGGGTGTCGTGATCCCAAGCGGGGGACAAGCGGATGTGCCCCTGGGACCCCTCACCATTGCCAATACCGTGCTCTGGCAAATCCAACAAGCCATGGTGGGCGCGGGTTTGGCCTCTTCGCAGATCATGCAAGAGGGGGCTGGGATTCGCTTCGTGAGCGCTCGGGTGGATGCCAATTCCAGCATCGTCATTGATGCCGGGAACGCCAATGAGGCCCTGGGGTTCTTTGAAGGGACCACGGCAAGCCGGACCTTGGTGGATGTTGAGGTGGTGGCTTCGGCCCTCATGGCTCACCATTCCGCCAGCATTTCGGATCAAATCCTCGACTACCAAAATCCCACGCCCAATTACTTTGCGGCGCAGGCTTTGGCGGGAGTGGTTTTTGATGCGGTTGCCTCGAAGTACCTGTTCATCCAATCGCAGGCGAACAACTTCGTGGGACTGGGGCCCTCCTCGAATCTCACCTTCCTGACCGCAGGAACGGCACCGTGGCTCTTGACGGGTACGGGGTTGGGAGTGCTTTCGGGAGAAGGCGCGGTGGGCGAGGCGGCGCTCTTTGGGTTCTATGTGACCAGCTCGGACCCGGTGGATGGGTCCGGGAGCGCAGGTACTTCCATCTTCAACAACGGGGATGGACAAGATGGTCTTGTGGGTCAGACCTACCGGGATACCATCACGGGCCTCACCTTCACGGTATTGCCACGTGAGGGGGGTGCGGCATATCCAACAGGAGCGGGGGCGAACTTCACCTTTGAGGTGCGTCGGTTGGTGACGACGGATGCCAACATCCCCATCAACACCATTCCTGGTGTGGAGTTGCTTGTCGCCAACACGGTGGGCATGGTCGCCGGGGATACGGCCATTGTGGAGACCTTTGATCGCGGGGGCCAAGAACCTGCGGTTGGCGATCTCTACTACGTGACCTACAACTACAAGAAGGACACGTCCGCCTTTGTTGCGCCCAATCTGTTTACGTCCATGCAAGTTGTGGAGCGCAACTTTGGGCCCATTACCCCGGACTTCCCGCTCTCACTCGGCGCTTATCTGGCGTTCCAAAACGGAGCATTGGTCGTGGGTACCAAACAACTCCCGAAGGAACCCGGGAGCAATCGGGCCAGCTTGGCTTCGTTCCAGTCGGGACTCAATGCCATTCGTGGCAACCCCTTTGGGGTGATCATTGACATCGTGGTGCCTCTCCAAAACGACCTTGCGCTCTTTTTGGAGATCAAGAAACACGTTGAGCTTCAATCGTCACTTCGCTACAAGGCTGAGCGGACGGCCATTTTGGGCGTGAACTCGGGAACCCAACCATCGGAGGTTGGATCCTTGGCGCAGGCCCTCCACAGCGAGCGCGTCTCCATTCTCTATCCAGACATCCTGAGCATCGTTTTGACGGATGCCCTGGGGAATGAGCGGACATACCTTGTGGATGGTCCCTACGCCGCGGCTGCCTTCGCTGGGGTTCGCTCGGCGCCCGATGTGGATGTGGCGACACCTTGGGTGCGTCAGCGGATTGTGGGCTTCCGTTCGTTGGAACGGTTCCTCGATGCTGTTGAACAAAACCAGGTGGCAGTCCAAGGCGTCACCGTAATGGAGCAGGTCGGAAGCACGATCCGCATCCGTGATGGTCTTACGACCAATATGGACAACATCCTGACAAAAATCCCAACGGTGACCTCGATCAAGGACGAGGTCCAACGGGGAGCGCGCAGGGATTTGGATCGCTTCATTGGAATCAAGTTCCTCCCCGGTATCATCTCGCAAATCGAAGGCCAACTTTCTGCCACTCTGAAGGGCTATAAGAACGCCGAGATCATCAGCGCATACCAGGGGGTCACTGCTAATACAACGGAAGATCCAACTTTCATTGAGGCGAGCGCTGCATATTCCCCGGTTTTTCCCATTCTTCAGATTTTAGTTACCTTCAATCTGAGAACAAGACTCACCGCACCATAGAATTTGACCCCATCGTGTCGTTGATTAAACTTAACGACACGATGGATCGAAGCAGCGAAATCACGGCGGCGTTTCACACCTCAGAATCCTTCAAATCCGTCGCGGCCAGGCTCCACATGAGCCCCAATACACTCCGAGCTCGTTGGATTGCCGAGTTCGGAGTGTACGCCTTTAAGGCCAGGGGTCGACAATGTCATGTGGAAGGAAACAAGAAGAATCGTGGGGTGCCAAAGCCCAAGGTGTGGCGCGAAGCTCCAGTTCCTTGCTCAAAGTGTGGAGTTTTGCAGAACCTTCGCGTGGCGAAAATCGTCCGAATGCAATTGGAGTCCTTTGTGTGCGATTCCTGTGACTCAGAAGAACGCCCCATTACCTGCCCAGTATGCTCATCACGATGCCGAAGTTTGTCTCACCACTTGGCACAACAAGTGGATGGGGCCCATCAAAAGTTCTCCCAGGAAAGAGAAACCTCGCGGGTCATTCAACAATGGCAAGGGAAAACGGAGGATGAAGATTTCGTTATCTGCCGAGTTTGCGGTGAAAAACAGACGACATTGGGTTCACATTTGAGGATTCATGGTCTTCGGGCGGAAGATTATGTGATCGCGTATCCCGGGGCTCCCATTCGCTGCAGACGTTTGACAAGTGTGCGCAGTTTTGCGGCCAAAAACCGGATCTGCACAGGAAAGGGTGACACTAAAACAATTTCGTGTCCTGATTGCCAAACGCTCCATACGGTGAGCAAATTCTTGGTTCCCGGGACTCACGATATCCGTTGCGAGGGATGTCAACGTTTGGCAACAGATGCGCTGTGGCAAGGGAAATCCGAACCCCAGGATTTCGTGACCTGCCGAGCATGTGGATACAGGGCCGAGAATCTTTGCTCACATATTCAGAATGCACATTCTGAGCTTGTGGGTTGCTACACGGAGCAACACCCTGGGGCCCTGATCGTAGCACTGGGCAGCTCAATTCGAGATCGATCCCATCTAAAAGGGGTGAAGCAAAATCCGGAATCCGTTCGTAGGGGCGCGGATGCCTTGCGAATCAATTTGACCCTGGAGGACTTCAAGCCATTTTTGGAGGTGGATGGTTCCGTAGACCACCGGAGCATGTGTGCGACTCGCGGGATTTGGCATCCCACTCTTGCTCGGTACATGAAGCAGTATGGTCTCAAACCCACGCGAAAGTACCTTGAACAAAGGTATCAAGCTCGGCGAGTGATTCTCACCAAGGAACAACTTACGGCCTATCGTTTGGCGAATGGTCGCTATTCCATTGGTCAGGCGATGGCGGGTTTGGGGCTCTCATTTCCTACGGTCCGCAAAGAAATGAGGAGGCTTGGTCTGCCGATGGCTCATCAGTGCATCAGTCAAGCACTCTGCTTGAAGGCGATTTCCGTAGTTCTTGGGGGCTCAACTTACGTTGAGGAATGGAACAAGCCCGAATATCTCAACCCAAAGACGGGTCGGCGATTTCGGTTCGATGGGTTCTTTCCTGAATATCGCTTGGTTTGCGAATTCCATGGAGCGCAGCACTGGAAGTTCCCCAACCAGTTTATGAAATTGGAGCATCGGGGTCTGTGGGAGGCCTTGCTGGCCTCGGATCGAATCAAGGAGACCATGATCCTTACCACTCCCGGACTTCATTACCTCGTGATCCGCGAAGATCAGCCGTTCCGAGACCTTGGTTACATCCGCTCCAGATTGCTGGAGCTTGGCTTGCCGGAGCGTATTTCTCCCCATGTCCGGGCTGAGAATGGGAGCCACATACGACTTCAACACGAAGTCGTTGACCCTATTGCTATGGGAGGGGATGCTCTTTCTTGAGGAGCCGGTGCAGGTTCATGCGCATCATCCCCGGTGGACCCAGTTCAGGGAAGCCAAGGCATGCGCGCACCTATTTGGTTACAAATACCTGAGGAAGATCCAGATCACAAAATGCGGGGAACAAGTGGAAGGAAAGACCTTGGAAATACGACCCCTGTAGGAATTAAGGGCCCGTAGCTCAATTGGTTAGAGCAACGGATTTATACCCCGTGTGCGCCTGATAAGCGCGAGGTTGAGGGTTCGAGTCCCTCCGGGCCTATTTCAACACAAGGTGGCCATTAGGGCTCCGCGAAAAGGCGAATCCCGGCTTGTCGAGCCCATCGACGGAGGTGTTCCCTTTCCGTGGGTGTAGCGCGCCGATTGGCAAAACCACGGGCTTGAACGATGGTGCGTTGGGCGTTTTGTACTTCGATCGTCAAGCACCGCTTGTCGTCATGGCGGAGGCTCCAAATCGAAATCATTCCTTGGGCTGCTCGGGGGGCATAACTGCTCACGCAATGCCGGAGCTCCTTTCCTTCGCTGTGGAGCTCCTTGGAGGTACAAAGCTCCTTGCAACTCCACGTCTCGGGAAACTCATTCTCGCTGGCCTTCGTCCAAATGTATTCTGGAATCCCTGAGGGCTCCCAGGAAGCATTTCCGGCCTTCTTTTTTTGTTGGAGCTCACGGTGCCATGTTTCCATGCCTTGAATCACCGTGTGGACAGTGCGGCCAGAAAGGGTCCAGTTGTTTTGTGCGGCGCGGCAATGTTGAATGTAGTCGACCATGGGCCGAACCTGGGTCACATCGAACATGCCCTGGTTACAAAACCATTGGATCGCGTGGCTGACAAACTCTTCGTCCCGACTGAATGACACGAAGGAGGCGGCCAATTCTCGCGCCACTGAGGCGGATCCACCAAAAGATTGGGCCTGTGCTTGCCGAATGGCACCCACAAATCTACTGTCGTTTGGTTGGCAAAGGAACAGATGGCATTGTCGTTTGGTCAGTCGTGGGAAATTGTGGCCATATTTGTCCGCGGCCACGTTCTTGGCGAAAGATTCGCCTTTGCCCAAATCGCAGAAGATTCTCCTCACCAGAATTCGGGTGTCCCCGTTTTCTCCGGGGGTGTCTCCTTCTGCCCTCCAATAATTGTAGAGGAACGTTGGAACCGGGTACAGACAAAACAGATGAGAAATCAGGCTTCGGAATACGGCCGCAGGAGCTTTTCCCTTGGGGCTCCAGGTCCCGGGGGAACGCAGCCATGTACGGGCATAACTCTCGACGAGTTTGAGGTCATCTCGCCATCGAAGTCGATGTTGAACCTCAGAATTGAGGGTCAGGCATTCCGTGTTGAAGAAGGCCTTGGTTTTGCGCGCGAGGATTTGGAGTGGGGAACCCAAAGGGAAGAACTCGTTGAAAAGGGATTCCCCAGTGGGGGGTCGCCGACGCAGTTTCTCCTGGACGGTAACCTCCTTGAGTTCCTCTTGCGCAAATCTCTCTTTGATGGCCCTGGCCATGAGGAAATTTCTCAGGTGACTTGGAGAACGATGTTCTTTTTGCAGTTGGGACAGGTGATTGAATGCCACGTTTCGCTGCAGCCCGAGATATCCTTGCACGTGGCGGTCTTCACATCGTTCGGCAAGTAACCGATGGTGGCACCGCATCCGTCGCGGCAAACGACACGCTTTTCCACGCTCTTGTCTGGTTCCTTTTTGATGATGCGCATGGGGACCTCAGTAGTTGGTTGGGTTCTTTTCGAGTCTGAAATAAGACCGCGAGGGAGTTGAGTCCAGATGATCGGACCAGGTTTGCGATGTTCTCCGGAATCCCGGAATTGGAGCATCGTACATCGCGGCAATACGATTCTGCTCCCCTTCAGGGAAGAGGGTCCCTTGGGGGTGAATCTTTCTCAGATAGGCCCCCTGAGTTGCGCCATCCACGATCCACGTGGGGCATGCGAAGTGTGCTTCCAGCTTGTGGATCATGACATCCAGGAGTTTGCCCGGAAGGCGGAACATCCAGCGATTTCCATGTTTCTCGACCGCTTGGGCCTGCTGAATCAGCAAACCCACGCGGCTCACAGAAAAGCCGAGAATCGCAACGAACTTCCCCTTGTAATGGAGGAGATACGCAAGACCACCATCAATCCAGCGGCGACAATACTCCCCCGATCCACGTCCCATCCAGGTCCAAGGGTAATCGATGGTGGTGGAGAAGTCCTTTTCCCCAAAATCAAAGGTGCAAAGCTTGTTGTAAGCTTCCGCCAAAGGCTTCCAGCCGCGCTCGCAGCCGTACTGCCAATAGCAGAGGCGAACTCGATCGATCAGGCGAAAAGGTTCCTCCTTTGAAAGAAGATCCGTGAAATGGTTGGATGTCTGGGATCCCTGCCAGAGCCTCACCTTGGCTTCTGGAGAAAGCACGTCGAAAGCTTGCATGGGAAGCCCGTGCCAGTGGCGCTCCCACACGAAGCCCCAGTCTCCGATGTCCTCCTTGGCATTCTCCTGGACCAGTCGGATCTCCCTTGAAGAAAGAATGGGCTTCTTTCCCGGCTTGAGGGGAATGTGTTGGTGCACAGGGAACATGGGTCACTCGATCCAGGATTTCATCATGCGACGCAGGGTCTCGAAATCCTGCTCGTGGGCTGCGGCCAACAGGGTTTTGGCCGTCTTGAGGTCAGGCGTGGGGAAGTGGGCAACCGCCCGCAGATCCGAGTGCATGCGATACCAACGATCAGCAGCGGTGAGCTGCGTCACGCGTTGGCGGCGGTGTTGATGGTGCTCGAAACAGAGCTCGGCTGCGGCAAGGGTGATGGCTGCCTCAAGGTCCATGGATGCCGTAGGATTTCCCTCGAAAACGGCGCGAACCAGATTGAGATCAGCAGGGGACAGGGAAAGGAGGGCATCCAAGGTTTGGAGATCCATGTTCCTCTTCATAAGGGCCGGGGGATGGTTTCAAGCGTCGTAAAACCGCCCATGAAGATCTTCCTTTGCCACAGCCTGCAAGACAGTGATGGACCCCTCCCTTCGAGGATCAAGGCTATTGGAGCAGCCTACGGATTGGAGGTTCTTCTCCCCAGTCGCCAAAAGAAGGTGGCCAGGGGGAAAATCCGAAGGGCGGATGTCGTGGTCGCCATCCACACCGCCAAAGGTTCCTCCGATATGTGGTTTTGGAAGGAGATCGAAGAAGCCCAGCATCGGAAGAAATCTGGATATTTGTTGTCGGATGAGGCAATTCCCCCAATTGAAGGATTTCAACGCTTTCCTGTTTCAAGGATTTCGGACCTTCGGGTGAAGGGTTTCCTCTACCTCCTCAAAGGTTTGATGCTCCTCGCCAAAGGATCACGGCGATAGATCGTGGCGGAGGGTTCTATCGTGGGACCTTCAGCATGCTCGCCCGCATTGTTCATCGTCATTTGTGCGCGCTTGAGAATCCCGGTCCAAGCGCGATCGAAGAGTTTATCCAAGCAACGGCAATTCCTTTGCTGGACATTACGGATCAACTCTCCAAATTGACGAATCCCAAGCATACTCACCCGGCAATTGCTTCCAAGTTGAATGGAATAGCGGAGAGCTTGCAAGCCACTTTGTCACGTATCCAAGGTCAAACTCACCAAAGGGCCAAAGAGTTGGCAAGGCATTTGGAAGGATTTCCAGCTCAGCTTCGTCCCTTCATTCGACAGCTTCGGGGAATGCGATACAGTCCTTTGTCCAAAATACTTGAACAAGCGGAAGATTTGGCAAGATCTCTGGGTTCAAGTCTCGCATTTCGGACGAGAACCGATTGGATTCGTTCTGGTCAGACCCTTGGTAAGGGCGCTCAGTTCTTGAAGCATCTCTTGGGCTTGGCCAAGGGCAAGGATGCCCAGCAAGTGAATGGACTTTCAACCACGCTCAAAGGACTGAGCGAATACAGTGTTCTCGAACTGTCGGGGGAACCTTTTGAAGAGGATTTGATGGAAGTTTCTAGTCAACTCACCAAACTCCTCCCCCAGGTTGGACGTGGTCCGGTGCGAGAAGCCCTTGAGAAGGTTCTTGATTACCTAGATTCTATGCTGCAGCATTTGAACGGCTATTCAGTGGATTAGATCAAGATGAGCCCGCAGACTCGCCGGATTGCCCTTCGTTTTGTTCAAGGTTCCCTGGAGGAGTCCATGAACAAGGCCTCGACTATTTTGGCGGCTAAGGAGTCGCTTCAGCAATTGAAGGAAGCAGCCCAGCGAGCTGGCGGCGAGGCCCTGACAAACATGGCGATGCTCATTGATTATCGCGTGGGCGATATGATTGAAGAATCCTTGCAGGAGTTGAGGAGCGTGGATTCATTTGGTCTTGAACTTCGATCCACTCTGGATGTTGTGGAAAGGGCACTCCTTTCGGCATTGGGAAAGACTCAAGCCCATGCTCGAATGTTGGCCTCTGGTTTGGTGTCGTCCAAGCGGAAGCTTCAATCGCAGCAAAAACAGCACAATCTCACTGCATTGCTCCCCTACTTGAACGCGCTGGATGCCTTGCGAGCCAAGATCGAGAAACTCGCCGCCATGCTGTAGTGGCGTAGGAGAAGCCATGGCTTCTCCGCACCGCAAAGATACCTTCCGCGTCATCCTCCCAAAAATCCTTTTTGATGAGGTAGTCCACAGTCCTGAGATTGGGTATGACGACCAACCTCCCCCCAAGGTGGGGGACATGATCGTCACGATCGATCTGGAGGCCTGTTCTCGCGTGTTTCTGGAGCTTTTGCGAAAAGGATGTGAGGATGGAGAGGCCTCTGATCCTCCTCCAAACATGACAAAGG
>JACCDR010493431.1_pt1 | contig 15911 bp, 20 predicted proteins | sample 7446431 | NCBI WGS metagenome assembly JACCDR01 (sample SAMN15323443, study PRJNA562643) | freshwater metagenome | isolation source: river surface water | place: USA:Blue River Watershed | collected 2017-08-17 | reverse complement strand
TCCAGTCCTACATCACTAAGACCCCCTCGACCGGATCCTATGGAGGAGTATCGCGTGTTACCTACCCGGCAATCCGCAACATCTCTGTTGATGCTCCGACGACCTTCGGCAGCGCAACCGACAGCTCGAACATTGAGTCCCGCTTACGCTACAGCAAAAACTTAGTCCTCCGTAATGGTGGGCCAGAGCTCTGCTTAGCTGGACAAACCTACTACAACGCAGCGTGTGACGCTCTCTCAGCGAAACAACGCTACACCAAAGATGATGGTTTGTTTGCTGCGAACTTCGACAACATCGTTATCGAAGGCATGACCATGGTGAACGCGAACGGTCGCGTATTCTCAGGGTTAAGCCGCATCGCGGTGGATCGTTGTTACGGTATTCGGCTCGATAACTTCGCTGTGAAAATGTACTCAGGCTACAACTTCCAGCCGGTTCAAAACCGAGTGTCCTTCAATCAATTAGTTGATCTCTCTATCTCAGTGGGTATCGGTCAGTTCACATCGAATGGTGCCGGTCTCTCATTCGTGATGTGGGATTCGTAAATCAATTAAAAGGGAACAAATTATATGTCAGTAATGGGAATGCCTAATCTCACGAGCGAGGACGGACTTGTTGCAAAGTTCGGTCTCGGCGATGAGTACGATGCCGGTGGTAACTACTACAAGTACTTTAAGTCTTCGGCTGCTATCGCAGCGAATGCTCTCTGTACGTACGTTACCTCCACCATGGTCGCAACTGAAGGAACCACAACCACAGCGGGAGTAATCCCCGGTGGTTACTGTATCCCTCAGTTCGCAGTAAGCGCAGCAGATGTGTACTTCTGGGCACCAATCGGACCTTTCTGGAAGAAAGACGATGGTACGACCTTTAAAGTACTCGCTGCGAACGCGGCGCTTAACGTTCGTCTCTACACCACGGCAACGCCTGGTGTGGTTGATGATGCTGTAACTGCTGGGCTCATCTCAGGACTCTCACTCACAGAAACAGTCACCACGCAGGAAGCTGCGGACTGTGTTGCTGTTGCTAAGTTAGTCCGCAGTTACGATACGGCGTAATTAGTAAACGGTTTTACCTTAGTAACACTTGGCATATCTGAGTGTTACTAAGGATCAATTTAAGTAACATTTTAGAGAAAAGAGAAAAGAAAATGTCATTTGAAACGTTCGGTGCCAAAACTTTAGAAGACCTTGACTATGCTTCCGCTGTTCCTGGGGAGCGAGTACGAGGGAAAAACCGTCAATTCGTTCGGTTCTTCCATAAGACTGAAAACGAGATCTACGCAAAAGAGTTTGTGCAGAATGAGAAGACGGGAAGCACCAAAGTATTAAGCACCGCTACTCGTCCGGTTACAAAAGAGTGGGTCGAGATAATCACCCCGGGAGATAAGAACACGGTTGAGACGATTGCTGAGGACTTTCATAAGCGAGAGCACATGAAAGAGTACCGAGCGTTCAGGGAAGGCCGCACGGCACCAGTTGGTAAGTCTCTTGATGAGTGCAGTTACATTCAGGGCCCGATTGCTACTGAGCTTCGTATCCAAGGGGTACACACTGAGGAGCAGTTAGCGGATGCCCCGGATACGGTCATGATGCGGATACCAAACGGTGAAGGTATCAGAATGTTCGCTAAGGAAGCTCAGAAGGCGAAGTTGGCTAACGAGCAGAACCCAGCGTTACAAGCTTTACAAGCTCAGCTTGTGGAAGCGATGGAAAAGATTAAAGCGCTCGAAGTTGAGCGTAAGGATATTGATTTAAAACCTGCGTCAAAGGGCAAGGAGAAAAACCTAGGGCCAGTTAATTTGAAGGTGAAAGATGAACAAGTTGCATAAAGCATTAGTTGTTATAGTTGCAAGTCTCCTTGGTGTACAGGGAGCGTACGCAGATACGTGTGGTAAGAGTCTTACGGGGCTCTTTACCTCGTTCCAAGCGCAGAAACTTTGCAAAACGTTTGGTGGAAGCGGCTCCTTGGTCCCCTCAGCGGATAACACCTATGATGTAGGGTCCTCAAGCTTTGGATTCCGCACTGGGTACTTTGATACAAGCGTAGTTACCGGTTTGGTCTCCACAACGGGTGATGTTGTAGCGGGAACGCTTAATAAAACCGTTATCTCTTCGGGGGGAGAGACTGCGGTACCAGCGAGTGTGCTCAGTGTTGGCTCAGCTCCAAGACTTTATCTTAGTACGCAAGGAAACCTAATTAACGCATTTGCGATGGCGGCTTGGGGTGCGGCATCAAACGGGAATAACCTTAACTTCTACAAGACCCGAGCGGCTTCGTCAGGTGCGGCTTCGACGATTGTTGCTAACAACGATATTATCGCTAACTTGGATTTCTACGGCGCGAACGGCACAACCTATTCAAACGCTGCTCGTATCGCTGTGACCATTAACGGCACACCGGGAGCAACCAACGATATGCCGGGGCGAATTGATTTCCTTACCTCGCCTGATGGTAGCGCAACACCGGCATCGGTCTTAAGCCTAGACCAAGCGAAAGCGGCGGTATTCACGGGGACGGTTACCTCTTCGGCGACGGGGTCGCTTGGCTGGTCAGTAGTGAACGCAGCGAATCAAGCATGTAACACAACCTGCACAAGCGCATGTGTCATAGGTCACGACTCGGCATCCTCAGCGTTCTTAGCGTGCACCGATGCAACAGCGGATTCATGCCTCTGTGCTGGTGCTAACTAAATAATAGGAAGGGAGAAAATGAAAACGAAACTATTAACGGTACTACTCAGTTTTAGCTTACTTGCTTGCTCTTCAAAGACAGTTCCCCCGCCTCCGGGCTTGGTGACGAATGAAGAGTTTCAGAAAGTTAATGCACAGGTGATTTTCGCGATTAACGCTATCACGGCGTATATCGGGGAGCTTCAAGCGCGGGGAATGCTCCCAATTCCAGAAGAGAAAGGAAAATAAGATGGCAAAGTTCTTCGAAGCCGATGTAACAACCACTAATATTCGCGGTGAAACCGTGACGAAAAAGGGGGTGCTCCATTTCTCAAGCTTGTACCGGAACTCTGAGCCGTTACCGCTTGGTTCTGCTAACGACTTCGTTTGTATCGCAGAGGAAAAACATTTGAAGAACTATTCGTCTGAATACAAGCAGTATTTAGAGTCAAAGAAAGTACCGCAAGACTTCCCGCCACCGACAGATAAGATTGTTTTAAGGCCCATGACCTTATCAAGGGCTGTTAAGAAAGCTTTAGGAGCTAAATAATGAGCGGCGTAGCCCACATCACCCTTCGGGGACAAACACCAAGCGCTGGTACCACAGCTAACCCTATTTGGGGTGTAGGCGGTGCTACGAGCTACGTACAATTAACCACCGGGACCGCTCTTGAGGTTGTGTCTTCTTCCGGGAATGACACAGCCGCGGGAACGGGTGCTAGAACCGTTAAGATTAATGGTTTGGATGGGTCTTTTCTCCCCTTCTCCGAAACAAAAACCTTAGCCGGCGCTACCCCGGTGGCTTTGACTAACACTTCAGTTATAGCCATCAATTCGGTCACTGTCATGACCGCAGGCTCAGGAAATACAAACGCCGGTAACATTGACGTACGTGCCGTTTCCGGTGGCGCTATCAAGTCGCGTATCGCTTCAAACGCTGAAGCAGTAGGTAGAGCAAGCGACTTTATCTTTACTACCCCAGCGAATCAGTACGGGCTTTTAAAGAGTATTCAAGTCTGGGGCTCAGCGGTAACGGGCGACATGCTTGTGTATTTGAGAATGTTCAATACCGCAGGACTTATAACGTCCCAGATCCTTGGCCAGGCTTCAATGACGACCTCGGGATTTAATGCGGGTCAAATTGATATGAAGTTCGGTGACGGGCTTTATGTGCCTGAGAAAACCCTCATGGTCTTACTAGTGGATCTGTCCGCAGGTACCTCGATTGTTTCGGCAAACGGGGAACTTGAAATGCACGCGATGTAATTAATTTTATGGTATGGCTACAATACTATCGATTATCAAGCAGTTCTGTTGGAGAAAGAATCTCCCTGCTCCCACTGCTGTGGTCGGTGTCAATACTCCTACTGAGCAGCAATACCTTTCTCTCCTAAAAGAGATAGGCGATGACCTTCGTAATCGTCCCTTTCAGTGGCCGCAGTTAAAGCGCACCTATAGCTTTCTAACAGTAACTGACCAAACAAACTATCAGCTACCAGGGGACTTCTATAGGACTCTTGATTCAACACAGTGGGATGTAACCAATCAGTGGCCGCTTAATGGCCCCATCTCTGATTACAATATGACGGTGCTCCAGTACTCGGTTATTGGGGTACAGCCGTGGAAGTCTTTTAGAATTCTTGGTCCCGTTAATTACATTCACGCAACATCTCCTTTTCAGATGACTTCCCGCGGGTGGTTTCAGATTAATCCAGCTGGAGCAAACGACACTGATGAACTCGCTATTGGGTACCTTTCAACTAACTGGCTCTGGCCTCGTAACTGGGTAGCAAATACGGTCTATGCCGCTAACACAATCATCACCGGGAACGGCTACACCTATTTCACAGCAGCGGGGGGCACAAGCGGGGCAACTCGCCCGAGTGTATCAACGGGGACAGTCGTGGACGGCACTGTTACGTGGCGTGTGTGGCATGAGGAATATCCTTGTGACCCGATTGGCAACGGGAACCTAAACGATAACGATATCATTCTTTTCGATGAAGACTTGATGATTAACGGCATGATTTGGGCTTTTGAGCGCAATAAAGGGCAACCGTTTCAAGATAAGAGACAAGACTGGGAAAACCAGGTGCGCTCTGCCTTTGCAAGATTCAATGGTCCAACCCGCATTTCAATGGCGGGGGATGCCTTCTCAGAATATGGAGATTTCCCATTGGTTAGCCCTGGAAGCTGGCCGGTGTAACTACGGGGTATAAAATGCAACAAGGTCAACCGATTGACGTTAGTAACTATATGAACTGGGAAAAGATAGTAGCGCCCTCTGGGGCTGTTGGCTACATCGTCCCAGAAACTGGACTCGTTTACGACCCATTCATGTCAAAGACTAAGGGACGTAACGTTTTTTATCAAAATAGTAAGCCTCAGCTGGAAGCTCAAAAGAAAGCGGAGCAAGAGCGTGAGCGTCAAGTTAAACTCCAAGAACAACAAGCTAGTCCACTAGGGCAGTTACTCCCCATTGCTGGCGGAGTTGGTGGTTTAGTTGCTGCGAAAGGTATCGGCAACTGGATGGATAAAGGTTCATTCTTTGGTAACGCTGCCACCGAGGCAGGAAAGACTGCCGGCACCGTAGCAAGCACAGGCGCACAGACAGCAGGTGAAGCATTTGTTGGTGGTGTGCCGGAAGTTGGTTCAGTTTTCTTCCCTGAAGCTGCCGCCGGAGCTGGCGAAGCGGCTACGGGTGCCGGAACATTCTTTAATACAGCCGGTGAGGTTCCAGCATCGTTAATGAGTGGCACACCGCCTGTAGCACCGCCCGCAGCGGGTGGGTTTGCAAATGCGTTTTCGCTCCAGGGCATTGGGACACAAGGAAATTTATTATTGCCCGCTGCGGGCGCGTATGGAGCATACGATTTATTTAACCGAAGAAATGGCGCAGGCCGTGGAGCTCTTCAAGGTGCGGCGTCTGGTGCTGCAATAGGATCTACCTTTGGACCAACAGGAGCCCTTATAGGCGCTGGAATCGGCGGAGCTGTCGGACTAGCTGAAAGCTTCTTTGATGACCCGAGCACTAAGGAGCTAGAGAAAGAACGGTGGGGTGGATTAGCTGATAAAGGAATAAAAGATGCTCAAGCCGCTTATCTTGCAAATCATCCTCCAGGCGATACTTCAATATATCAAGAGGGCCCTCGCAAAGGCGAGAAATGGAAATTTGAAAATGCATTAGAAGATACGAAGAAAGACCCGTCACATTTCAGACTAGTCTTTGGTAACTACGATACGTTTGGTAATGACTGGTCAAGCTACACACCAGAGCAACAAGACCAAATTGTCTCACGCCTTGCGAATGAGAACCTTTACAGCGGAAGGAAAGGCGATGTCGTCATTAACGATAAGGCCCGCGCTCGTCAGATTAAAGATGAAGTACTTTCCGGCCAGAACACCACAGCGGTTACCCCAGAGGTAGCGGTTAAGACGCAAGGCATTACTCAAAAGCCAGTGCAAGAGATGGTCCGGCAGCCCTTCATATATGGCAACAACACACCACAGCTACCAGCAAATACCAACATGAAAGGACCGCAGGAAATTATTCCCGCACCACAACCAGCGCAATCGGTAAAACCGAATCAGTCTTCAAATATTGGTCGTGAGATAGCTAGACAAATGAACGAGAAGAATAAAAAGAGAAGGTAATGCAACCGGTTCCACTGACTGCACCATATGGAGGAGTTAACGAACTTTTACCAGTAATTGCCCTGCAATCCCCGCAGTGTGAGAATCTTTTTAACTTCAACGTAACAGAGACCGGAGTTATCGTTCGTCACGGTGACAGCATCCAGCGCACCATTGATATCCCAGCATCTCTAATCATCGGGTACAGGCTCCTAAACTATAATGGGTTAGTGCCAAGGGTTCTGCTTCAAGACTCAACCGCTGGGCAGCTTAGAGTTATCAACGGTTCAACCGGAGTGGTTGAACATAGCGTTGCCGAAATAATAGCGTTCACCCCGATTTACACGCTCTATTTTAATAGGCATTTCTTTGTGTTCGTTCCCGGCGGTACCTCTACACCTGGTTTTGTATACAATACCAATACCTCAACCTACGGAGCTATCGGATATACCGCTGCACCAACGTTCCTCCCACGCGGAGGGAATACATTCAATAATCGTGCTTACATTATCCTTGATAACGCTAGCTATGGTTATAGTGGGGTTGATGCTATTAGCGGAGCATTGACAGTTGTTGATCTAAGTTCTCTAACTGCTGAGAGTGTTTCCCTTTGCTCTATTGCTTCTTTCACCCTTTCAGACCAAGTAGCTGCCGTAGCTGTTCAGTGCTTTATCTTCTTTAATGGCGAGATACTTTTCTACTCAGGGGATTACCCAAACGCTCCAAACTGGACACTCCTTCAAAGAACCAAAGTAGGTCGGCCATTAGGAGAAAATAACTGGGTTCAACTTCAAGGCGATACCCTCATACTTGTTGATACTGGGCTTGTCTCTCTAAGGGAGACCTTCTTAAAAGGCTCAGCTGCGGCAACAAACTTAACAGTTAATGCACGAGTTCAAAGTACCTGGAAAAGCTTATGTCAGGGGCTTGCGAACGGTTTTGGTGGTTTATTAAACCCCTTTGGAGCTAACTCAAAAGCTCGTGCTGTGTACGACACTAAAAATAACAGGGTGATTATCTCTTTCCCTGGCTATATAGACAGCACTGGAACAGTTAGGGAAGGAAGTTTCTATTTCATCTTCGATACCCTTCGTGAAAGCTGGTATTACCACCGCTCTTATGGGCTTGCGACCGGGGACGTTGTGGTCGATATGGTCGCACCGGGTGGTGACAACGTATATTTTCTTGTTCAAACCGACAGCGATTTAGTTGCCACAATTTATATCAAAGAAGGTGCAACTGGATTTACTGATAGAAACGCTCTTAACACAGATGAGAACGGGTTCGTGTACGATGTCACATCTGCTCCGGTCTCCATCGATAATGCATACGTGCAGATGGTTAACGGCATGGATGTTATTTGGAAGACAGATTTAGACCAGCAGACTAATTTCACCTTCATTAAAGACTTAGGGGTAGCCGAAACGACGGATCAGAAGATCCCCCCGTATGGTACCTCGGGCACGCTACAAAAGCCGTATGTGAATGCCGGTATCGATGGCTCATACATTCAATATCAAATGTCAGGAACGACCACGATAGAAAAGACCGTGGGATTAGAGCTCTACGGCACAACTATGTGGATCCAAAAGGGTGAAGGACAAACGAGGTAAGGAAGAACTATGCCAAGCATTAAAACAAAATACGGAACAGTAATTAACACATCGGGCCTTTCTCCTGAACAGGTTGCAAAGGTTAGACAGGTAGCAGAAGGGAAAGGGGCTTACGGCTCTAAAGGTGCTGCATTAGCAAATACGTTTCGTAAGCAAGCAAAGAAATCCCCGGCTACGCCGCCCCCTGGAACACCGGGACAGCCAGAGATAGGTATCGGGGTTGATCCAACTACAGGAGCTGTGGATCCGAGTCGTCTTTTAGAAGTTGCAGGACAGAGGTGGAATGATGAACAGGCTGGGAAGTTACGCACCGACGCGCAGAATGCTGCCTACAATTTCACCACAAAAGATTACGCTGCTGATAAAGCAAATGAAATCGAGGCAGCCAAACAAGAAGCTGCAATGCGTGGAATTCCGTATGATCCCGGAAATCCTAATAGCGCGTATGGCCGCAACATTGAATCAATTGATCGAAAGTACCGCGACCTGGATTATCAAGCAAAGAACCTTGCTCTATCGCAGGGTAACGAAATCTACCAAACAGAGGTAGGAGCGAAACAAAACGCTTTCGATAGTTTTATCAACGCAGCTCTTGGCATGAGTAGTGCTGAGCTTAATAAATACGGCATTGACCAGAATACAATGCTCCAGCTAAAGCAATTAAAGCAGCAAAAATATCTAGCTAATAAACAGATGTCTATGCGCGGCGGCGGTGGAGCTGCTCCGGCAGAGCAGGGGGACATCATACTTAATTCAGGTTTCGGGGTGTAAATTATGGCTGACGCGACAGCTGCATTTCTAGGCAATCTTTTTAATCATAGCGCCGGAGGTGCCGACTCACAGGATATTAGTCAGTTTCAAAGAGATGTAGCCGCAAATGACCTTTGGTCGACGGCGGCTACTCCAATTATGAACGCGCAATTTAATACGCGCAGTTGGACCCCCATGCAGTCAGGGATCACAACAGCTCTACAAGCTTTTACTGGGACACTTCTAAGGGACATTGGACAACGTGACCAAGCGGCACAATTGTCCGCTGTTGCCCCTGTACTCAATCAGCTTTATTCGGATCCATTGTCGGTTGGAGTTCCTGAAGGTGTTGATGAGACAGCATTCGGGAGACTGCAGCTGAATACTATCACCCGGAAAGCTCAGCAAGATGCGCAGATGAAAGAGGTTGCCAAGTATGAGGTAATGAAAGACCTCTTTTCTAAGCGGCCAGATTTAGCGGCACAAGCTCTAAAAATTCCCGATTCTCAAGGTCCATCATTAGCGGATGAATTACTCGAAGCACCGATTAAGAGATTGACTGACGAGGGCCCAGAATTTGGGGTGGAATCACTCGAGGAGATGCACGACAGGCTTCGCAGAAAGAGTATGTTACTCGGTATTCCAGCAGCAACGGCGGAAGTTTCTGCGCGTGAAACAGTGGATGCAGTTAGAAAGCAAGGTAGGGCGTTACTTGGCGATAAATTAGCTAAGCAAGCCGAAACCATTGCGCAAACCGAGGACCTTGTTCGTAAAGGGCAAGAGGGTATTGCTACCGCTGGCGAAACTGGATTTCCCGGCGCTAGCACATATGAATGGCTTACCTCGTATTTACCATGGGCGGATGAAGCGAAAACGCAGTCAGCGGGCGATGCTAAACTAGCGGAGACAAGACAACTCACGGCGGCAGTGAATAAAGTCGTCGGATCTGGTGGTCTTAATGAGGCGGAAGCTAAAGCACTATTCAGTGCCGCAATGAGCCCAGACCAAAACAAGTCCCAGAATGAGGCTATCTTAAGAGGGTATGAAAACGGACTTAAGATCATGAAGGAACATCAGGACTTCATGAATTATTTCACAAATAAGACCGGAGGGAATCCCGAAACTGCCCAGACCATGTGGGAGCTTTATAAGAAATCTAATCCAATTCTTAAGCAAAATAACAAAGGTCAGTTTGTACCTAATGAAAATCGTTCGCCATGGCAGAAGTTTGATTTCGTTAATGCATATAAAAACCATGTAACTGGCGGAGATGCCCCTGTAAGTGCAGGTAAAAACAATGGGGGCCCAATTCCTACCAATGAGACGGTAAAATCTGGTCCACACAAAGGTAAAAAGGTTTACATCGTTAATGGTGTTAAGGGAGTTATCGACTAATGGGATTTACCCCGATTGATGAAAGCGAAATAGAGCCATCAACAAGTGGCATTGCTTTCACGCCTATAGATGACGCAGATATCGGGGTACCCGAAACAACGCCTTCACGCGTAGATGATAGCATGTGGAATGAAATATATTCCGCAGGCAACAGACTGACTGAAGGCGTAGGCTCTCTCGTTGATTTTGCTGAAGCTACCAACAGGAACCTAAATCCTTTCTACCCCACAGGGCCACGCCTTTTTGGTCTTAATGAGAACCCTTTGAACCAAGGGTTACCGGAAGGCGATACAATTGGGGCCAAGTTAGTTCAAGGGGCAAAAAATATTGGTTTTGCTGGAGAGGAGAAAGCAAATACTGCCGCAGGTAAGGTATTAGGAGAGGTAGCATATTACGCCCCTAATGCAATTATCCCTGGCGGTGCATTACCATCGTTAACCGGCGGTCTCACCGCTGGCGGTATTAAAGCAGCGGGAGGTGATGAGCTTCAACAGGCAATCGGCGGCGTGGTTGGCGGCATAGCTCCTAGTTTAGCAGTAGGAGCGGTAAAGTCAGGGTATTCCGCTATACGAGACCTTATTTCGCCGACTGCCAAAGCTGACGCGGCTAAAGTTGCAGCAAAAGAAATATTGAGTAAGGTTTCTAATACCGATGATGCATTGCTCGCTTTAGAAAAAGCTAAGGTAGCAGACGCGATGGTCCCTGCGGCTGTTAGAAGTACAGAAACATACTTGCCACAGTATGCACGTACAGCCGAGAGAACCGGGCAGCCGGGGATTGCAGCGCTTGAAGAGACATTGCGGAGAACGGATGAGGGACTTAAGCAGGCGGCCACCCTGCAAGACGCTTTGCGTTCATCTGCTCGAACGGGGATTTATGACAGTATCAACCCTGCTCCGATGCTTGATAGTGAGGCTGGGACGATTATCCGCTCTGGCCTTGAGGCTAATAAAGGGACCATAGCAAAAAGCGTTGAAGAATTTGCGTCAAAAGCGTTTCAACGGGCAGATGAATTACCAATTGGAAGCATTAAAGATAAAGTTACAAATACGCTCAAGTCTTTCACCGATGATGGGTCTAGAGAGATAACGCCTGGTCTTAGAAGACTTGTTGATAACTTCAATAAGCTTCCAGAGAATACCGATCTAAAAACTATTCAGAATTACCGATCGGCACTTGGGGAGTATGCAAATCCCGGTCCGATGGCTTCTACCGAGGAGAAGATCTCAGCTCGAATTGCGGCGAGTATGCGGAGCGCCCTTGATGACTCAGTAGAAGGCGCGGTCGCGGGAGGGGTATTGCCAGAGGAACAAGCGGCCGCGTGGAAGTCCATGCGGTCTGCCAGAGCAGAGAAGGGCGCACTATTTGAGTCCGGTGAAGTTGGTAACGTCCTTAAGAAGGAACCTTTTAATACTGGATATAAGGTTGCAGCAGAGGATGTTACTCGGAAGGTCCTATCAACTAAAGAAGATGCTCAGCAATTAGTTAAGGCTCTCAGTGGTCAAACAAAAAGTATTGAAGCGGCTAGGAGTTCTCTCCTTTCAAATATCTGGGATAAGTCAACAAATGCGATGACAGGGGAAATTAACCCTACCTCATTTCACAAACAACTAAAGCTGGTGAATGAAGTCGCTCCTAAAGTATTAACCTCTCAACAGACACAAGCACTGACTCAAATTGCTGACGATTTAGCTTCGCAGTCGAAGGTTAAAGCAACTGCGTTTGCAGCAAGCAGGGGGCAATCTGCCACCTCTGAAGCAACATCGGCAATTAACCTGCTACAGCAAGCAGTGCAAGAAACGAGCAGGGGAGCAGCTAGGAGAGCGTTGCAACGGGTCCCAGTTGTTGGGCAATTGCTTGATGACACAATTAGTATTGTGGCAGACCCAAAGAAAAGACAAATGTTGGTTAATCAGGAATTAGCAAAGTTTGTGATGGATCCTGACCATGCAATTGCGCTTTTAAAGACTCCTAGCAAACAAACTACGCCTATACTTGAAAAACTAGCGCGGAACATAGCCGCTACCGCTGCTATCTCTGCTCCGGCAGCACGGGAAGCCGATAAAAAAAAGAAAAAGTTAAAAGAGGAGGCGCAACAATCCGAGTACTCATCCCTTTTTAACAACACTTCGATGAAGTCCTCTAGAGAGGATAATATTCAATCACTATTCGGTGGGGGAAATATGGATGCAAAACCACTAGTTGAACTTACAGAGGAGGAGATTGATGCGGATCCCCTTTTCCGGGCTGTTGTATGGCAGGAATCCCGTGGGAATCCCAACGCAAAATCTCCTAAAGGCGCTATAGGATTAGCGCAAATTATGCCGGCGACCGGCAAGGATATCGCCCGAAGATTGAAAGTTACCAAATACGATTTATGGGATCCTCTGACTAATAAGCGTTTTGGCAAATCTCATTTAGATAGAATGAGAGAACTCTTTAAAGATGATGCATTGGCATTAGCCGCTTACAATGCCGGTGAAGGAAGAGTCGGCGAATGGGTCGAGAAATGGGGGCCTGATTGGACTGTTATCTCTAACGAACTAGAAAAGCGCGGAGCATATAAAGAGACGCGCGACTACGTGCCTTCAATCCTTAAAAGACGAGGCGACATAGTAGAAGCATGAGCGTAGTTTATTCCCCAAATAAAGTATTTGTTTCCACTAAGGACGGAGTTGTCCCGGTTGAATCCTTATTTGTGGCGCGTGCGGTATCGGCTAATAACTCAGTTGTAGCTGCTGTATCTGGTAAGCGCATCCGAGTGGTTGGACTAACTATTCAAACCAATGGTGCCGCTGCTGGTTCCATAACCTTCTACTCTGGTTCGGGCGGCACAGCCCTTTGGGGATTTGTTACCCCTCCCAATACGATGCCCCCATTTGTACATGAGCCCAATCTATTAGGTTATTTCGAAACAGCAACGGGAGTAGGTTTGTTTGATACGGTTGTCACAACAGCGCAGGTTTATACAATTCAGTACATTATTTATACACCCTGATATGAATCCAGGAAACAATGGACACATGAGAGAAGACCCCAGTCACGTCGAAAAGCTAACGATGGCGATGGAAACGCTTGCTTCTACTGTGGATAAACTTGCCGATAAAATTGAGATTCAAGGCAATAAAACAGACTCTCTCTCTAGTAAGATAGAAATCAATAATGCAAAAACTGAGATACTTTCAAGCAAGATAGAATCGTTCATTACTTTTGCAGCAAATTCCATACCGCATAATGTGGTGTACTTAATATTTATCTTAGTCGTTGGCGTACTCTTCGGCATAGAAACTCTACAGTTTGTCTTTAAACACTTTTTACCGAAGGTATTGTAATGAGAAATATAATACTTCTCTTTGCTCTTCTAGCTGTTGCAGCCACAAGGCCCCTCAAGGCTGAGCCTATTCTTGGCTACGATGCTCTGGGTTTAGCTATGTACTGTAAGACCTACCTTGCCTCTCCTAGCCTCCCAGCTATTAGTACATTAATGAACACCTTTGGAGACCCGCTTCCTTGCCTTGATAAAGCGTTAGCAAGGGGGACGCTTAGAGTTGTGCAAGTAGACTTAATTGATGCTACCTGTTGGAGAAATAAGAATTGCCCAGCAGGGGTACCAAAACCTGATGACACAAGGGTCATTAAAGCTAGGGCACAGAAGGTTTCTAAGCTTGCTGTTAAATATCCAAGTGTTGAGTTCTGGGTGTCTCCCGCACTAGAGCACGACGTTAAGGATAAGAAAAAAGTAGAAAAGATGATGGCAGCAGCACAAGCTGGATGCCCAACATGTAAGGTTATTAACTCTCCTTATAGCGGCGCAAGGTTAAGCCCCTTAGAGCTCCACGGTACGAAAGTGAAAGCATTCAGTGTATCGGGAGACGGGGCCTCCTCATTTGATGCTGATAATATTAGAAGCGATTCAAATAATTTTGAGCATAGACAGGCTGGTAGCTATACGACCTACCTATGGTGGAATGAATTAAACGGTCGAGTAACCGGGGAGCATGGTAGTCCGCCACCGCCCACAAAGCGCACCTGTTGGCCCACTAAAGCAATGTTCACTCAAGCCTATAGAGTGGCTCAGGAAGAGGCTCCGGTTCCACCGGCCCCAGCACTATGCACGTCTGTCGTTAACGTTAATGGACGTAAGGGAGAGATATTTAAACCTAACGCAGAGGCATACTCACCATGTCCACATCCAGACAAACGAGGGAATAAACCACTCCTTATTATCGCAAAGAAAGGAAAGCGGGGGGATAAAATCAAAGTGTACTCGAGCGCGGGCAAAGAGGTCGGATGCTTTGCGTACTATGGGGTTTATGACAAAGGTCCGTTACATCGTTGGTACATGGGGGATTGTTCGGGGCACAACCCGGCAAAGCTATACGATGAGCAAGGGGGAGAGTGGGGGTATACACACTTGGGGAAGGGCAAATGTTTACTGACAAACTCAGTCAGGAGATTAGGAACGTATAGGTAGGTATGACAGACCCAAACGACTTAGAAGCAATTATTACAGGTGCTTTTGCACTGCTTGGATTATTCGGGTTACCAGTTGCAGCAATAGCTGCGCCGGTAGTTCAAATAGTACGGGGGGTCGTAGGCATTAGAAACTCAAAGAAAAGGAGGTAGTATGTTAGCGTTAGTTGATAAGTATGTAGGTAGCGTTGTACGGCATGGGCTCACAGCACTTGCGGGTATCTTAGTAGGGTATGGTGTTACCCAAGGCCAAGCGGATGAATTTATCCTCAGTAACTATGAGGTTATTATGGGTCTTATCGCCTATGCATTAGGGCAAGGATTAAGCTTCATTAAGACTAAGAAACTAGAGTAGTGAGAAGACCATTTTCTCCGTCCGGGGAATATGGTCCTAGCTTTCTCTCGCTCTGTGATGCTCATGAATTAGACTCTAAAAGCTTCTGAAGATAATCGATCAGCGCTGTGATCCTCTGTTTACATAGCTCATTAACTTGCTGACGAGTATCTTGCATACTCACCTCTTTATCGGTGATAACGCTTTGCACCTGTAATATATAGTAATATTTTGATGAATCGCGAGGGTGAGCAACGAATTGAAACCCAAAGTCAGTGAATAAAGAAGGGGGATAGGAATTGTTCATGAATTAGTCTCGTAGGGGATTAGTTCGGGTTCGGGTTCAGGGGGCGGGGGAAGGGGTTGCCAATGGGTAATCAGATCTACGGTGTAACGCCGATCTAAATAGTCCCACCACCACAATGAAGCTTGCACACCTTCTTTTAAGTAAAGAATATTGAGTTCCCCATATGAAGGAACAAAACCTAGAACATCCTGCCCAATCTCCGGTAATCTCTCAGATGTCTTTATCCAAGTCATTTCTCCTCCTTAGAGAAGAATCGGGCGTGTAGCATATCAAGAGTCTCCAACTGACAGAAAAGAAACGGGCTATTACTATGAAACCCCCCAAGTTTCTCCTTATTCTTATCCATTATCCTCTCGCAATATGCCTTAATCTCATCCAACTTCTCTTGAGCCTTCTTCGATTCACTCTCGTTGTTAGTCTCTTCCCACCAAACATCAAACCCTCTCCAGCGATAAGAACTAGCAGCGGCCCATACTTCTTGTGCTTCTTCTTTAGTCATTTCTTCATCTCATAAGTAAAGAAGTCTTTTTCGGCAACCTTCTTGAATGGAGCTCCGTTCACAATAATGTTTTCTTCGCCAGCACCATCTTCGATCTCGACCTTTGCTCCTACCTCAAATAAGTGATTAGGATCGCTTACATCGTCATACAAATAACAACAGATTTTCCGTTTCTTCAGTCTACATGTACCATCCTCACCTTCACTCATTTCTTCACCTTCCTGATGGAATCCCC
>JACCDR010672430.1_pt1 | contig 15913 bp, 31 predicted proteins | sample 7446431 | NCBI WGS metagenome assembly JACCDR01 (sample SAMN15323443, study PRJNA562643) | freshwater metagenome | isolation source: river surface water | place: USA:Blue River Watershed | collected 2017-08-17 | reverse complement strand
CATCAACCCGACCCCCGTGCAACCCCCCATCCCCGACCCCCCGACCCATGAAGTCTGGCTCCCGATCGCCGACCACCCGGACGTCGAAGTCTCCTCCCTCGGCAACGTGAGACATTCCGACACACATGACCCCCTGCCGACTTTCTTCCTCCGCGGCTTCCTGCGGGTCAAGGTCGGAGGCCACCCACGCCGGCTCCACAATCTCGTGGCGCACTTGCACCTCCCAAACAAGCCACCCTCCGCGACCCATGCGTATTTCCGATCCCCCGATCGGCATGATTGCTCGATCGCCAACCTGACATGGGAAGCCCCGCGACCCATAGAGAAGAAGACCGGTCGACCCATGAAGCCACAGCAGACGTGGGCGATCATCACCCGAGCAAGGAAAGGAGCGTGACCGATGTATGACCTATTTGTTGTGAAGCATTACGGAGACGACCCGCACCCGACAATCAAGGGCAACGGCTTTGACGGTCTGGTCGTGGGCAACTATCGTGACGAGGCCGTTGAGTTCATCACTTTCGTTAATCTGTTTATCAGTGCAGTAAACCAGCAGGGAGGGCTTATCAATGGATCGGAAGATTGAAATTTTCGTTCGAACGGGTAAAGAGTCGGATTGGCGCTTTCTTTCCTTCGGTCGACTCACGGATATGTACGATATCCACGACGCCGGACCGACCCCGAAGTGGGTGCTCGGAGAAATGTCCCGGTCGCTGTGGGCCCATCAGAGCAAGACGTTTGTTGAGCTGACTGTTGGGGCAACACAGTACCGCGTAGAGGTGGGGAAGCACTTGATTGACGAATATTTCTTGGGGTGTGAACCTGTTCATTTGGGCTCACCCGCGGTCGCGCCGTGTGAGTTGTGCGGGTCGCTTCAGGAGTGTTATGAGTATTCGACGGAGGCCGAGGGCATCCAACTCGATGGGGTGATCTGCGGGTCTTGCTTCGGTCATACTCTGACGGAGGAGATGCTCGATGAATGCGCTTCCTGACGACCCGGAATTGAGGGCGCTCGTCCTCTTGTGGCACGACCAGTTCGATCGGCTGCGGCTTTATCAAGTACCGAGATTCGGAGAAGTCGAGTGGACGGTGGATGCTATAATCTCCCGGGCTTGTGTCCTCGGGAGGCAACTTGATCGAGAGCGAGAGGAAAATGAGATAAAGCAACTGCGGCTTGAGTCGTCGCTCGTTTGGGCTGCCGAGCATGAGGTGGGGATCTTTTCCGCGACCCCCTCAAAAGCTGCTTCTGGTCGGTTCTCGTTTATCCGATGGACGCCGAGCAGCCCAGAACAAGGCAGGAATAACTACGAGCCCGTCATCGCGTCGTATGATGGTACGGCTGGCGACCTCATAAACACTCTTTGCTACCTCGCAGAAAAAAACCCGGACGTATGACCCCCCTACCCGGCGCCCGGAACTACCAGATCGACCTTGACGACGAGCCCCCGGTCATCTACAACCGTGACGGCTTCCCCCGCCGACCCAATCACAAGAAGGCCGTAGCCCTCTGGTGTGATGATGGGATCCGCCGCTGTCGAACGGTCCGCCGATGGGCTGAGCTGGCGAGACACCGAGACGCCCTCGATCTCCTGTTCTCGATCCCCGACCCCGATCGCAAGTCCCAGTTTCTCGATCGACTAGCTTTGGATGATTTCACCTAACGAAGGAGAGACCTATGACCCACGAAGACCTCGATCGTATTTTGTCCGAGCACGCTCAGTGGTTGAGAGACCCATCAACCGGCCGTAGGGCGGATCTGAACTGTGCGGATCTGACCGGCGCGAATCTGTCCCGTGCGAATCTGACCGGTGCGAATTTGTCCCGTGCGAATCTGTCCGATGCGAATTTGTCCCGTGCGAATCTGTACTGTGCGAATCTGTACTGTGCGAATCTGTCCCGTGCGAATCTGTCCGATGCGAATCTGAACTGTGCGGATCTGACCGGCGCGAATCTGTCCGATGCGAATCTGAACTGTGCGAATTTGCCCCGTGCGAATTTGTCCCGTGCGAATCTGTCCGGTGCTGCCGGCGTTACCTACCTGACCATGACCGACCACGGTTACCACGTTATCGCGCAGAAGAAGGACGCCTGGGTCATCTATGCCGGATGCCGTGAGTTCTCGGTCGACGAAGCTGTCGCGCACTGGTCCGATCCGACCTATCACACCCCGAGCAGCGGTCGTCGGGTCGTTGCGTGCCTTGAGTGGTTCAAGGAGGAGTACGGGGAGGGGGAGTGATGGACCCGATCCGAGACCCGTGGGATCAGCTTGAGAAGACAGAGGCCGAGATCGCCCGTCTGCGGAAGGCGCTGTTGTGGGCAACACAGCACGCGGAGTTGACGAGCAAAGGCACTGGGTATGCCAATACCTACTTAGTTATAGATGCAGTACGCACGATCGAAGTGGACGGCACCGACGAGTCCCTGATCGAGACGCTGTGCCGGCTGGCAGAGCAGGAGGGGGAGTGAGATGGCAAGCTGCGGGCATGTCAATTCAGCGTGGCGTCACTTCGGGAAGGTGCAGCTTGATCTTTGCGCTAGATGCTATGTCGTCGTCACGCAGGAGCATGACAAGGTGCTTCGTGAGCGCGAGAAGCGCATCGCCGCCCTCGAAGCCGAAATCGCGGAGCTGCGGGCGGATCTGGAGTGGGCGATTGAGCGAGGTATCTGCGCTGGCCCGATCTATATCGCCGGCGCGTTCGGTCCTCCTCACACGGACGTGCATCGACACGACGGAACCACCGTAGGCACACGCGAGGCCGTGCGGCGGGCCAGGAGGGGGGAGTGATGGTGGATTGGATAGACGAAGCTGTCTCGTATGAACGACTCAAGCAAATCGAAAGCCTCACCGAAGCCCTCGCCGCAAAGGACGCACGTATATCAGCGCAGAGTGCAACGATCATCCGATTAGGCGAGGAGCTTGCGAAAGCCGAGCGTGAACGGGACGAGGCTTGTGAGTTGGCGGTGTGGGCGGCGAGGCACAGCGTTTCGTGGGTTCCGCCTGACGGCCAACTAGCAGGACGCATGTACTGGTTCGCCGTGAACGGAGACCGCGAGTGGCTGAAGTGGGACGGCACCGACGCCGACATCCACCGCGCGCTGCGAGAGGCGATGGAGGGATGTGAGTGAGGATGAACCTTGAACTCCCGGCATTCTGGTTGGGCTGCCTCATCATCGTCGTGGCGTCAATCCTTGCTTCTCAGTAGCCCCTTGTAGAAAAGAACTTTTTTCAAAAAACCCCTTGCGCGGGTCCAGTGTGGTGCATTACAAAGGGCGGGCGATCAGCCAATACCAACAGTTGGGTAACGTTGGCTGCCAGAACGCTCAGAGTCGCGGCGAGAATCCGGGGGCTGCAATCAACCCGCCCAACAACGATCGCTTCCTCGAAGCGATCTTCGGACGCATTACCGGAATCTTCACCATCTCGTTCCGCGGGCCCATGGAGACGGCCGACTGGCGGTTCAACCCCTTCTGCTCTGATCCCCTCGCGAACAACTACTACTGCGTCTCGACATTAGTAGATCCGACCGGACGCCGGACGCCGGAGAACTGTGCTGCCCTGTATGTCCTGCTGGTCGATGACGTTCACACCAAGGTCGACCCCAGGCGCGCGATCGGCATCCTCGGGGAACCCACCTACAAGATCGAGACCAGCCCCGGCAACGAGCAGTGGGGCTATCACCTCGACCCCCCGGACGCCGACCCCCTCCACGCCGAAGCCCTCGTTCAAGCGATGGTCCGCTGCTTCACCGCCGATGCGGCAGGGCGGAACCGGGTCGCGCGGCTCCCCTACGGGACGAACGGGAAGAATGGACACCAGTCCAGATTGCTCGTCTGGGATCTGGACCGGAAGCTGACCCCGGACGCCGCCTATTCGGCCCTGGAAGCCACTCCGATCGACCCCAGCACCGCAAACCACGCGGGCGCCCTACCCCACGATCAGGACCCGATCATCCGAGCCATGAACCTCCTGGGGCACCCGTATCAGGCGACCCGGACGGCGGGGATCTATCAGGTGCAGTGCCCCTGGGTTCTGGAGCATTCTGCCGGCAGGGATGACGGGGCTGCCTACATTTCGCCAGCGGGCTTTAACTGCTTCCACGGGCATTGTCAAGAGGCCGGCCGGAATTTTGCTGACTTCCGGTCATTCTTGGGGGTGGGGGCGCAGGAGGTGGACGGGGCGATCGCCGATCGGGAGTTCGGAGCCAAGACAGTTTCGGATGCCGGGGATGGGTCTGCACAACCACAGGAGCAGACCAGGGGGGATGAGCAACAGGCCCATCCCTGGCTATCCGAGACCGCGGGCGAGTTCGCCCATGAATCAGGCCGGTTCCTGAGCCGCGCGGAGCTTCAGGAGAAGTTCCCGATCCACTGGCTCTTCGAGGGGATCGTCCCGATGGGGGTCCCGTGGTGCATCGCTGGGGAGGGCGGGCTCGGCAAGAGCCGGATCATGCTGTCCCTCTGCATGTCGATCGCGAGCGGTGTGCCCTGGGGCCCCGATTTCAGGCCGGGCGAGGAAGGTGGGCGTCCGGTCGTCTTCCTGACGCAGGAGGACGATAAGCCCCAACGGGGCCACCGGGTCATCACGCAGTATGAATACCTCTGTCAGCGTGACGTTAGGTGGGATACCCCCGAAGTCCGCGAGCGGCTTCATCGCAATTTGTACCTCCCCAGCCTCGACTGGGGACAGGAGATCAACACCGCATTCCGCCACACGTTCAAGGAGTTTCTCACGCAGATGCCAGTTCCACCCGCGCTGGTTGTCTTCGATCCGCTCATCAACTTCTGGGACCACTCCGACAAGGAGGCGAACATCAACAGCGCCGCCGGGGCTGTCAACACGATGCGGTTGTTGATGAAGATGGTCCGGGGTAGCGGTCAGTGGAGTCTTGGGGTCTGTCATCACGTCTCCAAAGAAGGTGGTATCTACGGGTCGGCCATCCTGACGGCGAACTTGAGGATCGTTTTGACGGTCGAGATGGAGAAGGCGACCGGGCAGGTGCAGCTCAAGGTGGTGAAGGTCAACGGCAGCAACCTCCAAGGTCGGATCTACGAGATCGATCGCTCGGACGACGGCGCGGCTGCGGTCTTTCCCAGGATCCCCTTCGAGAGTGTCGACCCCGAACAGAAGCTCGCCGCTCTGCTGCACAGCGGCACGATCGACTGGGATGTCCCGGTCTCGAAGCTGATCGAGTCGGCACTGAAGACGAGTGAGTTCTTGCGGCGTGAGGCCGTGGAGAAGATCGTAACACCAAAGGGTGTATGGCATAAGGGGACGGCTGGGTCGGCCGAGCGGCTGGCAGCGCTGGGCCTCGAACATGCACCGAGGAACCGCTACAAACCAGCGGCGGGATACAGTGGAGAGGAGGGAGAATGACTAGCACAGACCTTGAGAAGTTGACGAAGGCAGCCGTGCAGCTCAACCATATCACGGGGATGCTGGCTGAGGACCCGGAGGTGCCGGAGGCGATGCTGGCACTCTTGACGGCTGCGAGCGGATGCTTTACAACCTTAGTTCACGTTGCGGACCTGTTGACTGAGATCCACGCGGGTATGCTGCTCTCTAAACTGAGCACGAAGAGGGAGGTGATGCAATGAACAACCAGAACACGTTTCAGGTCCGGGTCATCACGAACGGGTACATCGTCGCGTACATGGACGGCACGGAGTTCGTAGAACTGTGCTTTGACGATCGCAAGGAGTTCTTCGAGTTTCTGGCAGAGAACCTCGCGGAGTCGAAGTGGGAGGTCATGGCACATGAGTAAGAAGCTCATCTTGTCCGTCCAGACCGTCGAAGACGGCGGCTACCTCGTGAACGATCGGGTTTACCCCGAGAAGCAGTACGTCTTCACCGACGTGCGGGGGCTTTACGAGTGGTTGTGCCAGCAGACGGGGGTCAACTCCAAGCCGGACAGCTACACCACCGACGGTCGGGTCGTCATTTATGCCAACGCCCTGGATCGGCTGCATCGTATCGAAAACGCTGCGTTGGAACTGTGCGAGCGTCCATACGACACGAAACGCACAATCGCGCTAAGGAGGGCGTTGGAATGATCCTGCGCCCCAGTAAAGCGAACACTTGGATCGGCTGCCCCGGAGCGATGGCATTCTGTGAGGCCAACGACATCAAGGAGAAGCGCAAGGAGTCGGGGACCGACTGGGCGGCGTTAGGCACCCAGGCCCACAAGTACGCCGAGGCGGGGATCCTGTCGCTTCGCTGGCCCGACAAATACATGGAGAAAGTCAATGAGCTGGGCGGGAGCCTTCCAAAGAATATCCGAGACATTGCCGACCGATACATCCAGTGGGTCGACGAGTTCACCTTCGGGCGCGAACGAATGTTCTGGGGGGTGGAGCGGTCTGTCCCTCTTTGGTACGAGCCTGACCATCGGGGCACCGTCGACTTTTTCGCCGTTGATGGTCGTGACCTCGTGGTGGTTGACTTCAAGTCCGGACGTGAACCCGTCCCTGTCGAAAGGAACCCCCAAATCACCATCTACGCCATCGCCCTCTACGGAGAGCTGAAGGACGAAATCGACGTAGACCGCATCACGATCGGGATCATGCAGCCGATCGAGTCGAGGGAGCCCTCATTCTGGAGCTTCACGATCGACGAGCTGCACGCTTTCAAGCGGGAGATTACCTCGGCAGCGATCGAGGCCCGGCAGCCGCTCATGGCCGGAAGGCTCGTCCCCGGCTCGTGGTGCAAGTATTGCCCGGCCAAGCAGAACGCGGTCTGCCCTGCCCTCGATCGGCAGATGATGGCCGAGTTCAGCTTCGGAGAGCCCGAGCTGCTTTCCGAGGACAAGCTCTTCGCCGTGCTGCAGAATATCAAGACGTACAAGAGCTGGCTGGAGTCGATCGAGGACCGCGCGCGGGACTTGCCGGCAGAGACGCTCGAACGTCGGGGTTGGAAGCTGATCCAGGGCGCGCGGCGGTTCGCCTGGAAGGATGACGAGGATACGGTGGCGGGCTGGTTGCAGCGAAGCGGAGTCGATCCGTTCCAGCACAAGCTGAAGACGCCGAGCATGGTTCGGGATGAAGCAGGGGAAGCACTGATCGAGGGAATGTACGAGACCGATTTCAACAAGCCGAGTCTGGTCCCGCTAGGTAAGCGTGGCCGGCCGGTGGGAAAGTAGGAAGAACTGAGATGAACGTAACACTGAAGAACTGTCGCTTTAGCTACCTGAACGCTCTGGCTCCGCGCGAGCAGAAGAACGACAACGGAGACGTGACGCACCGCTACTCGGCCAACCTGTTGGTCGAGAAGGACAGCCCGGATCACAAGGCTCTTACGGCCGCGATCGAGGCGGTCGCGGTGGGTCAGTGGGCCAACAAGGCTCAGGGGGTTCTTGCGAAGCTCTACTCGGACAACCGGGTGTGTCTCAAGGACGGGGACAAGGAGCTGGACAAGAACGGCGAGGTGCGGGATGGGTATGCGGGGATGATGAGCCTCCGATCCGCCGCGGCCGAGGACTCTCCTCCGAGGGTCTTCAACAAGTTCGGCGAGAAGGTCACGAACGAGACTAAGCAGGAGTTCACCGGAGAACGCTGCGGCCCCTACTCGGGTGCCTACGGTGAGGCGATGGTGCGGCTCTGGGCGCAGGACAATCAGGACCCGAAGATCGGGCGCCGCATCAACTGCCAGCTCATCGCGATCAAGATGAGCCGACCGGGCGACTCGCTGGCTCGGAAGGAAATGAGCGACGACGAGATCCTGAAGAACTTCTCGGTCGAGGCGCGGCGTGAGGTTGCGTTGGAGGACATGGCGTCGTGAAGGTATACCGCGGTGAGACGATCAATCACGGAACGGGCATTCTTATGGTGTCGGGGTACTCGGACCAGGGTTTTCAAATCGTGTGTGATGACAGTGAGATCACGCTGGATGTTGAGGGTGCCAAAGCACTTCGGGACCACATAGATGAATTCCTTCTTTCCGGGGTGAGTGCCTAGGGGTGGTGCCCTAGGCAAGGTCTGGAAGCGGACGCCGTGACGCTGGCTGCATCGATCTCTCCTTGTCGAAGCAGACTGCCCATCCTGGGGGACTGATCCACCTCCGCGGCAAAACGGATCACTCAGGAGTTGGGTTATGTCACCCGAGCGTTGGTCGATCGATAAGGATTTTTACAAGGTGCTCGTGGAGAAGGCGCTCCGACGCCTCTGGGACGACGGCCAACCCTGTGTATCTATACCGATCGCACGGCCCGATGATGAGTTCGTCTGGGTTGGCAACCGGTTTCTTCGGAAGTTCGCGCAGTTGGTTGTTTGGCGGGAAGATTGGAAGTCGAAGCGCGCAGCCAAGAAGGACATTGAGATGAAGCTCCGAGAGCAGGTAGCAGCCATCGACAAGGAGCGAGGCCACCAATGACCTACGTCTTCGTCGATTTTGAGACCTGCTGCATCAAGGAACTGACCGAGGTCGGGCAGGACGAGTACGTCAAAGAAGCCAAGGTGTTGATGGTTGGGGTCGCGCAGGATGCCTATGATCCGCTCGTGTACCCCGGTCTCTATGATGCGAGCTGGCTCTTGCTTCACCCCGAGAACACCTTCGTCTCCTGGGGCGGGTTCGATCGGGAGATCGCGCGGCGGGTCGAGAAGCTCGATTGCCCCAACTGGATCGACGCCCGGATCCTCGCGCAGATGGTGGGCCTCCCTGCTTCCCTGCAAGCGTTCTGCACCGCGATCGGCATTCCAGCCAAGAAGGATCCGCGCGGCACCCGGCTCATCAACAAGTACAGCAAGCCACTCCCCGACGGCACGTTCCGCCCGCTGGAAGGAGACGATCGCATCGCAATGGAGGAATACTGCCTCCAGGATGTCCGGTTGCTCCAACAAGCGTGGCGGTTCTTGTCTCCTCTCGTCGGGGAGTGGCTTCGCTGTCATCAGGCCAACTGGGAGACCTATGACCGGATGAACCGGCGGGGTGTGCCGATCGACGTCGACGGTTGCATTGCCGCGCAGCGGCTGATCGAGCATCAGGTCGAGGAGATCGAGGAGGAGTGCCTCAAGCGGTTCGGCTTCAAGACGACCCAGACGGCGCGCGTCTGTGAGTTCCTCGGCACCCCGGACATCACCCGCCAGACGCTCGAAGCCTACCGGACGAAGGATCCCGATCAGCGGTGGGTCTGCGATGCCCGGCTGGTGACTTCCAGAGCCGCCGCGAAGAAGCTCGTCCCGATGGTCGCGATGGCCTCCGAGGACGGCCGGATCCGGTCGGCATTTCACTACCACGGGGCGCACACCGGCCGCGGAACTTCAATGGGGGTCCAGTTCCAGAACCTCAAGAAGGGCGTCGTCGATCTGGACTTCTTCCGCAGGCTCCACGACGGGGAGACGATCGAGGACCCGATCCAGCAGACGCAGAAGAACATCCGCGGATTCATCGCGGCCAAGGAAGGCAAGCAGCTCGTCCTCGTGGACTACTCGCAGGTCGAGGCTCGGATCCTGTCGTGGATCGCGCGGGAGACCTATCTCACCGAGTCGTTCGTGAAGGGCCGGGACATCTACAAGGAGTTCGCCGCCTCGGTGTACGGGGTGTCGCTCGGCGAGGTGACGGACGCGCAGCGGTCGCACGGGAAGGCCACGGTCCTCGGCTGCGGGTACGGCATGGGGCCCAAGAAGCTCGTCATCCAGGCGTCGTCGATGGGCACGATCATCCCGCCCCGCGCGGCCTCAGAACTCGTCGAGAGATACCGCAAGACGTTCCCCGCGATCCCGTTGCTCTGGAACGAGATCGATCTGGGCATCAAGGGGCTGATCCGGGGGCGGCACGAGGTCTTCACCGCCGGCAAGTGCATCTTCACGATCAACCCCGCCCGCACGATGCTCCGCATCGAGCTGCCCTCTGGCCGGGTGCTCCGCTATTTCAAACCCACGATCAACTCCGAGCAGCAGATCGTCTACCTCGATCGCAACGGCCCCGTCCGTTGCTGGGGCGGACACTTCGTCGAGAACATCTGCCAAGCGATCGCGGGTGATCTGAAGACCGACTTCATGCGGCGCTGCGATGACCACAACTTCCATGCGGTCATGGAGGTGCATGACGAACTGGTCTTCGAGGAGTTCGAGGAGATCGCGCCGCTCGTTCGCGAGACGGCGCTGGAGATGATGACCGAGACGCCGGAGTGGCTGGACTGTCACGGGCTCATCAAAGGGGAGGGGAAGATCCTCCCGAGGTTTAGCAAATGAGCAAGAAAGTAGACGTTGGGGAAGCACTTATCGCAATGCTGGAGACCGGGGGCGCGGTCGGGTCGGATGTCTTTACCGATGCGAATATCGCCGACATTCATCTTCGGATGACACAGGCTTTGGAGCGTTTGTCTTTGAGCATACTCGCTGACGCCACACCTTCTAATGATGCGTCTGGCGGGCTGGTGGTATCTCTAACCGAGGCAGTAATGGGGGTCACTGCGGGGTTGTTCGAGATTGCGGCCGCGATTCGTGACACCCGAGGCTAAGCTCAAGAACGACTGCCGCAGGATTGCAGTCGAGCACGGTTGCAAGCTCTACTCGGCCGCGTTCAAGGGCAGGCGCGGGTTCCCGGATCACGTTCTGCTGTGCCCCAGTCGAGCGTTCATCCTGATCGAGTTCAAGCGTCCGGGGGGTCTGCTGTCAGAGCATCAGGTGAGCACGATCATAACGCTGCGAATGACGGGGGTAGAGGTTTGGGTTGTTTATACCCCCGAGCAATTCCAGACGCAGATAGGAGACGTACTTGAGCGCCCGATCAGGCTTAGCTAAGACGAAACGGTGCAGCACTTGCAAGAAGATAAAGCCGGTTTCAGAGTATTATGCTTGTGCTAGGGACGGTTTGCACAATCGGTGTAAGCCGTGCAACTATGCGTATACGATGAAATGGTACAAGAATAACCCTGTCGGGCGATTAATTAACAAGACTAGATCCCGTGCGAAGAAGATGGGGCTGCCGTTCGGGTTAGTTTCTGAAGATATAGCCTTTCCGGAAAACTGTCCTATTTGCGGCGTGCGCTTGCGGAGCGGGAATAGAGAAACTCTGCCGTCGCTAGATAGAATCGTTCCGGGTCTCGGGTATATCGCGGAGAATGTTGTGGTTATCTGCGGCGGCTGTAATCGCAAAAAAGACAACATGAGCCCCGAAGAGATGTATGCCATCGCAGATTATGTGTATCGGCTGCGGAAAGTGAGGGGGTTGTGTTAAAGCGGTCTGACCTCCACGACTACCAGCGGCAAGCTGTCGACTGGATCTCCAACCACGAAGCCGGGATGATCTGGCTGGGTCTCGGGGACGGGAAGACCGCCATCGCTTTGACGGCAATTCTTGACCTGGACGTACGCGCGCTCGTGTTCGGCACGAAGAAGATCATCGACTACGCATGGCCGTCCGAGATCGAGAAGTGGGAGCACCTACACCGGCTGGGATACGCGGCCTGCACCGGGAGCCTCTCGAATCGGCGGAAAGCCCTGCTTCTGGAGCCCCAGATCCTCGGCGTGTCCTACGAGAACATGAAGTGGTTCTACGAACAGGAGGAGTCCTTCACCGATCGGCCTTTCGTCATCTTCGACGAGATCAGCAAGATGAAGGACCCGAGCACGCAGCGGTTCAAGGCGTTCAAGCGCCACCGGGAGGACTACTACAGCGTGTACGGGCTGACGGCGACTCCGGCAGCGGAGTCCTACCTCGGGCTCTACGCCCAATACAAATGCGTCGTGAAGGAGCCGGTCCTCGGCCGGACGCTCACCCAGTTCCGAGAGACGTACACCACCCAGCATTACAAGGGCACGTTCACCGAGTACAAGGTGGGCCCCGAGCAGAAGCGCGCGATCGAGAAGGCGATCGAGCCCTACACGTTCGTCATCCCCGAGTCCGCGCGGGTGAAGCGCGACGAGCCCACCCTGATCGACGTGCCGATCCCCTGGACGAACAAGCACGAGCGGCTCCTCTACAAGCAGATGGAGCAGAATATGATTCTGGAGCTGGAGGGGCAGCGCACACCGATCCAGGCAGCCTCGAAGGGGGTCGCTTTCAACAAGTGCCGCCAGCTCGCCTGCGGGTTCGTCTACGACGACGGGCAGCCCTACCGGACGGATCAAGCCAAGCTCGATACGATTCAGGAGGAGTACGAGGCGCTCGGCGGCGAGCCGGTCCTGATCCTCTACCAGTTCATCTGGGAGAAGGAGGAGCTACTGGACCGGCTGCCCGGCGCCGAGCCGCTTGAGGGCGACGCATACCAGCGTTTCGACCGGGGAGAGATTCCGGCGCTGGTCGTCCACCCGAAGTCCTGCGGCCACGGGCTCAACCTACAGGGCTCGTGCCGGCACGTCTTCTGGAGTTCCCTGCCGTGGGGGCTCGAAGACTACCTCCAGTCGAACGGCCGGATCGATCGGCAGGGGCAGAAGAAGCAGGTCGTCATCAAGCGGTTCCTACGCGAGCAGTCGATCGATAATGACATCGTGGCACGGCTCGCTGGAAAGGTGGACAACATGGCCGAGTTGATCGAGCGGATCAGGGGGCGGGTATGAACGAAGACGCATTGGAGATGTTCCACCGCGAGCGGTGGGAGAAACACGTTCGGGGGGTCCATGAGCACCGCAACGGGGACTTCAACGCTCCGTTCCAGGGCGATCGGGTGGCTGAGTATTGTGCCGAGCAGCTCGACTCCGTGAACTACCTGGAGCAGGATCTCCGGGACGGGAAGATCAGCGACGCCGAGTTCGAGTATGCCTCCCAGCGACACTTTGAAGTGTGGAACTGGCGGAGACAGCGGGGATGAAGTGGAGGGGGCAGAATCGCAAGCCGAAGGCTCGGGCTCCTGATGTGGGCATCCCGCTCTATGGGCACACTCAACTCAACCGCATCAGTACCGGAGCCGTGTTTCTGCCCGAGCCTGTCCCGGTTCGGTTCGTGGACATCTTCAAATGCGCCTCCGAGGCGGAGGCGGTCTGGCGGATGAAGGGCTACCTCGACTGCCTCCGCGCGCTGAATGAGTACGGCCCCCCCGATCCCAAGTTCGTCGAGTACCTCATCGAGAAGACCGGAGAGAAAGCGCCTTGACCAATAACGAGTTCGCCCTCTCGATCAACGAGGTGAATCTGGAGCGCCTCAAGGAGAAGGACTGTGGGGAGGCCGAGCGCCTCGCGCTCGCTCTGGTCCTGGCCCGGTCGGGGATGTCGATCGAGCAGACGGCCAAGACGGTCGACTTAGGGGTTCACAAGGTCTGGAAGAAGGTGGCGCCTCACGTCTCGCGAGATGAGAAGGACGCCATGATCGAGGAGCTTGCCCTCGATGCTTCGATCCACCTGTCGCTGGAGATCATGGAGCGGGTCAATTCGGGGGAGATCCGCTCGGCGGAGGTCATCAAGGCGGCTCAGGTGATGACCAATATCGTCGGCCGGAAGCGGAAATGGGACGCCCCGGCGGCCAAGGAGGGGGAACTTCAGGAGAAGTCGGCCATGGAGCGGCTGCTTGAGGCTCTCGAAGGTGGTAAGCTAGTCGCTACAGGGACTCATTCGACCGAGTAGCTCTTGCTGTCGAGATGCCCATGATGGTCGAACGAGTCCATCATCCGGCCGAACGTCGTCCAGAACTTCGGCCCGTGGAGCTGCCCGAGCCCCTTGTCCCAGAGCTTGACGTGAGCGGCCTCATGGATGGTCGTCTCGACGGCCTCGTTGACTGAGCGACACATCTTGGCCGAGAGGCAGACGCAGAGCCGCCCATCCTCCAGCTCGATCGTCTCCCCGATCGCCTCATCCCCATCGATCTCCGACTCGACGCGGAACCCGAGATCCTTCGGCAGGTCGAACTCCTCCCGGAGCCACCTGAGAACCTGCACCGCTCGCTCCCACCGATTCCTAGCGTTGGTCCGCACTCAGCACCCCCGAAGCCAGCAGAGCCAGAGAAGACCGATCGCCAGACCATACGGCGGCTCGGGCAGGAAGATGCACGGCAACATCGCAGGAAGCGTGCAGATCTCCACTCAGAATACCAGCGAGGCGGCGACCGCCCCGAGCGTCCAGACCAGCAGATCCGTCGCCATGTCGAGGTAGTCGTTGTTCTCGTCGCCCCAGTTCTGAAACGCCTCGTAGACCACGGCGACCGTGATCGAGGTGATCGGGCTGAAGCATCCGAGCAGAAACCCGAGGCCGAAGTGGATCGCTTGATCGACGACTTCCTGCCAGACCTTGGGGAGATCGTCGTACCACTTCATTCCGGGTCCCCGAACAGACCTAAGTCCCGGTCGAGCCGCTTCAGATACTCGTAGGTGTGCGGCAGTAGGGGCCCGTCCTTGGAGAACTCGGCCCGCTCGGCTTCGAGGATCTGCTCGGTCAGAACGTCAAGGTTTGGCCGCTCGATCGCGCAATCGGGCAAGACGTTCCTGGGCCCGGCGCAGCCGGCTGAGATAGTCAGCGTCAGTAGGGAGAGGGTCCAGATGGCGTTCGAGCTTGCGTGTCGCATCCTTGGCTTCCTTCTTGGTATCTGCATCCTTCCCCGCGCGGAACGCGAGGACGAGCCCGGTCAGGAGGATCGCGGCGATGATGGCAATGAGGCCGATCGCGACCACGATCTCCGCTGTCACTTGGCGGCACGCAGAGCCGCGAAGCCCCCGAAGCCGAGCAGCACGAGAAGCTGGTTGGCCTGCTCCTGGGTGATGACGCCCGCGAAGACGAGCCCCTGGATGATCGCACCCGCCGCCGCCACGATGTAGGTCTTCTTGCCGGTCAGAAACTCCATCACCTTGTCCATGTCAGTTCTCCGAGCAGTCCTTGAGATAGGCTGCGAAATCCGCGACCGTGATCTGGCCGCTGTGGTCGTAGTCGAACTTCTTGCGATAGTTTTGGTCGCCCGCTGAAGAGCCTAATGCCTTCTGGAATGCCTCTTCGTCGCACTTCATGTCGTGGGCACAGCCAACAATAGCGAGTAACATAAACGTTACCATCAGTCTCACGATCGTCCCTCCCAGGTAAAGCTGAAGTGCCCGAGATCGGGGAAACCCTCGAAGTCCCCACCCCAGCGCGCGAGCGGATGCAGACTCTTCCAATACGCCCCAAGTGCTGCGTACTTCTTCTCATCGTTCGAGATGGCCTTGTTCTCGATGATGTAGAGGTCGACGGCCAGCCCTGAACAGTGAACGCTCTTGGCGATGCCGATCGGCTTGAACTCGTGCCCAGTCGAGGGGTGTTCGTCCCGAGTTCGTTCGCAGCGGTTCTTGCCGAGCATCACGCGGCAGTGTCGACTGTTCCACTCCGCGGTCATCCGATCGCGCACCACCTCAGCGATCATCATGTCGTGCCCGTCGATGTCCGCGACATGGAGCAGGTCCGTCAGGCATCGCGTAAATTCGATCCGCGCTTCGATCAGGGTCAATCTTCCGGCTCCCTGCCCGTGTCGTGGATGTGCTGCTTCCGCCGGGCGACATAGAGGTTCGCGTTCCGATCGACGGCCTCTTTGACCGAATCGAGCTTGGCATCGATGCCTGCCATCAGCAGAGACAGGCCACTGACTTCGGCTTTGACCGAATCGAGCTTCTCATCGTGCCGTTCGAACCGCTTGTTGTGCGTTTCGAGATCCTTCTCCCGGTCGGTTTCCAATCGAGAGATCCGAGTCTCGTGCGTGACGATCTTGTACCCGCCGCCCCCGATTCCAAACGCCGCGAGAAGCCACTGCGTCAGGGAAGAGCCGCTGTCGAGTTCAATAGGCATCGAATGCTCCTCAGAAGCCGATCGCGGCGCAACTCACGGGCGGGCATATCGTTAGGTTGATATCCACCTCAGCACCCTCCCTCGACTTCGCACGCTGCCCCGATTGTCTGGCCGGAATCGGTCGTCCAGCCGGAGGTCATGATGTGGGTGTAGTAGCTGTATCCCCAGGTATTGATGTCGTGACTCTCGCAGGTCTCGTTATTCCCAACGTCGTGGCGGTAGGTGACGTAAGGCCACGTCT
>JACCDR010668140.1_pt1 | contig 15919 bp, 19 predicted proteins | sample 7446431 | NCBI WGS metagenome assembly JACCDR01 (sample SAMN15323443, study PRJNA562643) | freshwater metagenome | isolation source: river surface water | place: USA:Blue River Watershed | collected 2017-08-17 | reverse complement strand
TGGAAATGCTCAACATCCGTTTTCGCAAGCGCTCGAAGACGGTGGTACAGCTGCACCAACACACACCCTGAGAAAGTTTTGCGAAATGGCGGACTGACATAATGTCATTCACCGTACATAGCGATACCGATCTAACATGTCAGCTGCTGAGCCTGTTTCCCCAAAAATAAATGTGAACACGCAGTCGTTACTGACTTTGATGTGTGGCGTGGCTTACTTTTATGCATTTCAGCTGAATGCGCATTGGTTTGAATGGATGGAGTTTTCGCCCGGCACAAACTGGGTCTTCCTGCCCAGTGGACTGCGCTTGCTGTTTGTGTTGGTGCTGTTGCGTGCAGGGGCCATTGGCATTGCACTGGGTTCAGTGGTGGTGAACTACAGCTTTGGTAACGCAGACGCGCATGTGTTCAACATCGTTACCGGCCTGATTTCAGGTGCGTCACCCTACATTGCGCGCGAACTGGCCGTGCTTTGGTTTGGGCTTGACCAACAACTGGCTAACGTGAGTGGGCGCATGTTTTTTAAGCTATCGGTGTTGTTTGCCGCAGTCAACTCTCTCACGCACCAACTTTGGTTTTTTTGGGAAGGGCACACCCAAAACTTCTTGGCCAGCGCAGCAGCCATGGCTATAGGCGACTGGACGGGCACTGTATTGGTTTTAGCCACCGCCAGTTTTGCAATCAAAGCTTTTAAACAACTGAGTCCCCCCAAACTCTGAGTCCCAAGAAAAAACCCACAGCCGAAAGACTGTGGGTTTTTATTTTGGTGGTGGTAGCGGGATTTGAACCTGCGACATCAGCATTATGAATGCTGCGCTCTAACCAACTGAGCGACACAAATGGGCTAATTTTACGACTGTGTTGGATCATCTCGTTAGCTCGTTCAAGACAGTCTCTCAAATCCAGTTTTGAGAGTAAGCAACTTCAGAGATAACTGTCTCGTTACGTGACGGTTATTGTTCTTTGAAAGGGCATCACTTCGTGAAAGCAAGCACACAAGACTTTAAAGACCTGCCTTTACTTCAGATCTAAAGCGTCTAAATATTCCAATACCTAATTGGAAACTGTACATGACGCATCTTCTCATTTGAGATTCTTTTACCATGCTCACCAACGTAATAATCCCACTTACTTTTCTCAGCAGGCTCAGCATGAAAACCGTATCGACCTTCAACTTCTTCTCTATTAGGGAAAAATTCGTTATTTGCAGGATACCACCTGCAATTCTGAAAGGCACCTATGATCACACCTCGCTGCACAGCTAATACATATTCCGCACGACTAGCACGCTCTGCGTCAATCTTCCATGCATATTGCACTTGATGCAAAATTTTAGACACGCTCGATTTGTCATCAATTGAATTAATATTAATTAGAACCAGCTTATCTTTAGGGTTTTCATCTAAAGTGGGCAAGTCATATTTACGAACGACTTGATACGCATTCATTGGACCTCGTTCTGTACTGTGATGCCCCCCTTGCTCATTTGCCAAGCCTGGATAAGCATCAATTAGCGCAGCTTCGACATCAAAAACTGCCTCAGTTGGAATGTTGTGTCTATGAATCACATGAGTGATTTCCAAACCTTCATTTTTTATAGTTCGAATTCTGTCCATCTTTTCAGATGATTTATCTTGATCGTTTTCGTATTTCAGCTCCCCCTTTATGTGAGCAAAGACACGGTTACCAGTCCCCTTGCCAACATAAAAGGTTTCGCCGTTTCTTGGATCAATTAACCTGTATACATAGTTGCCAAGGCTGTTACAAACACTTTCGGAAAATAATAATTCGTTAGGCATAAGTTTTTTTGAGTTAGATGAATAAATTCAATAAGATGCTTTATTGCGAGCCTCAGTGCAGTTTAACTAGTCTATCTAGACCCAAGTCAACTAGACCATAACGACTTGAAGAGTCCTGCAACAAGCACCCTGTCAGTTTCTGGAAGATTGTCAGCTTGCTGCTCAAGCAATTCTATGACATCCGTTGCATGATCAGAAAAACCATCCTCATCAATCGCGGTGAGTAGATCAGGATTCACATTCAACACGGAGTGCCTGCGCAAATATGAAAATAACGAGCTAAGCGCTTGGTTTTCTGCCTGCCACCAACCAACATCATCTTCTTCTGCTGCTGATTTATGACGCAGAATGCAATCTTTAAGTTCTACCAATAAAGCATCCCTCTCTTTATTGGTAGAGGACTCAGACCAAAGATTGAGCATGTGTACATTTGTAACCCAACCTGCTTGCGTGATAATGGGAAATGACTCTTCCATTTCAATGCCAAGAGCATAAGAATCACACTCTGGGCAAATCGAATGGCACTGTTTTTCATCAACCATTTGCAAAGCCCCAAGCGTCTTGAAGTTCGGCTTGAACAGATCCTTACTCGCTGACACTGTCTCTTTTTCTACCCACACCAAGTCTTTACCACAGTGTTTGCAGCGAGCTCCTGTCAACATATCAAATCGACCTGAAATCATGATGCGTCCTAAAATTTGATAATTGAGTGTAATTGGTGACTTAACGAAAGCGCAGAGAATTTTTCCTTCTACGCGCTAGAGCAAACAAGCTGACTCTTATGTTGTTAACAGAGGATTAGCCAACACGTTTGACGTACGTTCGCAATCCCATTTTTACTGCGGTATCGATCATGTTTTTAGTGCCACGTGACTGACCATCCCAAATTGCTATCAAAGCATCTGCGTTTTCAGCCATGCTCTTATTGCGAATAGGTCCAGCGCCTCGACCATGCACTTTCCAATTAGCCTCATAAACATCTAGCTTTTTATTCATCTCAACTGCATACCGTTTCCCAAGCGCATCGACTCCAGATGCACCACCTGAGACAACCGTAGAGATTTCAAATTGAGACTCAACCACCGCTTCTAGAAGAACTTTGTAATCTTCAAAGAAGCGTCCACCAGAAATGATTACTCTCACGCATGGCTTCCAACGTGTTCTTGAACCAATTCGGAAATAACAGCTTCAAAACGTTCACTTGCCTTCTGAAAGTCAATGAACTCCTCTCCTCCAGCCTCATCAGAAGCATCCGCGTCAAAGAGACTTGGGCGCAACTCTTTGATTGATTTGAAGTTTTCAAAAAAATGCTTAGGTCCAAACACCTGCCATACCAACTCCTCAGGCGAATCTTTAGAGATCAACCACGCGCCGAACGAAACCAAATCATTCTTCACTCTGTAAGAGATGTACCTATCGATCCCAACTTTTCCAGTTCTCTGCTGACCACCCAATTTAGCTTGTCCATCTTTCGATGTGAGCTTGTGTGAACGGAAACCTTTCGTGCCTTCCGATTTCTTAGCCGCGGTTTCAGCAGATAGGTCGTACTTGTTGGAAAGATGAATAGCAAATTCGCTCAATTGATGCGAGCATTCAGCTTCAAGTGTTTTCGTTGTGGATGTTGTGCGAGTTTTGCGAAGTGGCTTTTTTGTTACCAATACATCTGCGCACAAGTCCATGATTTCTGAGTTCCCACGAATTCGTGCGTTCTCCTGAAGTGCTGAAATCTCTTGCACGGAAAGCTCGTTGATTTTTTCTTTTGTCCAGTTGATCGCCATAAATTTCTAAAGTTAAGTTATCTTCTATATTTTAGATGTTTACAGCACTACGCACCACCAGATACCGACATGATGCGCTTTAAACAATGACTCATTAAATATATCCAAATGTGCGCCTATATTAATAGTAATAACATGATCACCATTAACGAAACCCTTTATAGATTCAAGGTTAGATCCAACCTCTCGAAATTCTGCATCTTGATATAGATTAAATTCCGATAGCAATTTATTAATACAACTCAATGCAGTCGAAAGATAATTATTTACCTCTGCTAATTTAGGAAGGAATTCAGGATTTTGAAGACTCTGAACCACTTCAGGGTTATAAAACCCCTCAATCATCTGCATATTAATACAGTAATACTTTTCAAATGTTTCGTCGTATAAACGAGAGAATTCTGTTTCGACCGGCAAACTACTTAACCGCCATAAGACTGCGAAATCAGACCATCGGTTGGCTATTTCATAGCCACTGTCAATTATCTTATTTATGTGGTCTTTCATTGAACACTTAACTTTATAAAATGAATACAGTTTACAACTGCAGGTAAGATTAACCGTCTCGAAACCAGACGCTAGATATAAAACTTCGTAAATCAGCACGAAACTGGACAGTCTGCATGTGCTTTTAACGGACATCCCCTCAGACCTATCAGATCCAACACAGACAGACTTCCCTACGCCTTTGACTCAAGACACGCAAATCAGCAAAAACATGCTTCAGCGTCTTCTCTGTAACAAGTCAATGTTCATCTCAGAGCTCAAGTTTGATGAGTAGAACTTTTCAATCATCTCAACTGAAGTTCGTGCGTTACGAGCCAATGTCCTTTAAACGGACATCCAGACTCAGAAATAAGCAGTTATGACTTGCACTGACTCCCAAGCTGTAGCTGGGTTCAGCTGAACCTTCCGATAGACATCGCTCAAAAACTTAGCTCTATCCGTCACTGATCTACCTGTCTGATTGATCAAGGTCTCTCTCAAGGGATGGTGGCTACCGATAAAAAATTCATTTCTGGTGTGCAGTCGCTTCAACAGGTCAACTGATGGAATGCGATCAAACTTGCCATTCACACCACGATTGCATTGCTGACAAGACAGAACCAAGTTCCAGACGCCATCAACTGTTAAGGCGCGATCTTGCTGCTTTAACTTGTGCGGAAAGAAGTGATCAACATCTACATTCATGCCATCGCCAAGCAATGTCAACTCACTGAAGCAATAAAAGCATCTGCCCTTTTGGTAGCCATTCAATGCACTGCGACTGCTTGTCACACTCTTGCGCCTCATGCTCTGATCAAAGGTGAACATCTCACCAACTTCGTGATCATGCTGAACATTCAAGAGATTTGCTGAGATACCCAAATTCCAAGCCGTTTCAACCAATCGCCAGCGTGCCTCAACTTCTTGAACTAGATTGATTGACTGAGGTCCCTCTGCAAGTTTTGAGAACTCATCAGTAATTCGTATCCCCTTGTTTTCACGCCTTTCGTCCTGAAAGAACTTGTGCATAACGGGGGATGCACCGACCACATGAAATGCATCAATCACATTAGTGAATCCATGTTCCACAGTGACATCAACTAATTTTCTCAAGTCACTATCCCGATTGAACGCTACACACGCTTGTATGAACTTCCCATCTTTCGTTGTGATTTGCTTGGGAGCATCAGTCAAATGCCGTGCAATGTGTCTTGCAAAGACTGGCGCTAAGTCTTCCAGCTTGACCAACTGACCTGACTTGGGATTCAACTCTAGCAATGCAGAGGCAAGTGCAAACTTGTAGCTTGCCGTATTTCGTCCGTAAAGAACAACACCACGCCAACAGTCTTCAACTGATGGAGCTGCTGGAATGAAAGGAATGAGATCCATAGAACTCAATGAGGCTCAAGTTCCATCAACACTGACTCCCATGCCACAGCATCACGCCCCATGCTGTCAGAGTTGTTCCATGTTGAGATCGTTTTGAACCCTAGCTCTTCAAAGATTGACTTCAAACGATCAGCTTGATTGGGGATGAATAGTCTGCCGTTTTGATCTCTGTTTTCTGAGACTACATCTAAGCGTTTGCTTGGGACTGAGAACAAGAGTCGTCCACCTACCTTGAGACATGCCTTAATTGCTTGTGCAGCAGAAAGAAGTTGTTCCACCCTGATGTGCATCAACACTGCCGAACAGAGAACACCATCAAATTCACCATCGAAAGGAACAGTCAACTCTGGCAACGCGCCTTGAACAATTCGATTTTTCAGTTCTAAATGAATCTCTTGAGCAAGTTCTACGAACTCTGATGTGGGATCAACGCCATATGTGTCGTAACCCAATTTGTAAAGTACCGAGAGATCACGACCAGATCCACAGCCGATATCCAAGACTTTTCGCCCCGTTTTGAATGCATCAGAGAAGTGTTTTGACAAGTCACTGACGACCGACTCGTAACGCTCAGCAACTTGCCTAGCGTTATCTTTGTAAAAGTTAATTGTTGACTGATCCATGTTTGAACTCGATTTTTAGCTGTCAAGCCTCAAACATTGTTCACGGGTTCTGACTCTTCTTAAAGCCACTAATCACCCAAGCAAAAACTTTCCCTGCTCCATAGACAAGTGATGACAAAACTAAAACGACTATCAGCCCCATCAAAGCATATAGCCCAATGTTCTGCCATTGCTCTGCAACAAAGTGACTTTCATAGCTTTCTTCAGTAATAGCTTTGTTACCGTCAAGATAACGTCTATGCGTGTAAATGTGCCAGCAACCAGCTGTCCCATCTGTGTTGTACTCAGGTTCACTTAGCGCCACAAAAGGCTTAGACATGTAATCAGTACAGGCAGGATTCTTCATCTCCCGCTCCACAGCCCACTTGAAGTCGTATCTCCCCGCGCTTCCACCATTGTTTTGCACAAATGGATTTATCAGCAAGGCATAACAAAGCCCAAGCATGGTCGCAACTAACCAAATTCTCTGCCAACCATTCGTATGCTTGACCCAATCGCTGATTTTTTCCATATTCGCTTCTTATTTCATCGTTTCATCGGACACAACTTGCCAGATAGTTTCTTCTTCAATGCTATCTCATTGGACAAATTTTGATAATAGATTTATAGTTAAATCGTATTCATCTTTACTACCAGCCATGTCTATTGCCTCAGCCATTCAAAACCGCAACCTCTTGTCCTTTACTTATGACGGTTTTCCTCGGGAAGTTGAACCGCATTGTCTTGGCATTGACAAAGAGGGACACCCAGCGCTCAGAGCTTATCAAGTTGCTGGTGGTAGCGAATCTGGCACATACGTTGGCTGGAAGATCTTTCATGTGAACGAGATACGGAACCTTCATGTTCTTTCAAAGACATTCCAGCAGCCACGACAAGGCTACAAGCGTGGAGATAAAGACATGCTACGTATTCAGGCAGAACTTTAAAACCAAAGCCCAACAGAACCTTGAAAAATAAGTAAAGCGAATAACGATATGAAATGCCCACACTGCCGAATTGCAATACATCCAGCATTTAATCAAGACTGGCTACAGAATGGTAACTCTCTTGGTCATGAAGACAGAAAAAGTACAAGCTGGAATGTGCAAAGCATGGTCTGCCCAAGTTGTCATAAGGCTATTCTTTTTTTAAACAAACACAAATCTCATCAACTTGTACTCACATCTCTGATTTATCCAAAAGGCAATACGAGGACAAGTGCACCACCTGAAGTTCCATCTGATTTACAAGAAGACTTTAACGAAGCAATTGCGGTGCTTGATGACAGCCCTAAAGCATCAGCAGCACTTAGTCGTCGATGTTTACAGGGGTTGTTAAGGGCACAGAGCTTTACGCAACATGACCTTGCAAAAGCTATTGACGCTGTACTCGCCTCAAATGCACTGCCGAAATCATTGGCAATGAATGTCGATGCCGTAAGAAATATCGGCAACTTTGCTGCACACCCCATGAAGGACACAAACTCTGGCGAAATACTTCCTGTTGAACCGCATGAAGCAGAGTGGAACTTAGAAGTGCTGGAAGGGTTATTTAATTTTTACTATGTTCAACCTGCAAAGGATGAAGCACGCATCGCAGCTTTAAATGCCAAGCTAGAAGCTGCTGGCAAACCACAAGTCAAGCAGTAAATCTTAAATAGCGAGTAAGCGCCCAGATTAAGGACGCTTCACTTGTCCTTCAAACGGACAACATCGTCCCGAAACAAGACGCTTACCCCCTCAAACCTATCAGAACCAACACAGACAGACTTTTCTAAACCTACAGCTCAGCGCTAGTCAACAGAGAAATCAGCTTCAAGCGAGACAGCATTTGGCGAAGGCTCAAGCAAAGATGCGTGATGCCTCAAAATCGTTAGCTTGAGGTCCTGTTTCGGGACGGTTAACTTGTCCTTTAAACGCACATGCAATGCCTTCGTTACATTGGAATTCGGTACATCAAAGAGCGTTCATGATGCCCGCTACCGAGTTGACTTGTACGAATCATCCAGTTACCGAACGAAATGGAAGCGGATCTCATTTGGTAAACCTCTGTTGCAAATATCTTGTCCTCAACTGAGAGTCCTACCTCAACAACATCTGAATATTGATAAAGCATTGTGACTTTAGGGTTCAGATACGCCCTAGTTGCAATCGAATTTTGCAAACCACTTCCCACTGACATTTCCGCTCGAAGCCTTTTGAATACGTACGTTTTTCCTAATTCAAATTGAATTTCTCTTGCTAGAAGTCTGGATGAGTTATACCTGTTGATTGAAATTCCAGCGCCCCACGACCATGGTGAATTGAACAGGAGTGCATTAGGCGTAGATGCAATTTTTAACAACTTTAACTCGTTTAATGCCCATCGATTGTTTGTGTAATCAAGTGTTGTAGTCAAAACATCTAGCTGCGACTCTTTTGCGAATGTCCCCATACGATTCGCACTTGCTAATGGAGCGACTTCTAATCTCATTCCGCCCTTAGCTTCAGAACTCAGAAGCCCTACAGATAGCCCCACCCCTGATGTTCGATTGTTCATTGGATCCTGAACTTCACCCGTTAACTCAGATCGAATGAAATTAAGTTCATCAACTTCTGCATGATTAGGATAGGGTTTCCTAGATCTTCTAAATGCATACTGATATTGAAGTGCCAGCAGCTCTTTAACCGCATCTGAACTAGCTGGATCTGGTGATTTTTTCTGATCAATAACTTTTTGTACTTCAGACAGCTCTTTTGGCGATAGCTGTTTTGCGATTTCATTTATTCGTTTATGGGAAGGCACATAGGTGATACGTTCGCTGATTCGATCGGCATTTAACCGAACGACATCTAGTGGGAGAACTGCCTGCCTAGAAGCTAACCTGTAGTTCTTCTCAGGCACAGCAACATTCAAAAAATCTGCGATTTGAAATGCGCAATTTTCGTCAATGAAATAATACTTAAATTCAGCCTTACGAAGCTCATAGAGATGAAGAATAAGATTTTCAATTTGATCGTCAGTTAGCTCTATCTTTAGCAAGTGAATTGCACGTTGTTCAACAATCAAATACTCATTTGATTTTTGGAAAAACGGATCACGCACAAAGTATCCACTGAAGCCACCAGAGAGTCCTTTCGTTATGTAGCCGAGCCCTTTTTCTTTGTTACTGTCAGCAGCAAAGTGGATGACATCTGCAAGCTCCATTGGTTTCTTAGGATCGTGCAAAACAACCATCAGATGACCAAAGGCTGATGCTGGTGAGTCTAAAAATTCAGTTATGTAGCCTAGGTACAAATCTTTGCTTTGAAATTCATCCCTGTATTTAGCTAACTCACGGCATCCCTTGAGATCAATCTCAACATCAGTGAGCTTCTGACTCTTTATCCATTTGTATCGTGCGGGAAAATTGCAAGCTACTTGCTGCGCATCATTTGACTTGAGTGCCTTAACGTAAGCATCCTGCTCATCTCTTATATCAAAGCGACCATTATTTGAAATAAAGAACTCTGATGAAACAACATGACTAACGCCGGCTTCAGCGTGTAACAACCTTGACCAATACTGATCAACAACTGGTTCGGCGTACAGTGTATTTGTATATGCAAACAGTGAAATCAGAAGAAAACAAAAAAGCCTCCGCTTAACGGAGGCTTTTGTTTTGAAAATGCTCATTAATGCTTCTTAGAAGTTCGATAGGTGTTTTGCTTTTCGATACCAGTACGCCTAACTCTACTTTCGCTTTGCCGCTATCCATCTTGAAATTGGTAGCGATAAGGTGAGCAAGAGCGTCTCTTAAATCTAACCGATCAGCCCTTCGAATTTCATAAAAATTAATGAGTACGAATGATCGCAATTCATCTTCAAAATTTCGGTTTAAGTAACCGAAATCAGCTTCTCATTTTTTATCTTCTTTGCGAAGTTTGAAATGGAATGAACTTGGTTGGTACTCATATGCTGCACCAGAGATCAAGTCTGTCGTACTCAAGTCCCAGAAAATGCTTAAGAATGTGATGTTGTCAAACTTCTTATCAACTGCAAACACTTCTGGTTTGTAGCCCTCTTTGTCGATTCGGACAGAATCAACTTTATTTTTTGGCGCTTTGTATGAAACTGGTGATTGACCAACTAGTTTGCCGTCAACACGGACATCTGCACCATCTGGTTCAGTTGTAAATGTCAAAACTTGATCAGTTCCGTGAAAAACTGTAGCGCAGCCAGTCATTGCGATTGCTGCCAACACTGTTGCGATTAATTTTGTGATTTTCATTGCTTCTCTTCCTTTTTAAAAAATTTTGACTTATTTACCTTGTGCCGTCTTTTTCATTGCTTCAATAAACTCTTGGTCTTTGAACAATTTATTAATGATTTTTTGCACAGTAACTGTGTATTCTTCTTTAGCTTTGGGTATTGCTATTGCCCCAACAAATGAAGACTCCCATTCATGATTTTGCGTTAGAGTCTTTTTGTAAATCGAGTTCTTATTTTGCAAAACGCTAAACTCAACCTCACAAATACTTGTTCCTGTTGCAAAGGAACTGCTAATGTCAAGGCTGTTCTTTTTGAGGACACCTGTAATCATTAAAGACGATTCACTAGAGTAGCGATCTGCTATTGTTAGATCCTGTCTGAGCGCTTGCTCAACATAGCCTGCATAAGTTTCACCATAAGCAGAAGACATTGTATTTAATCCACGCAAATTTAGCTTTTCGTTATTGGCTGGATTATGGTCATCGTAGAACCTTCCGACGCTGAGCTTAGTTGATGGTATTGACTGCAAAGCCTCAACGTTTTCTCTAGAACCTGAGTATTGAGGTGCAATCGTTGAGCATCCCGACAAGAACAATATCGATACTGCAGCCAAAGAAACCAATAATTTTATTTTTATGACATTTTTCATTTAAGGAGATTTTTGTAATTTAATTAAATATTCGATTAAAAATCACTTTTTGATGTTTAAAGAATCTTTATTTGCTGCAACAGCAGAATTCAAAATAGCCGAAGAAAACTTCTTCAATAAATCCTCAGATGCTCTCTTGGCGCTCAAGTTGAATTCTCCCTTCATTTCATAGAAGTCTGCTCTGCCTTCGCCTGTGGATCTAATCTGAGTCTTTTCACCACTCTTCACATTTTTGAACTCTGCATATAAATTAACGACAAATGTAGTGGGAGGCCATGTAAAAGCACTATCTGAAGATGAATCAGTCGTAATTGAGATAGCAGCTAAATAATCCGCATCAGTGTCTTTTGCCATCTCACTGTTTTTAACTAGCTTAGTTTGCTTAAATATGTCTGAGAATGTCTTGTAAATACCTACATCAAGATCTTTGTATGGCTTGTAGCGAACTTTATCACCACCACCAGCCGATGTAATTACTTCAATTTCAATATCTTCATTAAAGTAATACGTAATCTTATTTGAAGATTTTTCAGAAACCTCATTCTTTCGAACGCTTTTCAAATCAGGGGCAATATTGATTGGATGCGCACATCCAGTGACGATCAAAACTAATGCTGCTCCGCAAAGAACTTTAACTACGTAGCTAAACTTACTAACAAACATGAGGAGCCTTCACATTTCTAATATTTTTGTGAATTCTATCACTTTGATGCGGAAGATCTAGTTAAAAGTCAGCACTGTCAATAAAGCTGACCAAGCGTCCTGAAACCTGACGCTTGAGATGTCCTTCAAACGGACAAGATCGTCTCGTAACAAGACGCCCCCCCCCCTCAAACCTATCAGAACCAACACAGACAGACTTTTCTAAACCTACAGCTCAACACACGCAAATCAAGAAAAACACGCTCAGCGTCTTCCCTGTAACAAGTCAATGTTCATCTCAGAACTCAAGTTAGACGAGTAGAACTTCTCAATCATCTCAACTGAAGTTCTTGCGTTACGAGCAAGCGTCAACAAGTCAATTGACCTGCCATACAACAACCTGAATGTGATTGATGTGTGACGCAACGAGTACAAAGTCCTGTTCTTGCCGTTTGACGCATTTGCTTCAATAGACGCCTGTTCCTGAACAAACTTGAACTGCCATCCAAAGTAAATCAATACGAACTTTCTGTCTTTGAGTTCAGGGAAGAACAAGTAGTCAGTTGGGTTTGCTTGACCTCTCACTGAATGGAACTGTTTCAACTTCTCATAGACACACACTGCTGATTGAAGGGTCACGATGGGTTTGTCATGCTTTTTTGACTCAGGCAAGTTCAGTCTTAAGTAGGTCTGCTTTCCACGAACAAGCGTGACATGCTGATGCTGAAGGTTCTTGATATCGCTAGGTCTCACAAACGAATTAACCATGAAGCGAATCAACCACTGAAGTTCATCACTAACGAACATGTAGGGCTCAGACTCTTTGCCCCGTTTTTTCTGATTGCTCGTGACTTTCTTACTGCGTGTGCCAATCAAGTTCTTGGCTGTTTTCACTAACGACTTGTACTCACTCAGCGAGAAGCTCCCGCGAGACACACTCGGCATCTTGATGCTTGGGAACTTGGGGATTTGCTGAATCACATCTGTCTCATACGCATGGTTCAAGACTTTGCGAACACAGACTAGGTACTGATGAATCGTGATGTTGGATTGATGCTCTGTGCTCAACAACTGTACGAATCTAGAGATGTCTGAGTACCCAACATCTTTGATACTTCTGTCTTTGAAGAAGGGAACAATCGTTTTGTAGAGTCTGTTTTCAAGCGTCTTGAGACTTGCTTTTGAAAACTCCCCACGACTGACTCTCGCTCGTTCTACAGCTAATGTGGGTTCTACAAAATCTCTGAACAACAGTTCTTTGTTGACTCGCTTTGGAGTCATCTCAGTCAATGACGAACCATAAATCTCAGCAACAGTCTGATGAAAGAACTCTTTCGCTGCGTTCTTTGCGACTGAGCGATTCGTGGTTCTAAGACTCTTTGTGTAGGTCTTGTTCTTGAAGAAACACTTGACTTGCCAAAACGGGCTCGCATTCGTCAGATAGATGCGTAGCTTGCTTGGGTAGTTTTGTATTGGGGTGACTGACTCAGGAATACTGCTCGTGTGATGGCGTTGGTGCTTGAATTCGTCTTCGTTGGCTGCTTCAAACTCTCTGAAATCACGCATGTGTTCAGAATACTATTTGAACACTTAGGTACGTAAATTTATCTAAGGTAACAGCTCTGAAGTCAGGCACCTACTTGTCCATCAACTGTCCAACAGTTGTCCTTTGAAATGACAACTTGCCATTCAATAAAACAGGCTCAAAACTGTCTTTTTCTGTCACTCACTGTCTGAATCTGTAGACAACATAGATCCTGTCAACTTCAAGCTCAAAGTGAAAGCCCCAAGAAAAAACCCACAGCCAAATGACTGTGGGTTTTTATTTTGGTGGTGGTAGCGGGATTTGAACCTGCGACATCAGCATTATGAATGCTGCGCTCTAACCAACTGAGCTATACCACCGAATAGGCCGAGATTGTAAACCATTTTGGCTGCTGTTTATTCGAGCACCTTGAACAACAGCGCGGAAAAGAAGCCGCTCAGCGTGGCCAAGCCCACCCAATTGGGTGGTGCCAAGTGTGTGGCTTCGGGCAGCATGGCCGCACAAATCATGGTGAGCATGGCACCTGCTGCCAAGCCTTCGATAAACACCATAGCGTTTTGTGGCACCCACTCCCCCATCACGGCACCCAGCGCTGCGGCGATGCCCGTCATCAGCACCAACGACAACCACATGGTCAAGATGCGCTGCACGCTCATACCCTGCATGCGCATTTGCGCCGAGCTAGACAGCGCCTCGGGCAAGTTAGACAAGAACAAACCTGCCAGCAAGGTGTAGGGCAACACATCCCAAAACACCACCGCCGTGCCTGCATGCACGCTGGCTGTGACGGTGGCCATGAGCACCGTGCCCACCACAAAGCTTTCGGGCAAGCCGTCTAACAAATTGCCCAGCCAAATGGCCACGGCTGCGTTGTCGTGCGAGGCGTGCTTTTTTTCTAGCTCTTCGCCGGTTGGCAAAGGCTGCGTGTGATGCTGCGGCAGGTGAGCACGCTCGTGCATGATTTTTGAGATGAGATACGCTGTTTTGCGCAAATAGCCGCCATGTGCGATGAGTACCCAATCGAGCAACACAAACACAATGCCGCCCACAAATGCACCGGCTACCAAATGGAAAAAGTTGCGCACTTCGTGTGCGCGCGTCTCGGATGAGCTGGCCTGCATGAAGGCGTCAATCGAAGGCGCGACCAGCTCAATCGCTAGGGCCGATAGCAACGCGCCCGCGCCAAAGGCGGCCATCAAACCAACGACACGCTTGGGCATCTTGAAGTAAATGCCTAAGAGCGCACCGATCAACAAAGAGACCGAGCACATCACCCCGAGTAGGAATGCCCAAGAGATGTAGATATGCATGCTCAGTCGTCAAACGGCGCTAGCACACCAAAGCTGCGCTGCGCATAAGCCAAGCCGTGGCCGGCTTGCACACCGAAGTCAAGCACTTCGCCAATCAAGATGTCGTGGTCACCCGCTGACACCACTTGCGCGATGCGGCAGTCAAACCAAGCAATCACGCCGTCTAAGCGCGGGTGTTGGTTCACGCCGCGCACCAAGGCTTGGTCGGCAAAACGTTCGGCTTGCGTGCCTTGGGCAAATTTCAATGCCACCTCTTTTTGCTGCGCACCCAACACGTTGACCATGTAGCCACCTGCATTCACAAACGCTTCATGGCTGGCCGAGGTTTTGCGCACGCTCCACAAGACCATGGCGGGGTCAAGCGACACGGTGTTGAAAGAGTTGCAAGTCATGCCCCAGTCCAGGCCTTGGGTGTGAGCCGTCACCACGGTCACGCCGGTGGTGAAGCAGCTCATTGCGTCTTTGATGTTCACGCCGTGCTTTCTGAATTGTTTTTATAAAAACGCCAATGCGTCTTGTGCGGCCACGCGGCCTTCGTCGGTAGGGACGACCCACACCTCGATGGCACTATTGTCGGCGTGAATCGAAACCGCTTGTTCGCCAGTGGCTTTTGCGTTGCGTGCGGCATCCACCTGCACGCCAAAGTAAGCCAAAGCATCGCCCACTTGTTGGCGCAGCACGGCATCGTGCTCGCCAATGCCACCGGTGAAAGCCAACACATCCAAGCCGCCAATACAGGCACTGAGTGCGCCCACTTCGCGCACCACGCGGTGGGCAAACAAATCGGTGGCAAAGCGAGCAGCTTCTGAACTTGAAGCACGCAAGGCGCGCATGTCCGCGCTTTCACCTGATACGCCCAACAAGCCACTTTGCTTGTAAAGCAGCTTCTGAATTTTGTCGTGGTCCCAGCCCTGCTCCATCAAGTACAGCAGCACACCAGGGTCAAGCGCACCGCTGCGCGTGCCCATCATCAACCCATCAAGCGCCGAGAAGCCCATGGTGGTGGCACGGCTTTGGTGATCGGTGGTGGCACACACGCTGGCCCCGTTGCCCAAGTGGGCCATGACCGTGCGGCCTGCTGAGCGAGTCACTTCACGCTTGAGCACTTGGCTCACATACTGGTATGAAAGCCCATGAAAACCATAGCGACGCACACCTTGCTCAGTAAGCTTTTTGTCAATGGCAAAGGTGGTTTCTAGCGGTGACAAGGTGCGATGAAACGCCGTATCAAAACACGCCAGTTGCGGCACATCAGGAAACGATTCGGCAAACGCTGTGATGCCCGCCAAGTTATGCGGTTGGTGCAATGGGGCCAGTGCATTGAGCGTGGCAAGCTGCGTCATCACCTCAGGCGTGACGCGCACGCTGCTGCTGTAATACGCGCCACCGTGCACCACGCGGTGGGCAATGACTTGTACACGTAAATGCGCAAAGCGCGAGGCCAACAAAGCTTTGAGGGTGTTGAGTGCAGCATCAAACACATCTTGCG
>JACCDR011788373.1_pt1 | contig 15926 bp, 17 predicted proteins | sample 7446431 | NCBI WGS metagenome assembly JACCDR01 (sample SAMN15323443, study PRJNA562643) | freshwater metagenome | isolation source: river surface water | place: USA:Blue River Watershed | collected 2017-08-17 | reverse complement strand
TGTGTGCTGATGGATGTCGCCCCTTCAGGGTTTTTATAGGTATTTTAGGACCACACCTTATTAAGCCTCGTTGGGGCTTAGTTGGTTTGCTCTCAAAATTTGCGGTTGAGCTTCTATAAAACGACCATCAACAGCTTCTTACACATGCACAGGTTCCCATATCCATTCCGGACTGCTGGTACGAACACGGGCTTTGAGCTGATTTAACATGGAATACAAGCCATAATACGTCCGGTTGATGTACAATGAATCTTTAGAGCCTCGTGCTACCTTTGACTCTCGTAATTCTTTGAGCTGCGACAGGTATTCGGCGTATTCGTAGATAGTCTGAAAATAGGCATCATCCCCAAAATCAAATTCTTCGGTATGGAAGGGTTTACCTAGCAAGCCGCTCATGGTCGTAAAGAGGTTGCTATAAAACTCCCGTTCCTGTGGCGTATCTACTTCATGCAAAAACTCCATGTTAAAGAAGATTTTTTCCCGCAACTCGACATTCTGGTGATTATCAGGATTAATTAGGATAAAGTAGTTGCGGTAATACGATTCAGGAATTTCTTTGACACAACCAAAATCTATGATTCCCAGTGTGCCATCTGATTGCATCAGAAAATTGCCTGGGTGTGGGTCGGCGTGTACTTTTCGCAGGGTATGTACCTGAAAATCATAGAAATCCCACATAGCCTGTCCAATCCTATCCCGAACTTCCTGCGAAGGGTTTGTTTTCAGAAAATCATCTAGGTGCAGGCCTGTCAGCCAGTCCATGGTCAGGATTCGTTCACCAGACCATTCGGGGTAGTAGGTTGGAAAATGCAGGTTTGGAATGTGGCGACATGCTGCTGAAATCTCCTGCGAACGACGAAGTTCTAGCAGGTAATCGGTTTCTTCCAGTAGTTTGGTTTCAACCTCCTGCATGTATTTGTCAATATCCTTTTCATTGAGGCTCATCAGACGTACGGCAAAGGGCTTCACCATTTTCAGGTCAGATTTTACACTTTGTGCCACACCTGGGTATTGGATTTTGACGGCTAATGTTTTGCCTTCTTTAGTAGCTTGGTGTACTTGCCCAATAGATGCAGCATTGCTGGCTTCCATGTCAAACGTCTCAAACAGCTGCTGGGGTGTTTGGCCAAAATATTTCAGAAACGTCTTGATTACCAGCGGCCCAGACAAGGGTGGTGCACTGTATTGAGCCATCTGAAACCGATCGGAATAGGCACGGGGAAGCATATTTTTGTCCATGCTCATCATTTGAGCTACTTTCAGGGCACTGCCTTTGAGTTCACTAAGAGTCGCATAAATGTCTGCGGCATTGTCTTCGTGCAGCTCGTCGCGTGAAAGGTCGGGATTGATGGCCTTTTTGGCGTAGTGTTTCAGGTAATTGCCTCCTACTTTGAGTCCGGTGGTAACAAATCGGGTGGCACGTTCTACTTTCGATGCCGGAATACTATCCTGTGATTTCATAAATGCGTCGTTTGTATGGTTTTCAATGTGTAGTATAAGACTGGGTATAGTTCTTTTAGGAAACCTGTATTTTATCTTTTAATACACTCATTTAATACACTCATTCAACAATGAGATAACTATTTTTACCAAGGCTTGTTCATAAAAACAACCCCAAATAGGCAAAATGAGTAACCGCTAGGTAGAAACAAGCATAAAGACAAGGCATTCCAGAAACGATAAGTACTCGGATACCTTTAAACCCGATTCTGATAAACAAATTTGGCAAGGTCAAACAAAGAATCAAAGGCTGATTTTCCGATAAAATCAAAGGAGGTATTGACTGCTTTTTCAATGGCAGCATCCGTTTGTTCAAAGTTCTGGCTGTGGTCTTTGATCCAGAATTGAAGTACAAATAACAGTTGAAACCAGAATCCATCAGCATAACGGTCAGTCAGAAACGGACGATTAATCACCTCGCCAGTAGCTCGACCTTCCTGAATAAGTTCATTGGCATAGGCGACAAAGGATTTTTTGAACGAATACATCGCAGAAGGAACTACTTCGCCTCGTTTGCGGGGTTCACGGGCCGTATAAAGTACAAAGCTTCGGTTTTGTTTGAGGATTTCAATCCAAGTATAATAAAACGAAAGTAGCTTTTCACGTACCATGTATTTTTCGTAGACATCCTGAGATACGGTTTGGGTGTGGGCTTCTTCAAACATGCCTACCCAAACATCGGCTTCTACTGCTTCCAAGGAATTATATTCGGTATAAAAATCCGCTTCGGTGAGTTTCAGGGATTTGGTCAGCTTAAAGGCAGATGGTGGGCGGGAACCATTTTCCAACAAGTATTCCACATAGGCTTTTTTGATTTTTTCACGGTTGTTCTGAACAGGCATAGGATAAGATAGTTAGTGTACAAAGACCTGAAGGACGAAAAAACACCTGTTTTCAAAACATCCTGTAGTGTACCTGTACATGTGTGATAGGATTTCACTCCTGATAACCAAAAATACAAACAAATGGTTTAACAGAAAACATACATACGCACAAAAACACGAATTGTTGCTTTTTTTTCTTTACAGAAGGAAGCTATTTTTAAAAAAGTGTATAACTGAGCAACTCGTATACAGCCATTTACGTATGTAGTTAGCCCAGCTGGTTGTCGAAAAAAAAACAAGTCAAACCAATGCCTGTCCATTTTCGTTTATAACATACCTATACTGAAATACTTACGGGTATTTAGTGTATCATATTTTGAATCAAAAAATAGAAATAACCATTTCACAATCAACCATTCACCAGCAACATAAACCAATGGTGAGTCAGTACTTAATTTATTTTATATGTCTTCTTCCTTTTCTACCCATACACGTACCCAGATTTTACAAGACCTAAGCAAGCAACCCCTTGATCTGCTGGTTATTGGTGGCGGCATTACAGGAGCAGGCATTGCCCTAGATGCCGTCACAAGGGGCATGCAAACAGGCTTGCTGGAGATGCAGGATTTTGCGGCAGGTACCTCAAGCCGATCTACCAAACTCATTCATGGCGGCTTGCGATACCTGAAACAACTGGAAATCAAGCTGGTAGCAGAGACTGGTCGTGAACGACGCATTGTCTATGAAAACGGACCGCATGTCACCAAAGCCGAACCCATGCTATTGCCGCTGGTAAGTGGAGGCTCGCTAAGCAAGTGGAGTGCCTCTATCGGACTGGCGGTGTACGACTGGCTGGCCAAAGTACCCCGTTCAGAGCAACGCCAGATGTTGTCTGCCGACAAAACCCAGGCTCTAGAACCACTCCTCGACAAACATTCCTTGCTCGGCGGTGCCTACTATTACGAATACCGCACCGACGATGCCCGTCTGACCATAGAAGTGTTGAAAGAAGCAGTAGCACGAAGCGGAAAAGCCGTCAACTATACGCAGGTGACTGGATTTATTTACAAAGAAGGCAAGCTGGTAGGTGTACAAGCCAAAGATTTGCTCAGCAATACTACTTATGAGATTTTTGCACATGTGATTGTGAACGCCACAGGTCCATGGATAGATACCTTGGATACACAAAATGACCCTACCACAGGCAACAAGCTGTTTCTGACCAAGGGGGTGCATCTGGTGGTAGATGGCAGCCGCTTGCCTATCCGACAGGCCGTCTATTTCGACGTGCCTGACGGGCGGATGATCTTTGCCATTCCACGCGAAGGAAAAACCTACATTGGCACCACCGACACTGCCTACACAGAGGCTCCAGTACATCCCCGCATGACCACTGCCGACCGTGACTATCTGTTGCAGGCCGTCAACTACATGTTTCCAAGTATTCACCTGACCTCAGGAGATGTAGAGTCGCACTGGGTAGGGGTACGTCCGCTGATCCGGCAGCCGGGCAAGGGGCCATCTGAGATTTCGCGAAAAGATGAAATTTTTCAGTATGAATCTGGCCTGATTACCATAGCTGGCGGCAAGTTGACGGGCTACCGTAAAATGGCCGAACGCATTGTCAATCTAGCGGCTATCCGCCTGAAGCAACAGACAGGACGAAAATTTCCAGCCTGCCAAACCCACCATCTACCCATTTCTGGCGGGCAAGTAGGTGGCTCTAAAGGATTTGCATCCTACATACAGGAGAAAATACACGAAGGCGTAGCCTTAGGGCTTACACCCACTGAAGCAGAGGAACTTGCCCATTTTTACGGCTCCAATACATCCCAGGTATTTCACTATCTCCCACCTCTGTCTGACAATCCGCAGTTTCGTATTTTACAAGCCCAGTTGCAGTACGCCATCACCCACGAAATGACCGTCACTCCTGCCGATTTCCTCATCCGACGCACAGGGGCTTTGTATTTTCACATAGACTGGGTACGGCAATGGGAACAGACGGTCTGGGAATATATGGCACAAATCTTTTTCTGGACTCCTGCCCAAACGCAATACTATCGCCAAGAAATACTGGACAGGTTGGAAGAAGCCAGCGGAGTTGCAACGCCACTGGTAGAAAATAAATACAAAAGCTAATTATAGAATTGCCAACATGAAGAAATTTATCAAACAGTGTACGTAATTTATACGAACAAAGATAAAATTATCGTGCGACAAGATTGTCTTACATTTCTTCATAGAATACGCACAAAAAAACCCTGCACAGGTGCAGGGTTTGGCATTTCAATTGCAATATTTAAAACTTACAAAATCTTGATTCCCAGGGTTAGTTGGTAGAGACCTCCTTTGGGTTTGCCGAGATTTACCCGTTCCCAGTCGCCGGTTTCGGTGAGAGAACCCTCGTAGCGTCCGTCAATGGTAAAGGCACCCACGTCTACGCCTACACCTGCTTGATAACCGAGTATAGCTTTTTTGTAGGCGGCTTCCAGAGAACCTGTTTCTCGGATAAAATCTCCTACGCCTTTTCCGTTCAGGTTAAAAGATCCCATAGGTCCGCCAAAAACACGGATGTTAAAGGCATTCCCTTTAATCAGGGTTAGTCCGACGAGTATGGGCACATCCACGTTGTTGAGTCGGAGGTCATATTTTCCACTTTTCACATCTGGATCTACAGACTGGTCTATCACAACTTTGGCCCCTTTGGTAGAAAAAACACCTTCTGGCTGAATATACAACCGACCGATATTGAACCTTAGAAATAAGCCTGCATGATAGCCAAGTTGATACTCTGACGAAAAATTACGGGTATCTTTTACCAGTGTAGAATAATTGATCCCTGCTTTAGGACCAAACGTAAACTTAGGAGGTGAACTTTGTTGTGCTTGTACATGAGTCACCAGAGCCATAAGGGCTATACCAAGAAGAAGGATTTTTTTACACATAAGTCGTAAGCGAATGAAGGTTTATAGAACAACATACAAAATCGTGCCAGATTATAATATTCATTGAATATTTGAAGAAAAAAAACAGATTCCTGATAGTCTGTAGCTTAGCATTTTTCATTGTCAAGCCCAACTAGATTACCTATTGCCTGGAGTCACGACTAGACTTCTACCCAAAGGTACGCATTTTCCACTGACACCTAGACTATACAATATTGTTTTTTTGTAAACAAATAGGCAGTCATCACAGCTATTTGTCTATGTTATTTTATTTGTAATCAAATAGTGCATCTATAATAAACACACAAACACTACCCGTCAGAGATTTTTTTATTTCCACCTTTACCAAAAGCAATACATAAAAAACCATCAACTCCTTATTTTTTTACGAAAAAACTCAGCACATTTGCTCATTCAGACATTTAGATATGCCCCATGCTAAATTAGTGGTGGTTAGCTATCTAAATAAACATATCTATATTTATGCATCTGTTGGAAATTGTACAAGAACTGGAAAGCACATCTAATCAAGAACGCTACCATAAACTGACTCAACTGCTGATGAAAGGAAATATTCCTTTTATGATTCAAAACTATGGTACAGGTAATAATATTATTGTCAAACCCGAAAGTAAACGAAAATGCATAGGTATCAGCTCCCATTTTGATGCAGTGCCAGGCTCGCCGGGAGCCAACGACAATGCCTCATCTGTAGCAGTATGTCTGGCTATTTTAGAGAAACTCCAACACCATACCTTCCGAAATTTTGATGTGTGTGTATTCTTTTTTGATGAAGAAGAACGAAACCTGATAGGTTCTCAGACGTATGTGCAAAAATCTGGTATTGCCTCACTGGCAGGATTACTAAATCTGGAAATGGTGGGACAGGGAAATCAGTTTGCGTTATGGTCGCTGGATAAGCACTGGAAGGGTACATTACTGGAAACCTTCGAAACAGTGGCCCAACAAGCAGGAATCCAAACGCAACGCTTTGATCATATTGTGACCAATACTGCCGATCATGTTTCCTTCCGCAAAGCCGGACTGGCAGATGCATTTACATTGACTTGTATTTCAGACAAAGACTTGGAAGTGTCCTATCATTACTACAAAGCACAGGAGTTTGAGGTAGACAAGAATACATTGCACGAAATTCTGCAAGAAGCTCCCCTGTTCAGGCATTACCACAGACCAACCGACCAAAGTATGCATCTATCCGAAGAAACGCTGCAAATGACAGTTGATACAGTCTGGAAAACACTCTTGGCCCTAGACCAATGACACAGAAGTTATTGTAGAAAATCCAACGAAACGATTTGATATAAGTAGACAGCAAGCTATGCGTAGCCAATTTTGTTTTTACACATTGCTCATAGCTTGCTGCCCTTCATGTATATATTATGTCTCTCGGTACCAGTTTTGAACCAGATGAGTGAAATAAATTTACTTGGCCGCATATGCGGCTGCATCTGCTTCAGTGATTTCGTTGCCACTCATAATGACCAGTCGTTCAATGACGTTGCGTAGTTCACGGATATTTCCACTCCACGAAAGGTTTTGAAGGTATTTCAGTGCCGCTGGGGAAATTTTTTTGGTAGCACTGCCATAATCTTCGGCAATATCCTGAAGAAATTTTTCAGTCAGCAGCGCAATATCATCTTTACGGGCATCCAATGGTGGAACTTGTATCAGAATCACGCTGAGGCGGTGGTATAAGTCTTCCCGAAAACGGTTTTCGGCAATTTCCTTTTTCAGGTCTTTGTTGGTAGCGGCAATCACTCGTACGTTCACTTTAATCTCTTTATCCCCACCGACGCGTGTAATTTTATTTTCCTGCAATGCTCGCAATACCTTTGCCTGGGCAGACAGGCTCATGTCGCCGATTTCATCCAAAAACAAGGTACCTCCATCAGCCTGTTCAAACTTGCCGATGCGTTGTTTGATAGCGGAGGTAAAAGCCCCTTTTTCATGACCAAACAGTTCACTTTCAATCAGTTCACTAGGAATAGCGGCGCAGTTTACTTCTACCAGTAGGCTTCCTGCCCGGTTGCTTTTTTCGTGAATCTGGCGGGCTACTAATTCTTTACCAGCTCCATTGGGACCAGTTATGAGTACACGGGCATCGGTAGGAGCTACTTTTTCGATGGTATCTTTTACCTTATGTATAGCCTCCGACTCGCCGATGATTGCACTACCTTTGCCTACTTTTTTCCGCAACACTTTTGTCTCGGTTACCAGTGACGAACGGTCGAGGGCATTGCGTAAGGTCAGCAGTAGCCGATTCAGGTCGGGGGGTTTAGAAATGAAGTCATAGGCTCCTTTTTTAGTGGCTTCTACGGCTGTCTCGATAGTTCCGTGGGCAGAAATCATGATAAAAGGCGTATCAATACCAGCTTCTTTGGCCTTGGAAAGCAATTCTACGCCATCCATGCGAGGCATTTTAATGTCACACAAGGCTACATCGTAGTGGTTATCGGTGAGTTTTTTCAGGCCTTCTTCTCCATCCTGGGCTTCATCTACTTCATATTTTTCATATTCCAGAATTTCCCGCAAGGTATATCGGATGCTTTTTTCGTCATCAATAATCAGAATACGTGGCATAGTAAAAAGGGGGTCGGGTTAAACGTTTGCAAGCTATGGAAAAAAATGAAAGGCTAAAAGAAGAAAGCCAGAGGGTTTGTCATCCTCATCCTTTTTCTTCTTTCAACCTTTGGCCAAGGTATATGTAAGATACTTACTCACCATTGGTTTATGCTATGGATGAATGGTTGATTATTCAATAGTAAGATAGAAAAACCCATTTAATCATCAACCCGTGAACTATTTTCACATGGAATAACCTAATGATGTTCAAGTGTTTAAACGAGTTTCAATCTATAAAAAAATGCAAGCCTGTAAGCCGGGTTCTGTTTCATACATGTGTATGACTCCTATCATTTATCTGGGACTAACGTTACCGTTAGCCTCTAACGACCTACCCGCTGGCTTGGACGAGCAGCCCTTTGCCAGAAGCCAGGCTTCTGACGCACCAGCTTATTTGGTCTTTCAGCACGTAAGGTTTACCTTGCTCCGCATGTCACCATCCGGTCGGTAGGCTCTTACTCTACCATTTCACCCTTACCTGAACACTATGCACGACCCCAATAGTACTTTTCATGCATAGCATCCAGGCGGTATATTTTCTGTGGCACTGGCTGTCGTTTGTTCGTCGCCAAACAAACGCCTTCCCGTTAGGAAGTACGTCGCTCTACGCTGCCCGGACTTTCCTCCATTCCACCTAAGCAGAACAGCGATAGGACGGCTTGCATGGGGCAAAGATAGTAACTTTCCGGGAAAAGCCCACTGATTTTTTGCAGAAGGAGGAAAAAAGAGGAAAGACCAAAGACATGGCTTTTTTTGTTGGGTAGAAAATGATTTCTTTGTTTAAAACTTTGAATAAGCAGATATGATCCTTGAGGAAATACATTTTTCAACTCTACCTATTTCCAATTGGGACGGTTGGAAATCTGAAAATATTCTTTTTAAGCAACTCAACCTTATAGTTGGAAAAAATGCGGTGGGAAAGTCCCGTTTAGTTATGTTGATTCGTCATTTTGCACAAATGCTCACCTTTGAAGGGAGAGAGCCACTTCCTGGAAAATGGCAACTAGTTTTCAAGAAAGATGATGGATACATAAAATATGATTTATATTCAGACAAATCGCATTGTGAGGAAAAAATATATGAAAATGATAAACTTGTTTTAGATAGAAAGGATAACTCGGCAAGAATTTTCTCCTATATCAAAAAGGATTTTCAAGAAATAAAGCCACCTAGCAATGTCCTAGTCTTACATGCGAGGCGAGATATTGAAGAATATCCGTTCCTTGAAGACTTGATTCATTGGGCTCTTCAATTGTGGGGATTTAAGTTTAGTAGTACAGATCCTTCACAACGTTTACCATATAAAAGGGATGGTCTTACAGATTTTGACAGTACACCATTTCTCTTGAGAGATGTTCAAGAAAGGAATGAATCCAAATTTGATGAATATATTGAACAAGCCTTGAATGAATTCAACACATTAGGCTATCAAATTAAAAAAATCGTGTTTAAAAAATCTGACTATGACGAAATAAACGATATAATTGAAATACAAGAAAATGATTTCACACATACCTACCCTCACTATATGCTATCTCAAGGCATGTTCCGAAGTTTGTCTTTAGTATTATATGTCAACTATTTACTCCTGCAATCCAAAGTATCTACCATCCTGATAGACGACCTAGGCGAAGGGTTGGACTATGAACGAGCCACTAAACTAGGTAAGTGGCTCATTTCCAAACTAGAAGGCACAAACATCCAACTCATTGCTACTTCCAATGACAGTTTTCTGATGGATGTGATTGATATTAAGTACTGGAATGTATTGTATCGGGAAAAGAATGTTATCAGATCCTATAATTACCAGAACAGCAAGGAAAAGTTTGATAGCTTCCGGTTTACAGGTCTGAGTAATTTCGACTTTTTTTCATCTGACTATCTGCTCAGTAAATAGATTGTATGCGAAAAACGGCTGTTTTTGTAGAAGGGCAAACCGAATTGATTTTTGTCCGAGAATTTTTACTCAAAGTATTTGAATATCAGAACATTGACCTTGAATGTCGGACACTTTTCACGGATCAATCTTTTCTAAAAGCAGAGTATGATTTTCCTAATCCAGCGGCAGCTTATCATTTTCAGGTGATAAATGTGGGTAACGACAATTCTGTATTGTCCAGAATTCTGAAACGGGAACAATATATGTGGAATACAGGCTATGAAAGAATTATTGGCTTGCGAGATATGTATTCAAAAAATTACCGAGAAGCCTCAAATACGATCCAACCGTCTGTCAACCAAAGATTTATCGATGGTATCCAACAAACCATACAGGTAAAGGCATCTCAGCCAGATAAAATTAGTGTCTGCTTTGCGATTATGGAAACAGAAGCCTGGTTTTTAGGTCTATATGAACTGTTTGAAAAAATGAATAACCGTCTGACAGTTACCCACATTCACACAAAACTAGACTTGAATCTGGCAGCTATAGATCCAGAAACGACAGTGTTTCATCCAGCTAAATGTGTAGAGGAAATTTATGCCCTAGCTGACAAAAGCTATGACAAACGTAAAGGAGACATTGAAGCCATTGCCAGCCTGCTAGAGAAACAGGATTTTTTCACACTCCAAGCAAGGGATGTGTGTGCCAGTTTTAATCTTTTCTTTGAAAAAATACAGGTTTCTTCTGCCTGAGGCCATGACAAAAGTTTTCTTCAACTTCCACACCCATCACCCCCCTGTTCATTCTGATGAAATGGGTATTCTGAATATCCGGGCATCACAGCCTGTACAACAACTCCCTGACCACCAGCCGGTTTCTGTGGGCATTCATCCCTGGGATGTGCATCTGGATAATCTGAATGAGCAATGGGAATATGTGCAACAAACAGCCGCTTTGCCACAGGTATGGACGATTGGTGAGACAGGGCTGGACAGACTGGCAACCGCACCGCTGCACATGCAAGCAGAGGTATTTCGACAACAGGTGCTACTGGCCCAGCAGCTTCAAAAACCACTCATCATCCATTGTGTACGGGCATTTCCGGAGTTGATTTCCATGAAAAAATCTATTCAGACCACCATTCCATGGATTATACACGGCTATAACAACAATCTTACCCTAGCAACCCAATTACTGGCCCATGATTTTTATTTTTCGTTTGGAACGGCGTTATTGCAGCCTGATTCGCAGGCATCGCAGGTGCTGACTACAGGGGCTAAAGAACGTTTTTTTCTGGAAACAGATGATAAAAATCTATCCATCAAAGCGTTATACCTGTGTGCAGCCCAACGGGTGAATGGTTCGGAAGAAAGTCTGCACCAACAGGTACATAAAAGGCTTCAGAAAATTTTTCCTGAACGAATCGGTGAGTGGTAAAAATTGAATGGCTAATTGTTGAATGGTTATTGTTATTTTTCAACCATTCGAATATTTGCTAAGGTATGCAACGTTTCACACTATCATGACAGAGTCGGATGTAAGCTGGTTGTCACGTACAACTTTATTGATCGGAGAAGAAAACCTATCGAAATTGCAGCAGTCGCATGTGCTGGTGGTGGGTCTGGGAGGAGTAGGTTCTTTTGCAGCAGAGGCCATTTGCCGGGCAGGTGTGGGACGGATGACCATTGCTGACGGAGATACTGTTGAGGCATCAAACCGCAACCGTCAGCTTCCGGCCCTAACCTCTACAGAAGGTTTGTACAAAGTAGATGTCATGGCCGAACGACTCATGCAGATCAATCCAGCATTGCAATTGACGGTTCAGCAACAGTTTTTGCTTCCGCAGCAGATGGAAAACCTGCTTGCACCCAAGTTCGACTATGTGGTGGATGCCATTGATAGCTTGTCGCCCAAATTAATGCTGATCCGAACAGCCTATCACCAACAACAACGCCTAGTTAGTTCGATGGGGGCTGGCGGAAAGATAGATCCAACACGGGTACGGGTGGCAGATATTTCTGAAACCCGCAATTGTCGTTTGGCTTCAGATGTACGCAAACGACTCCGGCGGTGGGACATTCACAGAGGCATCCAAGCTGTATTTTCGATGGAAAAAGTGAACCGGGATTCCTTGATGCTCACTGATGGAAACCGATACAAAAAGTCGGCATATGGAACTATTTCATATCTTCCAGCGGTGTTTGGTCTGACCTGTGCTTCGGTGGTAATACGAGATCTGATTGGGATACCCATTGAAAAAATTTAAAAAAGGTCATTCACCATTTTCTGGCTGGATTGGTTGCAATAGGTACGCACAAAGAAAAACTTATCTATCTAAAATATAGTATCAATAAACAATTCTTTCTTCTTTTATCTTTATATATTGTTCCATCAATCGGTTTTATCACCTTCTAACTCTACTATCATGTTTGAACAATTAGTATCTATGGCTACTTCGCATCTAGGCGATAATCTTTCTTCCAATGAAGCTATCAAAGGCTTAGGCGTAGACCATCAGAATGTGGCAGGTGTAGCTGGTAATGTTATTCTCCAGACACTTATGGGCCAGTTGCAAAATAACGATACCTCTGCCCTACAAGAAATGTTGTCTGGCACAGAGACCAGCCAAAACAGTCCAGCAGTCAGTAGCCTTATGCCCTCAGTTGTCTCTCAACTAGGTAGCCAGTTAAACTTATCGTCAGGTACAGCACAGTCTATTGCAGCCGTAGCTATTCCATTGATTATGAACATGCTGAATGGCCGTGTTAACCAGGCTCAGCAAGGTGGAATGGATATTGGTGGTATGCTAGGCGGCTTGATGGGTGGTGGCAATGCCTCTGGCGGCGGTGGTGGCTTGCTGGGATCTGTACTAGGTGGCCTAATGGGTGGTGGAAACGCAGCTCCACAACAGAAAAACAGTGCACAGGATATGTTAGGTAGTTTGTTAGGTAATATCCTGAAATAACGTAATTCTATTCTTTGATGCAACAGCCCCATCCAATGGTAAATGCCTTGGATAGGGCTGTTGTTTTAGGGCTGCACCCTATGTTAACGGATGTCGCCCCTTCAGGGCTTTTATAGGATTTTTTTAACCAGCAGGGTTTGATATGGTTACTTTTGCGGGCATGGCTTCATAAAGACGTAAACTTCTATGACTATGCAAAATATCTATCAGACACGTATTACGTATATTGTCCGTTTGTACCTACGGATTCCATTGTTTATGGTATTGCTGGCTAGTCCGCTAATGATCCTTTCCAATCCAATTCCTGGGTTTATCTTTACACTGGTGTGCCTGATGGGGGTTACAGCGACAGAAGGCATCTGTATGGATTTTGAGCAGAAAAAATTCAAGGTATATTTTAGTATTTTTGGTCTGAAATTCGGAAGTTGGCAGTTAATGCCAGTGTACAATCGTCTGACAGTCGTACCTGTACAAGAAAATGTACGGGCCGAGACCTACCGTAGCAGTCAGTCACATGTGTATCAGGTAAACTCTTACATGGCTCGGCTATACGACGAAGGCTCATACGACTATCAGGTTGTGTCCAAAGGTGACAAAGAAAAAGTATTGAAAGAGGCAGAAATGGTAGCAACTCTAACAAATATCCCTTTTGAAGACTTTACCCAATCCTGAAAAAAATCCATTAGTACCCGTATTGGCCGGATTTTTACTATTGGTGGGAGTACTAGCCTTTTCTGTATTGATGCTGACCAAGATTGTGCCGTACTTCTCGTTTCAGCGGGGCATCTATTTTCTGTCTACTAAGACCGACCGGGTGCTGGACAATCCGTATTTTCTGGTAGGATTTTATGTACACATTAGCAGTAGTCTGTGGGTGATGGCTGGTGGTGTTTGTCAGTTTATCCCAGCTATTTTCCGCCGCAAGCCTGTTTGGCACCGCAACCTGGGCAAGCTTTACATTGGCTCTATACTCTTGCTGGCCGCTCCTTCAGGACTGATTTTAGCCTATTTTGCCAATGGGGGCTTAGCTGCTAAAGTAGGCTTTTCCATGCAATGTCTGGTGTGGTGGCTCACCACGTATGTGGCCTGGCAGGAGATTGTGAAAGGCCGCAGGGCTTTGCACGTTGAATGGATGATCCGCAGCTATGCCATTACGCTGGCGGCTGTTAGCCTGCGTACCGAAAGCTACCTGATGTACTACTTTCTGGGTACTAAACCCATTGAAACGTATCTGACCGTCACTTGGCTTTCTTGGACTGGAAACCTGCTAATCGCCGAAATTCTGATCCGTAGCAAAATAGCTACCCGATTAATTCATCATTTTACATCCAAATCTATTTACCATCCGACCTAAAAAGACATTAATAGTTGGGATAAAAAAATGCCTGCTTGGTTGTATGCATACACTCAATCAATATGTATACACCTGATTTCTCATTCATTTATTTGTCAGATAAACTTTACTCTACTCTATGAAACAGTATCCTTTGCTTTTTTTAATAGCTATTCTTGCAGCTGTGATAGCTTGCAGTCGCACCCAAAAGACCGACAAGACCGTTAACAACCAGCTTCGCACACACAAAGAGGCTATAGATACCCTTCACGAAAATACAGCTGCGGCAGCGGCCATGGGCGAAGTAGATGAAGCCGTAGACGAAGAAGAACAATCCAGAGAAACTAAACCACTGGAAATCAATATACTACCAGCAGACGAAAGCAGGGAATTGCTGACTATTTATTCATTATCACCGCTGTTTGTGGTTCAGCCAGACGTAGAGAACGAGGACTATGCATCGGCCGTGGTCAATGGATTTTACGGACAGGATCATTACCGCATCGAAGTCCATTTTGCCTCTATGGTACAGGATGCAGACCACCCAAATGTCTATCATCTGGAAGGAAAAACCCGTTACAAGAAAAACATTACGCCTTTCAAAGGAACCCTGACCCTAGACAATGTACATTCCATCAAAGATCCTAATATCAGTACTGAAGACATGCAGCAAATGGAAGCCGAGAAACTGTATGCAGCCACAGGTCATTTTGAATTACGGGAAGATGCCGCTTCGTATGGAGCAGGAACCTTTGCTGGACAGGTAAAAGTATGCTTCGTAGTTAAAAAAGACAATAACCTCCGTTTGTGGTATTATTCCCAAACCGATCCGGCTTCTGGAGCAGGTTTTGTGTTTGACGGAGACTGGACTAGCTATAAAACAGGCAAAAGCAAACCCATCCTCTGGGCTCATGACCTGTTTATGATTGCCAACAATGTCCTGGAAAATTTCAGCATCGGCGAACGAGATGTACAGATCAACCCTAAATACCGAAGGCTGGGCTGGGATAACTTCTGGGAAAACGAAGAATGGTGGGCAGAGAGTCCGAAGGCATTGTAGAAAAATCGTTTATATATCACAATTAAGTACTTACTGACAACTACGGAGAAGTCATTTCTCCTTTCATTTGTTTCATAAACTCATCAATTTTGTTGGCCTTAGTCTTCTTTTTGGCTGGCTATTTCAAAGAACTCGAAGAAGAATTAATCAAGCATCCTTTAGCCCGTTTTTTGTGCAAATTAGCCCTCTCCAAAGGAAAAATTACCTTGTTTTTCCTCTTACAAGGCATTGAAAAAGTAGCCCATTATCAGCAAGTGGCAGCTTGGATGAAACAAGAAAATATTACCCAAGAGCAAATTGATGAGTTTATGAAACAAATGAAAGGAGAAATGACTTCTCCGTAGTTGTCAGACAATTTTTGTGGAAAATACATATTCTCAAAGAATTGAAGGCTGTGTTTGAAAATGTATGATGAGTAAAAAAGCTTCCATTCTGTTTGAATGCCTTTTTTTTGTCCTCCCGCAGGGATCTTCGCGCAAGGACAGCGGCCGTCGTCTGTGCGCGAAGATCCCTGCGGGAGGACAAAAGAATAATTACACACATAAACTACTGATAGTCAGATTGTAAATCTATCATACATTTTGAATCACAACCGAATTGAAATATGTATTTATTTGACACTGAGCGGATTAAGCAATTTAAATGTGCCAAAATCCTCACTTACTACATTGTTAGGTAAATATATTTAATTTTTTTAACTTGGTGAAAAAACTCTATCAAGCGATGCGAAAACAACATGTACAATTGGCCGATAGCGACCGTTTGACTTTA
>JACCDR011065528.1_pt1 | contig 15926 bp, 34 predicted proteins | sample 7446431 | NCBI WGS metagenome assembly JACCDR01 (sample SAMN15323443, study PRJNA562643) | freshwater metagenome | isolation source: river surface water | place: USA:Blue River Watershed | collected 2017-08-17 | reverse complement strand
CCCCGACCAGGCCCCGGAAGCCGCCCGGCGGGTCAACGCCCAGGAGCTTCGCACCATCCAGCGCCGCGCACACCTGCTCACCCACACCGGACGAGCCCTGTACCTGCGCGGCGACGCGGACGGCGCCGTCCGCGCGTTCCTTCAGGCCGACCAGCTCGCCCCCAGCGAGGTCCGCAGCCGCACCACCGTCCGGGAGATCGTCGGGCAGATGACCCGCGACGTACGTCGCAGCGCCGGCAGTGAGGCGCTTCGCGATCTGGCCGTGCGCGTAGGGGTAGATCCGCTGGCCACGAGCGCCTGAGTGAACCCCATTCAACGACGTTTCTCACAGTAACACCGCGTCTGCTTCCGCCGACTTAGCGTGGGGGTACGGGCGGGGCGGCAGTGGAGTCAACTCGCTGTCGTCCCGCCCCCGAAACCCCACCTGAGCGGGAGCGATTCATGCCAGATCTGCTCACCCGCGGCCAGGCGAACGAACTGCTCGACGACGCCCAACGCCGCCTCGACCTGCACACCCAGCTCATCACCGGTACCTGCGCCGCGTGCGGCCACTTCGACTGCATCGAACGTGAACTCGCCATGCGCGAGTTCGTGGAGATCCAGCTCGGCCGCCTACCCCGACGCGCACCTGGAGCCTCCCAGCCGCACCTATGCGACCGGGGAGGTTGGTCAGCGTGGCTCATCCCAGTGACCCGACCGAACTGATCGCCGAGGTCGAAGCGGTCGCCCTCGAACTGCTCGGACACCTCACCACCGACGAACAGGGCCATTGCGCCTGCGGCGATCCCGAGTGGCCATGCCCGCGCCTGCGCCGGCTGACCCAGATCGTCAACCTGGCCAGGCTCGTCATCGGGCGCCTGATGGAGCACAACCTCATCGGCGCGATGCGGACGGGAGGTGAACACACATGACCTTCCAGAGCCTCGACATCGTCGAGGTGCCCGCCGGCACCATCGCCGGGATGGACGAGTACCCCAACGGCTTCGTCCTCACGATCACCCGCGTCTTCGACGGCTGGCACGCACAACCCGGCTGCGTCTGGGTCGACGCGACGATCGCCGCAGCGCAACCCGGCAGCCCTCAACGACGGACCTTGCAGGTCCCGCGCGATCTGAAACGCCTCAAGTGAACTCCTCAGGGTCCGTGCCGGAACCCATCCACCTCACCGAAGAACTCATAGACCGGTACCAGACGATCATGGCCGAGCACCACTTCAGTCGCGAACAGCCGTGCCGGTGCGGAGCCGGGCTCAAGTGCGGGGAATGGCTGTTCGCCTACACGATGCTCGTCAGCTCCGGCAACCTGCTGAGCTAGCCCTCACCGGTCCGCTGCTGTTGTCGAACGGGGGCGGCGGAACGGTTCTCCATGACGAACGGGGTGCACTCATGGTGAAGTCATTTGGCCCACAACGCCTCACGCTCGGCCCGACCGCCGGCCCTATCCAACCCGTCATCCCCCCGCCCAGGGCCGCGGAGAAGACGAAGACGGTCTGCACCACCTGCAACGGCTCCGGAGTCGGATGGGAGAGCAAGAAGGAGTTCCTGACCTGCTGGAGGTGCAAGGGGTCAGGCACGCAGAAGACCGGCAAGGTCACCGTGCCGTGCAGCGGCTGCGGCGGTCGAGGCGGCAAGCACCAGACGAGCCAGGTCATCGGAAAATGCCCGTCCTGCAAAGGCCGGGGGAGCTGGTAGGAGAACGATGTCCCACATCACCGTCACATCGACCCTCACATTCAGCGTCGACGCCACTGCGTGGCTGCGGCATCGCGGCCTCGACCCCGAGGACCCCGACGCGCTCCAACGCGACTTCCTCACCTACATCCGGTCCCAGACCATCGGAGGACTCGCCGGCCACATCGCCCAACGCATGGATGAGGTGACCGCGGTCCACGGGCAGATCGCCCTCAGCTCGACCAACCTGGCCGACGGCCAGTAACCCCAGTCACGGCCCGGTCGTTTGCGCGAACGTACCCTCTGCGACGCCCTTGGGCTGACTCTCAGCGGTACTCGAAAGCTTGAAACCGTCACTGAGCTGCCCTAACGCCGTTACTCTCAACGGCACTCTAAACGGGGAGCAACGGAACAAACCGTCGGGAGCGCTGTTGTCGAGCAGCATCGTGTACTTCGGAGAGAAGTGGGACTCGCCGTACCTCGACGAGGAGGAAGATCGCGAGATCCACCGCATCGCTACACCGGTCGGCGCGACGTGCTTCCACTGCAAGGAGACGATCGGCGACGGCGACCGGGGACTGCTATGCCAGGTCATGTCCGACCGACCGCTCGACGGTGAGGCGAGAGGTGAGCCGATCCACGCCGAGTGCAACACCCTGTTGAACGTGGGAAGCCCGGCCCACCTGCGCAACCAGTGCCTGTGCGCAGGAAAGCGGGAGCCGAAGTGGCGGGGCACGCTTCGGGAGGAGGCGCTGGCGACGATCGCCATCGTCAATGAACGCCGCGCCGCGGTTGGCATGGGTCCGCTGTGGTAGGAACCAACATTGTGAGAGAGGCACCGTAGATGGACACCAAGTTCGTGGAGGTCGGCCACGGACCCAGCGGCGGCAACTGGGGCAAGTTCATGATCGCCCGCTACACCGCCAACGAACTGCTGGAACCCACCCAGTTCCCCGGGTGCGAGGGTCAACGCATCGTCAGCCTGCGCGGGTCCGGCCGACACCACATCTGGGTGATGGACCTGGCCACCGGCGAAGGCGCCCGGTTCCCCGTCGACCTCGGCGGCCACCCCGGCGCCACCGCCCGCAAGCACCTCGACGACCACCAGATCTGGGTCTGCCCGCTGTTCGAGCCGTTCATCGGCTGGCTCTACGACTTCAGCAGCGCCAACCCCAACACCTGGTGGGATGAGCTGCCCCGCACCATCGAGATACCCGAGGCCGGCTTCGCGTTCGCCGGTTTCCGACGCGGAGAAGGACCGACCACCGTCATCACCACACCGGAGAACGCCGGGGTGGTCTGGCACTGGCAGGGCGCGCCGACACTCACCGCCGACGGGATGTGGCAACTCCGCTTCCACCACACCACCCCGGCGCCCGGCCCCGACGAGGCCCGGGAAGACACCGGTCCCGGCTGGTACCTCTACGGACCGACCGCCCCCAACGGGCTGTTCATGGGCCACAGCCACACCGAATGCCAGATCACCGCCTCCGACCACATCGTGGCCCACCGCATCGCACAGACAGCGGCGGCGATGGCATGAGCTTCGTCGACGAGGAAGGCAACGAGGTCGACATCACCACCTGGATGGAACTGAGCCGATCCACCTCCCTCGGCGTCGTGGTGCTGGAGAGCACCGTGCCACGGGTGACCGGGGACGTGATCTTCCGAACGGTGTGGACCGGCATCGTTGTCCCCGAATGCGATGTCCGCCCGTTCGCCACCGGCAAAGCGCCAGGCCCGGACGGTCCCTGGACGACGGTCGAGCAGTACGACAGACGGGAGGACGCCATCAACGGCCACCGCAAGCACGTGCTCGCACTCTTGACCTTCACCCAGTGAGAGTCATCACCGGACGGGACCTGCCGAAGATCGGCTGGCGTGGGAGCGACCCACTCGACCAGGCGCGGCGCTTGCTGGCGTCCACCCTGCAAGTGCCGCACTAGAACAGGCGTACGATCCAGGCGTGGTGCAGCTCGGCTACTGGTGGAACCGCTCCTGGGGAACCATGTCCAGCCGCAAGGTCTGGCTCAACCAGCTCCCCGACGGCCGGTTCGAGGTCACCTGGCGCGGCGGCGCGTGGTTTGACCGCCCCGGCCGGCACGTCTACAGCGACCCCGCCGACGTGATCGCCGCGCTGAAGGCGCTGCTGGGCGAAGACAAGTCCGCTTGGTTCGAAAAACTCACCCTTTCGGGTGATCCCGCCACCACGTGATCGTTCGTTGAACGCGACATGCGCCACCCGCACCACTCACCGATGTCGCCCGAACTCGGCCTGATCATGCTCCGCCGGATCGACCACCATGCCGCCGAGCCCAACGACGAACTCGGCTCCTGCGGCATCTGCGGCGCCCCCGTCTGGACCAACCGCAAGGTTCAGATCTTCGTCGACATGAATCCGCACCTGCCGGCGCTGTGCTGCTGCTGCGGCCTCGATCGAGTGATCCTCACCAAGATCATTGACCCGCGAGTCAACTTCGTCGACTACGACATCCCCGACCTCGCCGCCCGTGGCCACTTCAACTAGACCGGGGGCCTGAAGCTCAACCGGGAGAGCGGCCGTCTTAAAACCGGCAGGTTGCGGGTTCGATTCCCGCCGGGTCCACCCACCGCCAACAACCAACCTGGCTAGGAGCGATGGAAAGCTACGCCCTCGACCTGGAGAAGATCCGCGACATCTCCCCGCACGTGCTCGACGACAACGGCAGGATGCGGATACTCCCCGCCGCGTTCTGGGCCACCACCACAGCGGAGGAGCGCGGCCTGTTCGGGGTCCGCCACGGCATCTACAGCTTCCCCACCGTCGAGCTGGTCGAGCGGCTGAAAGAGATTATCGCCGGCCGCGACGCCATCGAGATCGGCGCCGGCAACGGCGTCCTCGCCGAGGCGCTGGACATCCCCGCCACCGACAGCATGGAGCAGCGAGACCCGGCGATGATGTTGGCGCTCGTCGCCCTCGGCCAGCCGCCGGTCACCTACGGCCCCAACGTCGTGGAATGCCACGCGAGCCGCGCCGTGCGCCGATACCGGCCCCAGGTGGTCATCGCCTGCTGGGTCACCCAGGACCACGACGGCACGAACTGGAAGCCGGGCGAAGGCAAGCTGGACGGCGTCGACGAAGCCGACATCCTCCGCCACTGCGAGACCTACGTCCTGATCGGCAACGAGCACATCCACAAGGACAAACGGATCTGGTCCAGGCGGCACACCATCGAACACCCTGACTACCTGTACTCCCGGGCCATGAACGGCAGCCGCAACTTCCTCGCCGTCTGGCCCGGCTCCAAGCTCCCTGGCCTCGCCCCACGGCCCGGCCACGGCAAACGACGGCGATAGGTAGGGGAGACTGACGACATGCCCACCCCGACGGAGCTAGCTGACTCGATCGCGAAGGCGGCGGGCGAAGCGGTCGCCACCGGCAGGCCGCTCGCACTCGTCGTCGACCTGAACCCACACCAGGACGAAGCCGCGGTCACCGAGGTCATCGCCCGCATCCTCCAAATCCCCGGCGTCGCCGCCGTCGGGCTCGGTTGCGTGCGGGACCTGACATGATCCACGTCCTGCTCCGCAGCGCGGACGACCGGCTCATCGCCTACGCCGAGAACCCCGAGGAATGCCGGGCCGGCTCGTACTGGGACGAGGCGCCCGCGCTGCTGGAGCTTCCCGCAGACCGGGTCCGCTGGGTCGCCGAAGACCCCCTCGGCATGCTGTGGCTCGATGTCCCCGGCGAGTTCGTCGCCCTGCTGCTGGCCGGCAAGCCCGCGGAGGCCGGCCGGATTCTCCAACACGCCCTAGCGACCCGTGGGCCGGTTTCTCGATGCCTCGTCCCGGAAGTCCACCAACCCCATGAATGGTTCACGCACCCCTCCACCTACGGGCGCCAGTGCGACGGGAAGCTGTTTCAGCCATCGGACAGCTAGCGAGTAGCGAATCCGTTACTCTCCCGACATGGAGCGGGACGCGGTGGATGTCAGGGCGCTGCGGATCATCCAACAGCAGGGCTGGATGATCCAGGCGGTCACCGCCGCGGGCTGCGACCACCACGACCACCGTGAAACCGCGGCCCTCTTCCACCGCGACGACCTGATTCCGTACCTGTACACCGCTGGTCTGACCGCCGCCGGGCTCCCGGAGCTGCTGCTGCGGCTGACGGAGGAGCGAAGCGGCATGGACTGGATCAGGGTTGCCACCCGCATCCTCAACGGTCTCGCCCGCCACACCCTGCACACCGAACTCACCGTCGGGCAGACGCTGTCGACCGGGATCGGCCGGATCATCGTCACCGTGGCCGAGCCCCCACCCTTCAGCAACAGCGTCAGGGCCGGCGACGTATGGCCGGGCATGGCCTACCGCCTCTACGGCCGGCGACGGGTCCGCGTCCTGGAGATCATCCCGAGCTGGTGATTCCCCGCCCCTGACCCTGTTAGATAAGGGCCATTATCTAACAGCGGTGAATCTGAGATCAGCTAGCCCGTATATGTGGGCATGGGGGAGATCACGGAGCAGGAGTGCTGGGATGAGTTCTGGCGTCGTGCTGCGGGAGTTCACGCCAATATCCTCGTGCGGCGGACAGCCAACCAGCGCTCCCAAGACGGTGCCTGCCAGACCCCCACGACTTCGACCCGCTCGGCCGCATCGTGCCAGCGACCCCTGCCGTTGGCGGGCGACACAACAACAAACTTGATCACTGGCTCCAGCAGCGCATGCCGCTCTGACGGGGTCGCCTCAGACCACATGGACGCGATCGTCCCGAACGCCTCGTAGGGCGGCTTCTCCTTCGTGCCAGCGATGCTGTCCATCCTTGTCAACTCCTCGCGGAGGCTCGCGACCTCAGCCTCGAAGTCGGCCTTGTACACAAGGAACGTCTCCCTGTCGATCTCGCCGTCAGTCCGCATGTTGACGAGGTTGTCGATCTTCTTCAACCATCGTTTGATGTCGGCGTTGACCTGAACCCGTGTCCGGGCCGCTGGATGAACCTCGCCCTCATACATCTGGCGGCTGTGCTGGTCGAAAACAGTGTCACTGGATGGCTTCGCCTGCTCGGCGAGCCATCGGAGAGCAACGCTCTGGGCCGCGGCATCGCTGATCGACACAGGCACTCCCGGGTGGAGCTGCGCGGTCCAGGGACATACCCACTGATGCTGCCTCTTCGAGCCGGTGTACTTCGTAACCAACTTGCGGGCGCACGCCGAGCACAGAAGGAGTGCCGACATGGCGTGAACCGCGTTGCGTGCTCGCGGCGGAAGATCCGCCTGTGCCAGCCGACGCTGCTTGTACTTCTCCCACACGGCCATTGTGATGATCGAGTCATGGGAGCCCTCTCGCCATACGTCAAAGGTCTTGAGCGAGTTGGTTATCGACTTCCCCTTGGCCTTGATCAGCAGCTCAGGGCTCCGCTCGCGGATGAGGCCAGCCGCGAATCCTGTATCGAGCATCGAAGCCAGTGCCTGGGGCGTCCACAGCCCGCCAAACGCGGTCCTGAAACCGCTCTCGTTCATCCACTTCGTCAGTGCCCGCAGCGCGGTCCCGGCATTGAACTTGTTGTAAAGCTGCTCAAGGACAGGCGCTTCAATCTCGTTTTTGGTGAACCGTGCCGGGATCGGCTGCCCGCCGGGCACCGCCGCGGCTGGGACATAGTCGTACCCAAACCGCTTCCGTCCGCTGTGCGGCAGTCCATTAGAGCGCCGTCGGGCGTGCGCGTTCTGCCAGTTCTCGCCGATCTGCTCCGACAACAGTTGGTCGATCCGCATCACGTTGTCCCGCGTGAACCGGCCGATCGCGGTCTTTTGATCGAAGTCCTCGGTCGCCGACTCGACCCAACCACCGACCTCCTGAGTCTTCTCGATGTAGCCCACCGAGGCGGCCTGATTCCGGCCCCATCGGGACCATTTCCAAACGAGAACGCCACCGGCTACGCCTCGTTCGATCAGCCTGATGCACTGATCCACGCTCCGTGTGCGGAACGTCTTTCCGCTCTTGTTGATGTCCGAGATGATCTTCACGATCCGGCGGTTCGTCTTCTCCGCACGGCCCAGGCAGTAGTCGAGCTGCACGTCCGGCGAGATCAGGATCTCTCGATCCCCAACCTGCGACACCCGGATGTAGGCGAGCGCATGTTCGCAGCTACACGGGCCGGCGTGATGATGCGGGATGACCTCGGGAGGTGTCCAGATCTCAACCGGCGCGCTGCTCACTGTCATGCGGGCAGTTTAGCGTGCATCGCGTTAGTGAACCAGATCAAAACACTTCAACGGCCAAGGTCGATGTCGCAGCTCGCTGACCTGCAAGTATTAGTCTAGTTGAATGATCACCAGTATCGATCAAGGCTTTTTGCTTCGTTCTCAACGCCTCGGTTGGGCGCTCACTGGTCGCTCAGGTTCGGCCGGCCGGCGTCGAACGACCGCTTCCGGCACGGTGACTACTCACAGTGCTGGCGTGGTGTAGACTGGTAGTCACTGATCCATCCAACGCGATCGGTTGTCCACTTGCAGGGGACACGCACCGCCCGGGGAGCCTCTGTTGGCGCAGAGGCTTTCCGCCTTTCTGGGGGCCGGCTCAGATCACGCAGTCGAGGAGCAGGATGGCTAGCTGCTTGAAAATCGCCTGTCCGTGCGGCTCGCAGAACCCGTGTTCGACGGATGGCCTGCCGAGGGGCAGCGTCTCCCACACGGCGCCTGGGCACGGCGTGGTCCAGTCGAGATCGTTGTCGCGTTCGGGGTGTGTGATCCACCGGCCGATGGCGCAGACGCGCGAAACGTCGTCGGTCATTTGCTGTTGCCGGCAAGGCGCTCCAACCGGGCCGCCTCCATGGCGGGTAGCCAGGCGACCGCGTGCGGAACACAGAGATGAAAGGGCGGCAACGCAAGCTCGCCATCCCGGGTCTGGATCAGGAACCTCTGGCTGCCGGGGCGGTCAGGGCACGGAGTTTTCCAGTCCAGCTCGCCAAGGTCGTCGTTTCGTGTGATCAACCGTCCGACGGCGCATCCAACGTCTTCTCTCGGCACCTGCGATCCTCAATCTCCGGGAGGGCGCAGGCCGGAACCCGAGGCAGCCACACTTTGGGCTCCGGCCTGCGCCCAGAACTGGTGTTTCTCCGCCAGGTCACTTCCGAATGAGTGAACCACGTCCGGTCATCCCTTGCCATACGTCCAGCGGGTAATACCCTCAATCGGGGGACCCCGGTCGAGGAGGATTGATCATGTTTCGACGGATCGGTAAAGCGTTGATCGACCCGGAGCGTGGGCTGTTTGTCGTCCTACTTTTCGTATCTGTGTATGTGATTACCATTCTTCTTCCGTCCCCGATTCAGAGTTTCACTTTTCTGTGCTCGTTCGCCGGGGGTGTAGCCACGGCTGTTATCTCGGGCAAGTTGCTCCGCCGGAAGGTGGCTCGGCAGGTCGCCGCTGAATGGGCGGAGAGGAGACCGCCGGGTCTCCTGTTCTCGATGGAGCAGGTCGAGGTCGAGGGCGAGAAGTTCCGGGCGCACCTTCACCATGTCGTGGAACTCGTGCCCACGCAGGCCGCTGTCCTGGCGTTGCGGACGGCAGCCGCCAATCTGGAGGACGAGGCGCGGGCTAAGGCGCAGCAGCAGAACTGACACTTGACGTACGTCAAGGGCTGCGGCTAGGTTCATGCTCATGGCGATTAAACCGATGCTGGCCTGGTGCTATTACTGCGAGCGTCGCCTGGTCTGGAGCCGGATGGCTCGTGAGTGGAGGCCGCAGACCCCGGTGATCCGGAACGTCGGCGGTGTACCCACCCGGATGGCGAACCAGTGGTGTCCGCTGTCGCCGACCGGCTTCGATCATGTTCCGGTACCGACGGAGAACGACGTGCAGCGGCTGGAGAAGGTCTGATGGGAGGCAGGAAGATTCGCGTCCGTCGCACGCCGCGTTGGGAGCCGCTGGCGCCGGCCGCCGCGCTTCAGCGTGGTGTGCCGATCGACCTGCCGGGCCGGACGATGTGGCTCAACCGGTTGTACACGGTGATCCGGATGGAGCGGGCGACTCCGTGGGGCGGCGACCCGGCGGTCTATCTGTCGATCCGTCGCAACGACCGGAGCCCGGCCCGTTCGTGGCGGGACTTCCAGCGGATCAAGAACCAGCTCGCCGGCCCGGAGTATGAGGGCGTGGAGTTGTACCCGGCGGAGTCGCGCAAGGTCGACGGCGCCAACCAGTACCACCTGTTCTGCTTCCCGGTCCAGTTCCCGTTCGGGTTCAACGACCGCGAGGTGGTCGACGCCGCGGACGCGGCCGAGCAGAGTCCCGGGGCCGTCCAGGAGCCCCTGGAGGATGTGGACCTGATGTACGGAGGTCCGACCAAGGACGCGCCGGTGCCGACGCTGCGGTGGCCCTGGCAGGCCGCTCAGGCGGCCGGTGGCGGGAGGTTGTAGAGGCCGCGCTTGGCCCAGTCCAGGAAGGTGTCCCACGCGGCGGGTTCGAACCGCACGCACGGGCCGTCGGGGTCGTCCGCGTGGCGGACCAGAACGTCGAAGGGGTCTCGGTATATCTGGAGACTGCCGACAGTCAGCCAGTCAAGGTCCCGGTTCGCTGTCATACTCTTCGATGGTAAGCGCAGCGTGGCGGCTTGCCTACCCTACGGCAGTGTCCGGTTTGATATCCAACTTTGTCTCCGCGCTATATAACTTCAAGATCAATCTGTATTAGAACTTCGTTCGTCGTGGTGGGGGTGGTTCTTTAGCTCGGATGGCATGAACGTTCTGAAGAACTTCGATGCCTGTCCGGGGACCACCTGAGAGCGGCTAGATGACCGCCCGGACCAGGGCCGGCAGGCCGCCGGACCGACGGTCTCCGAGCCCTCCGGGGGCGATCATGGAGGGTCGCGAGATGTCACCCGCAGGAGTGGTGGAAACGCGGCCCGTAATCGTCTGACTGCGGAGAGTCAGGTGGAGTGGTTATGGTCCTCACACGATCACCAACCGGGGGAGACCATGAGCGAACCTGATACCACTCACCGGGTCCTGGCCGCGGTAGCGGCAGCCGACCTGCATGACACCGTCTGGTGGCGGGTCGATGGCGGATACGCGCCGGTCACCTTCTTCGTCGTCTGCAACGACGTGTTCGCCTGGGGCACGGCCGATGCGGAACCCATCACCTCCGACACGATCGACGCCTTCGAGGCCGCGATCGAGGACGTGAAGGCCGTCACCGACGGCGACGCCACGTTCGGGCCGATGCTCTACGCCGCCCGGCGGCGCCACTGCCGCCCCCAGGGCGGCGCGTACCCCAGCGACCGGCGGGTGTGGGCGCTGTTCGACGCCTGCGGCCCGGAACGTGAGCTGGACAACCACAACCCGACGCCCGCGCCGGAAAAGGCTTCACGTGAAGCCTTTACGCCGCCAGCGAATCCGCCGGTCGCGTCCGCGTGGGCGACCGACCCGGCCACCACCGGCGGCCTCGCCGCCGCGTGGGTCGCCGACCCGACCCCGTCCAGCTCCGGCGACTGCGGCACCGCCTCGTCGGACACCGGCTCGTCCAGCTCCTTCGACGGCGGCTTCAGCGGCGGAGGTGACTGCGGATGAGCACGATGCTCGCGCCCGCCCACGGCGTGGACCTGCCGACCTGCATACGGAACTGGGGTCGCCTGTCCAACCGGCTCGGGGTGGAGAAGGACCCCATGGACCTGGCCCGCTACGAGTCGATCATCGCCGAGACCCGGCCCGACGTGATCGTGGAGACCGGCACCCGGGGCGGGTTCTCCGCGGCCTGGTTCGCCACCCAGGTCGACCAGGTCATCACCATCGACGTGGACCCCAGCCAGGTGCACCCTTTCGCCACGGAGGACCCGGCCTGGGGCCGGGTGCGTCTGGTACCCGGCAACTCCACCGACCCGGCCGTCTTCGCGTTTGTGGCCGGGATGACGATGGGCCGGCGGGTGATGGTGTCCCTGGACTCCGACCACTCCTACCGCCACGTCCGCGATGAGATCGATCTCTACGCCGGACTGGTAACCCCGGGCTGCTACCTGGTCGTGGAGGATGGCATCTACCACTTCCACAACAGCCACGAGTACGACGGCGACCCGCTTCAGGCGATCTCGGCCACCCTGCCCTTCCGGGGCGACTTCGTCCGCGACATCAAGGTGGAGGGCCGCTTCCTGGTCACCGGGGCCGTCGCCGGCTGGTGGCGGCGGACGGAGGTGGCGCTGTGACGCTCGACCGTCGACTCCAGTTCGACCTTGACGCCCGCGAGCTGCTGAACCGGCACGAGACCGAGCGGATCGAGATCGCCGTTCGGCACGAGACGGAGTGGGCGGACCTGTGCCGCAAACACGGCGACGAAGCCGGCGCCGTCATCCACGAACGGGCCGCCGCCCAGTTCCGGAAGATCGGGAAGACGCCATGACCAGCCCCCAGCGATTCGCCGACCTCCATCTGCCTCCGGCAGACAGCGACCTGCGGGAGGAGCTGGAGCGGTTCTGCCGCAGCCACGGCGAAGGCGTCAACGAGCCGTTTCTGCGGGAGGTGCTGACCTGGATCAGCCTCCACCAGGACCTGTGGGACCAGCGCGGCTGGGTCACCCACACCGCGTGCGGCACCACGTACTGCATCGCCGGGTGGGCGTACGTTCTCGGCACCCAGGAGTGGTTCGGCCGCGACAACCACCGCCGGATCAGATCCACGCTGCCGGTCTACCCGGTCGCGCGGCGGCTGCTGGGCCTCACCCCCGAACAGGCCAGCGACCTGTTCATGTTCACCACCGTCGTCGTGCCCGGCAAGGCCAACAACGGCCTGGGCACCGCCCGCCCACCCACATTCGCCGAGCTGTGCGCGAAAGTCGAGGAGGTGACCGGTGTTCGATTCAAGGAGACGGACGAGGAAGGCGCCGGCTGACCTCGGCCCGGCCACCGAAACCACGCTCGTCGACCGGGTCACCCGAACGCGCGCCCTCCTCGCCGACGCCAAGACCGAGTTGGACGCGATGATCGCACTGTCCGAAGCGGACATCGCCACCCTGCGGGAGCTGGAAGCCGTCTACTTCCACCACCCCGGCCTGGCCGCCACGCTGAGGGAGCGGATTGCCGGCGCCCACGCCGAGTTCGCCCGGACCTGGAAGTCCCAGGCCCTCACCACCGCACAGGTCACCCCGGACCTGTTCCGGCGATGGGCCGCCGACACCCTGTCCGAGTGGATGCCGGGACACACCGACTTCCGGGAGGAGGAGGGCGGCCAGTACCAGATCACCTACCTCGGCGCGGGCAGGTTCACGGTGAAGACGGCACAGGGCTTCGGCGGCAAAACCTTCCAGGTCCGGATCGACGTGACGGAAGCGAGCTGAACCGATGGCCGCGCGACGACGGGACGAGAGCGCCGACCCACTGGTCCAATACCTGGTGGAGCAGACCTTCGCCCCGCAACCGGTCCTCAACGAGCCGGCGATCCGCGCGGTGGTGCGGATGATCGAGTTCGACCCGGACACCTGGAACCAGGGCGCGCTGAGGACCACCACCCGGATGGGGTCCGCCCACTGCCTCGCCGCCTGGACGGTGATCCTGGCCGGGCTGGACCTGGACGAGCTGCTGACCTCCCACCCCGACGGCGACATCATCTACGCCACCGCGGCCCGCCTGCTGGGCCTCACCGCCCAGCAGGCGGCCCGGCTGTTCCTCCACGTCCACAACGACGACGGACAGCACATCACCGTGGACCACCTCAAAGAGCGGATCACCGCCGTCACCGGGATCGCGTTCCCCGCCCAGGCCGGCTGAACGACGACCGACCGAAGCGGTATGTAGGGCATGCACCCGTCACAGCCCCGCCTCTGGGCAGGCCCCACCAACCGGGTCGACGACGAGTGACCGATGAAGAGACCGTCCGGTCGGAGGGAGTGCGTGTGTTTTCGCTGCTGCGACGCCGCCGTGAAGGGCTTGCAGCCCTGACAGCGGGGGACCTCGCACGGCTACGCAGGCTCGTCCGTGACGAACAGCGCCGCGCCGCCACCGGGCAGCCCGGCCTGTACGCCCCACCAGCCGACCCGGCCACCGAAGCCGCCCGGCTGGAACTGCTCCTCGCGAAGCTGCGCTACCTGGAGTGGAGCGGCCACAGGGTCTAACGGGGCGAACCCACCCATCTCACGAGGGGACATCCATGCCTGGAACAGCCTTGCTCAAAACACCCGTCCACCCGAGACGCATCACCGTCTCGGTGGTCCGAGAAGCACTGCGGGCGGTGGTCGCTGAGCACCCCGGCCGCGCCGACCGGCGCGCCGTGGACGGACTCCCCGCCCGCTACGTCGACAAGGACGAACCGTCCTGCCTCGTCGCGAAGGTTCTCGCCAAACTCGGATTCTCCCTCGGAGTTCTGCGAGCATTGGACCAGGAACACCCCGTCGGGGAACTACTCCAGCCCGGCGTGAAGGTTGCCGAAAGCCGCCACCCCGCCCTCAGAAAGATCGACCCGCTCGCTCGCCAGCTCCTCCAGTACATCCAAGACTGCCAGGACCGCGGCGACCGCTGGGCACGCATCGTCGACACCGCACTCACCCCGTCAGCCTGGACCCACCGACGCTGGGAGCAGAGACGCAAGCCATGGCTATTCCCCAACCGCTGACCTGCGGACACTGCGGCGCCACCGACCTGGGCATCGCCACCAGATTCAGCTACGCCTGGATCTCCGCCCCCGGCAAACGAAACACCCGGACCTTGCAGCGCCACACCCTGTGCCGCCCCAACCAGATCGGCCGGATGGACTGCTTCCGACTGGTCACCGTGTTCAAGCACGCCATCGCCTGCCGGGCCTGCCGATCGGCGTTCCCGATCGCCGGCCCACCCGACGCCCGGGAACGCCGAGACTGAACCACACACATCCACGGCGGGGGCTTCCATCGAGCCCCCGCCGTCATCGTCCCCCGGGGAGACCCGCATGAACGACGAACGGGTCATCGCCACGGTCTCCTGCGACGCCTGCGGCGAACCCGCAAACGCACCCTGCGTCAACTACCCATCCGGCCAACCAGCCGCGAAAATCCACAGCATGAGGCTGTTCAAGGCATACAAATTAGGAGTGCTCCCCTGGGACGGAACACCATTCCCCACCGACCAAACCGACTATTGACATACGGCAAGGGTCCCTGTTGACTCGTGTCAACCGCGCACGAGGAGAACGGCACATGCCCCGCAAGAAGCGCTGGTCCGCCACGATCATCGGCAACACCGGCTTCCAACCCGTCTGGCGACCGTTCACATTCACCGCCAACCTGGACCGCGAACCAGACCGCGCCTTCGACGTGTTCGTGGCAGACCCCACCGTCGCCCGGGAAGCCGCCGCCGCGCTGCTGCGCTGGGCCGAACGGGCGACCGTCGAGGCCACCGTCGCCTACATCGCCCCCGACAAGACCGTCACCCCCGACCAGCTCCGACCCGGCCTCGTCGTCCACCGCTGGACCGAACCGGTCGGCGACCACGCCGTCCGCGCGCCGATGCCCTGCCACGACACCCAGAAGATCACCCTGCCGGCCGTCCAGGACGGTGACCTACTCATCCTGTGCCGCAAATGCGGCGAGTCCTTCCACGTCGAAATCCTCCCCGAGGACGACGGCGGACACGCCGCCTGGTTCACCGTCGCCGCCATCCCGGCGAAGCTGTCGCACTCCCGCCCACGATGAGCGGAATCCGACTGGCCCCCGCCACCCCCACCGACGACAGCTACGCCATCCCATGCCCCGACTGCGGCGCCGCCGCGGATGAGCCCTGCGTGTATCTGCCGCTGAAAGGCGTCGACGCCGAGTTCATCCACTACCGCTCCAGCAAGGTCCAGGCTCGCCACGCCCTCACCGGCAAGCCCACCAAGCGCCCCCACATCGGCCGCATCAACGCCGCCTTCGACCGGGCACACCGCAGGCGGCAACGGGAGCTGCGCAAGGCCCAACACGCCGCCGTCGTCCCGGCCAGCCGCGCCCGCCTGGACATCCAACGCGCCCACCGCGAGTACGACATCCGCGAGTTCGAGGCCATCCGCGCCTGGCTGACCCTCCACGCCCACATCCTCATCGGCAGCGGAAAGTAGCGAACCGAACACGCTCAGTGTGTTTGTGGTCTAGGCTCGTACATGAACGAGCACGCTGACCGGGGGCTGACACGCATGGCTACGACTTCTGGCTACGACATCTTCCAGCACATCCAGATCATCTGCGCCGAGACCGACCTCGCCGATCCGGCCACCATCGCCGACACCCTCCGCCACACCCTCACCGACACCCAGAAAGCCGAGGCGTTCGACCAGGTCGCCACCGGCATCGT
>JACCDR010568775.1_pt1 | contig 15927 bp, 17 predicted proteins | sample 7446431 | NCBI WGS metagenome assembly JACCDR01 (sample SAMN15323443, study PRJNA562643) | freshwater metagenome | isolation source: river surface water | place: USA:Blue River Watershed | collected 2017-08-17 | reverse complement strand
CACAAGAAATGGCCGGGATTCCCAGGCTATGATCCTGGCACAGCGCGATGGCACACTCGAACGCTCGCCCCATGGCCATCGGCCCGGAGCTCGCCGCCCGGATCGAAGCCTTCCGCCGCCCGGGGGTGAGCGTCCGGCAGCTCCACGCTCAGCTGCTCGCGGCCGGGATCAACGTAGCGCTACGCACCCTGCACCGACACCTGGATCGGCAGGATGCCGCGACGCGGAGCGCTGCGGAGGCGCCGCTCATGAGCGCCGCGGAGATCCTTGCGGCGGGAGCGGCGGGTGCGGCGGAGGCCGCTGCCGGGGATGGGGCGGAGCCACTGGCGGATTTCAGCCCGGCTACCATTCTCGCCGACATGCAAGCCCGCTACGTGGAGGTGCGTCACCTCGCGCAGCGCTTGCGCACCGCAGCCGCGCTCGGGGGCAAGGATTCGAAATCCTTTTACGACGCCGTGCGATTGCTGGGGGATCTCGGGAAAACACTCGCGGCTCTCGCACCGCCGCCGGTGCCGGATCCCGAGCACGATCCGGCGCTCGTGGCGGCTAAGGAGCGCTTGCTCGCTCGAGCCCGCGAGCTCGCAGCCAAGGCGCGCGCCCCATGAGCGCACTCCCCGCAGTGCCCCTGGACAGAGCGGAGCTCCGCGCGCGGGCGGCGGAGCGGATGGCCATCGCCGCCCAAATCTCGGAGCGGTTCAATGGCCCGAGCTTGCTGGAGGCGGTAGCCAGCACCCCTGAGGGGATGGCGTGGCTGGAGGGGCTCTCGCCCCTGGACGCCACGCGGCTCTTGCATTCCTGGGAGTTCAATGCGCGCCCCAAGCAGCTGCTCCCGCAAACCCCGTGGGAAACGTGCATCCTGTGCGCCGGGCGAGGGTTCGGGAAAAACCGCACCGGCGCGGAGTTCGTGCGGCAGGAAATCTTCGGGGGGCGCTCCAAGGCGTGCATCCTCATCGGACCCACGGAGAAAGAAACGCTGCGCTACATGGTGGGCGGGCGGAAGAAGGAAAAGGGGAGCGGGTTTTTCGATGTGCTCGCGCCGTGGGAACACGCGTGTTGCACGTTCTTGGATGCCAAGAAAGAGATCCGCATCGCGGTGCCCGGGCACGGGGATGCCACCATCTACCTGAACTCCGGTGAGGATCGCGAGCTGCGTGGGGCGGGGATCGATCTCGTGTGGCTCGATGAGCCGATCAAGATCGCGCGCGTGCGCGAGCTTTTGGACAATATCTTTTTGGCGCTTCGCGAGGGCGATGCACCGCGGCTCCTCATCACCACCACCCCCAAAGCGAACGCGGAGTGGTTGCGCGAGCTCCTGTGCGATCCCGGCACCATCGTGCGCCGCGGTAGCACGCACGAGAATAGCGCGCTCTCCAAGGCCGCGGTTGCGCGCATGGTGCGCCGCTTCGGCGGCACTCGCCTCGCGGCGCAAGAGCTGGAAGGCGAGCTCCTAAGCGACGCTCCCGGCACGCTGTTCAAGCAATCTCTCATCGATCAACACCGCGTGATCGCGCCGCCGGTGCTGGATGAGATCCTCATCACGGTGGATCCCTCCAAGAGCGGGCGCGCGGACGCGGACGAATGCGGGATCGTGGCGATGGGCCGCGGTCGGGATCGCCACTTGTATGTGCTCGCGGACGGAACGCAGCGCAGCGATCCGATTGTGTGGGTGGCGGAGATCGCGCGGCTGCACGAGGTGTTCGGCGCGCGGTGCATCTTGGTGGAGGATAACAATTTGGGCCGCCACGCCGTGAGCAGCATCCTCGCTTACTGGCCCGAAGGGCGGCCGAAGCCTTCGATCCGCGAGGTGCACGCGGTGAGCGACAAGCTTTCGCGCGCCGAGCCGCTCAGCATCCTCTACGAACGCGGCAGGATCCACCACGTGGGGTTGCTCGGGCGCCTGGAGGATGAGCTTGTGAATTACGAGCCGGGCGGCAAGAGCCCGAACGGGCTCGATGCGGTGGGGCAGGGTGCCGAACACCTCACGCACGGCTACACTCTCCGATAGGAGCCCCGCGCATGACACCCACCGAAGCCGCACGCCTCGCAGAGCTGGAAGGGATCCCGCTCGAGAGCATCCCGATCACCGCGCCGCGCGCCGCGCCGGCGGCGGCCCCTGCCGCTCCGCACTCGGATGCGGTGGCCGCTGCGGCTGCGGCGCCCGATGCGCCCGGCACGCACGGCGCGCTTTTCGTTACGGCGCCGCGGCGTCCGCTGATGGGTCCGAAGCGGCGGGAGCCGGGGGCGGATCCGCCGTTGGTGATGGCGCCGCGGGCTCGCCGCCGGGGGCTGTAGCGCCCTCGGGATCCCATAGCTCCAAGTTGCCGCCATCGCCGCCCACCTGCCGCGCGGGATCTGGGTTCGCGAGAGCCGCTGCGATCTCCTCATCAGTGGCCGCGAGCTCATCCGCAAGCGCGTGGAGGTAGGCTTTTTCGTCTTCGGGGAGTTTCATTTCTTCTCGTCCTCATTCACGATCCCGTCGCCATCGCCATCGATCGGCTCGAGCGTCACAACGCGCACGCCGTTCGCGTTGCGCTCGCTTGCTTTGCGCCACTTCGTACCCTTCGGGATGAGAGCTTCGCTGAACGTGTTGGAGCCATCGAGCCCGTCTGTAGGTATAGCACCGTGCCGCCCCTTGATCACGAGCAGCACACCGCCCTTTTTCGCGAACGGTGCCGAGTGCTCTGCATCCTTGGACACGCTCCAGGTGCCCGGGTTCGTGCCGCCCTTCAGGATCGCGTCCAGCTCCGCAGGGTTAGTGCCGCGGTACACCGGTGCGCGATAATCGGCACCGGCGGCGCGCGCTTCGTGTAGGAATCTCGTGGTTGCATCGCTGGTAGCGTTGGGTTGTCCGGTGCGCTCCGCGCGACTCACGGCGGCACGCTCCACGTTTAGGAAATTGTTGACCGCTTCGTTGTGCCCACCGGCGCGCGCCACGTCGCGGGCTTTGGTGGCGGTTGCATCGTAGTGCTCTTGGGCGCGCTTGCGAACCGCATCGCGGTTCTCACTACTAGGCGCTTTTGGGTTTTCGCCTTCGCTGCCTCCGTTGGAGCCGCCGCCGGAGCCGCCGGAGCCGTGGCCGAATTTGCCATCATCCGCGCGCGGGTGCTTTTGCTCATCGAATCCCGCGAGTGTCGAGAGGGCGGCCGGCGCAGGGGGAGCGGGAGCTGCGGGCGCCGCTGCGGGCCCCGCTGCCGCGAGCGCATCGAGCTGCGTGATCGTCATATCGTCGCGCTCGTCCCCGAACGGCTGGAGCCCCTGCGAGCTCCGCGCCTCGCGCACGCGCACCACCTTCGCCATGTCGGTAGGCGCGAGCGTGAGTGGCACCGCGCGTGCGGTGGTGGGAGCGAGCACCGGAGCATCCACCCCGTATTGCTTTGCGAGCGCGGCGATCTCATCCTGCCCGAGCACCATCCCGTTCGCTTTGAATTTCTCGAGCGCCGCGAAGAACCCTTGGAGCCGCTTATCGTAGCTCTCCACCCTCTTGGAGAGATCCGGATCCGGGATCATGTAGCGGAACCGCGGCGCGTAGCGCGAATCTCCCGTGTTCACCGCACACCACGGCTGATAGAGCCCCGTGAAAAGCGCATCCTCCACGCATTGGAAATCGCCCTGGATGATTGTGGTGGCCACTCCGAAGAGCGCCTCAATATCCACGCCGGGCGCGCCGCCCACGGATCCGAGCGTCGCATCCGTGCCTTGGTAAATCCGCGCCGCTACCTTCTCGCGATTCATCGCGAGCCGTTCGAACCCCTGCCAAGCGGTGCTCCCGTTGAAAAGCATCTCCACCTCGCTGCCGAACGGCGCAATCCCCGCCCCCGCATCCCCGGAGATCAAATCCTGCAGTAGCCGCACGAACTCCCGAGCTTCCGGAGTGAGCTCCCCGTCCGGCCCGCGGAGCGTGAATCCCGCATCCGGCAGCTTGCCCACCACTTTTGCCTGCCCGTGCGCGAAGCTCGCCGCGCTCCAATCGCGGATCGCTTCCGCATGCGCCGGCCAAAGCAGCGCACCCGGAAGGATGCACGCGCGATCCCGCGCCCACGGCTCGTCCGCGAAGCGCTGAAACCGCACCCACCGCCCATCGCCGTGCACGATCGGCTGCGATTGCATGCCGTTGCGTACCGTGGTTTCCAGCACCTCCCGGCTTTGGTTCCACTTCACGTGCTCCAAGGGCCATTGGGTGAGCTTGAAATCCACGCGGGTGCCGTCCGCGCTGGGCTCCTGTTCCACGTAACCGATCGCGATGGCGTGATCCGCCAGGGTACCGATGATGCTTTGGAGCACGTTGCGGGAGCACGTCACCCCGAGCGCCGCGCGCTTCGCCACCGCGTCACCGCGGGCGCCGCCGGCGCTCTCGAGCGTGACCGGGACCGCCATGCACGGCGCGATCCGGTTGTGGTACGCGGTGAAAATCGCATCGTCCGTTTTCATGGCCGTGGCCATCGCCACCGGCATTGCGAAGCTTCCAAGCATCTGAGCGTCCCGCGCTTCGCGGATGCGCTCGAGATCCCAGGAATGGATCCCGGTTTGCTTGCGCGGGGCGCGGATGCCCACGGATCCGGCGCCCTTGAACTCTTCGGCCACCCTGAGCTTGTCTTTGATGCGCTCGAGCGCTTGCACCGTGGCCCCCGAGGCGGCGCCGCGGCGCAGTGCGCGGTGGAGTGTCGCGACGCTCACTCCCGAATCACGCGCGGTTGCCGCAATTCCGTGTTTCTTGATAGCGGCAGTGAGCGGCGGTGCGAGCGGCTGAGTGGGCATTTTGATACTGATATGATAGCGGCGTGAGCGGCAATGCATCGGAGCCAGTGCGGGTATGATGATGAGTGGCAATCCTTTCAAAGGCTGGCTTCACGTCCGCCACGTGGGTCGACGGCAAGATCACGCTGAGTGGCCCGCTCCCCGAGGAGCCCGCGAAGGAATTCCGGCTCTTCCGAGCCGGCGTGAATCGCACCTCTAAGGGTGATTTTCTGTTCGATGATGCGGCCGCTGCGGCGGTGATGGCGGCATTCACCGCGCAAGCGAACGATCTGATGATCGATCTGGATCACATGTCGCTTCGCGAGCCGGCGCAGGCTGCGCGCGAGGACGCCGGAGATGCGCGGGGGTGGGCAAAACTCGCACTCCGTGACGGCGAGCTGTGGGCAGTGGATGTGCGGTGGACTCCCGACGGTGAGTCGCGGGTACGCAGCAAAAAGCAGCGCTACCCCTCGCCCGCATTCACCACCGATGAGCAGGGGCGAATCACCGAGATCCTCAACATCGCACTGGTGGCGATGCCTGCGACTTACGGCGCCGCCCCTCTAATCGCCGCTTCGCGCAATTCGCCGATGGGTGGAGTGCGCGACGGCTACACTAGGGGAGTAGCGCACAAGCGCCCTCACGAGGCAACACGCATGGATCCCGAACTCGTCAAAAAGGCACTCGAACTCATCGCCTCGGGCGACGAGAAAGGGGCTCTGGAGCTCCTCAAGCAAGCGGTTGCGTCGGCGGCCGGCGGCGGCGGGGCGGATCCCGCGGCGGCTGCGGCTCTCGCAGATCCCGCGGCGCCGGGCGCCGAACCCAAGCCGGATCCCGAGCTCGCTGCGCTCACGGCACTGAGCCGCGAGCTGGTGAGCCTCTCCGGGCGCAGCACGCCAGGGGAAGCGGCCTCGTTTTTCCGCGATCTCGTGACGAACGCCACAGCGGCGAACGCGCGGCATGCTGCGCTGGAGCTCTCGGAGCGGCGCGGGCTCGTGGCGCGGCTCGTCGCGTGCGGCGCCGAAACGCCGGCCACGGCTTTCAAGGTCGGCACCGATGGCGTCGTGCCCGAGGGTGATGCCGCGGAGCTCTCCGCGCGTCTCGCCTCCGAACCGATCGCGGAGCTGCGCGCCCGCGTTCCGGTGATCGAAGCCGCGCGAGGTGTCACCTCCCAGGCCGCGCCGCCCGTGGGCAAGCCGCGCGTGACCGGCACGCTGCGCAAGCTCTCGCGCGCCGAAGAAGATTTCTGCAAGCGCCACAACCTCACCCGCGAGCAATTCGAGGCTCGTAAGTCTGAAGCCGCCCGGAGCTCGTAACCATCATGGCATCCAGCACGACTGCCGTTCTGTACCTCTCTTCGCTCAACCCGCCGAACAACGGGACGTTCCCGATGGCGGCGAACACGCTCTATCCGTTCGGCACGATCGTGACGCGCGACTCCAGCGGGCGCGCGCGCTCGCCGAGCACCGCGGACGTGAGCGGCCGCCCGGCGATGGGCGTCGCGAAGCACACCTACAACAACCTCACCGGAAACGGCGTCACGAGCGGGCTCGATGATGCGGACGATGTGCAAGTGGCCTACGGCCCGCACGGTTTCGTTTTCACCGGCGCCACGCCCAAAGTCGGCGATCTGCTCTACGTGGTGGACAACCAGACGCTGAGCGTGGATTCCCTCCTGGGAACCCGCGGCGTGGCCGGGGTGTGCACCGAGGTGCAAACCATCGATGCCACCGCCTACGCGTTCTGCAACTTCGGCCCGCACGCGGCCTCGCTCGGCGGCGATGCGATGGCGAACGTGCCGATCGCGCTCGCGAGCTTCCTGGATGCGGACGGCGATCCGCTCGCGAAATTCGTGAACGCAGCCTCCCCCACGTTCGGCTTCGCGCTCGCGGATTCCGAGGCGCTGTGCCTCCGGTGGAACAACGATGCGGCGCCGGGCACGGCGCTCAACCAGATCGCCATCCCGGCGGATCTCGACAGCCGCGGATCCATGTCGCTGGAGTTCCTGTGCTCCAAGAGCGGCGCAACGCTCGCGGACGCCACCACGCTCACCATCACCGCGTTTCTGATCGCCCCGGGCGATCTGCATGACGCGGACGCGAACGCCGGCGGCGTCACGGGCGCTCTCGTTGGGAACGCCACGGCCAAAACCACGGCGCTCCTCACGCGCACGATCGCGGCGGCCGATATCCCCGCCGGCGCCAAGAGCATGACGTTCACTGTCACGCCCACCGCCGGCACGCTCGGCACCGACGATCTCATGATTCACGACGTTCGACTCCGCTACCAGCGCAAGGCCGCGTAACGGCCCGGCGCCCGCTCTCCGCACCGCTCCCCAAGAGGCACCCACATGGATCCGTCACTTCAGATTTCCCGGACTGCAAATCGCGCCCTCGAGGTGTTCTCGGATGAGTTCCGCGGCGGGCTCGTGCTCGCCACGGATGTGCCGCTGTGGGCCCGAGACTTCGGGCTCATGAACACGGCGGATGCGATCTCCACCACCTACCCGATCAACATCGATGCGGTGGGCTACCACGAGTTCCGCGGGGAGCACAAGTATCGGCACCTCTACCACCGAGTGCTGCGCATGCGGAATCGCACGTGGCAGGACGGCGTGGAGATCACCGCCGAAGAGCTGGAGGCGCCGGAGTTCACCGGCTGGAACGAACAGCCCGCGATGATGGCCGACGCATGGTCGCGGCTGCCCAACAAGCTCGTGGCAACGATGCTCGAGAGCGGCAGCGGCACCGGTCCGGTGCTCGATTTCTACACGGATCCCGATACGAACGTTGCGGGCTCGCGGACGCTCTTCGCGTCCGATCATCCCGCGAACGTGCTCAAGCCGGGTGTCAACACGTTCGACAATGATTTCTCCGTGTCCGTCGCGCAGATCCAAAACGGCGATGCGTGGGATATCATCGACGACTATTTCGGCGGCATCAAGGCCGCGAACGGTGAGCCGCTCGGGCTCTCGTACCTCAACGGCGGGCACAACCTGATCCCGCGCACGCGCACCGCGCTGTTCAAGAAAGCGCTCGAGCAAGATACGCTCGTTCGCGCCGTGAACACCTCGGGCACCGCCGGCGCCACCTCCAGCGTGGTGGCGGCCGTCACGCAGAACAACATCTACAAGGGGCTCGGTTACACGCCGATCAACGATTTCACGAACGGCGATGTGTTCTACGCCGTCGCGGCGCCCAAGCCCGGCTGCCACATTTGGGTGGTGCAGCAGGAGAGCTCCCCGGAAGAAGTCACGTTCGACACGAACTCCGAGGAGTACAAGAAAACCCGCAAGGTCAAAAAGTCTTTCGTGGGTCGCGCGAATTGCGCAGCGGCACTCCCGCATCGTATCGCTCGAATCACCATCACGTAACGCGCGCGCGCCGCGCTCCGGAGCGCTCGCTATGGCGAGCTACGCAGATCCCGCCGATCTCTTCGCATTCGGACTCCCCCGCGACGCCGCCTCCAACCCGGGGCGGCCCGCGGAGGCCGATGCGGTTGCGGATGCGATCGAACTCGACGTTCATTGCTTCGCGCTCGGCGACGCGGTGAGCTTCCGCGCGGAGAACGGCGGATCGCTGCCGGCACCTCTCGTGGAGGGTGTGAGCTACGCGGCGATCCCGCTGGATGAAGCGCGGTTCCAGGTGGCGGCGGCCGCCGGCGGACCAGCGCTAAACCTCACCACCGCCGGCGCGTATTTCCTGGTGATCGCGCCGCTCCCGGTGGCCGCGTGCCTCGAATGGGCGGCGCGGATCATCGACGATATGCTACCCGGGCACCTCGTGCCGGTGGCGTCTCCGGTGCCGGAGATCCTGCGCATGACGTGCGCGGAGCTCGCCGCCGGCAAGTTGCTCGCGCTGCGCGGCGTCTCGAGCGCTTCGATCGCTTCGATGGTGGACGATGCGCACAAGCGGATCGAACGGTGGGCGCGTGGAGTGCCCATCCGGGGATCCGGCGCGCAAGAGCCGGCGCAGCTCGCGGTGGTTGCCTCGGTGCCCTATCGCGATCGGCGCGGCTGGTCCCGCTTCGGAGGCCTCTGAATGGCGGCGGCAGCGAAAGCCGCCAAGGGGAACGCGGCGCTCTTGCGCTTCAAGGCGCAGCTCCGCGCGATGCCGCGTACCATCGCGCACAGCGTCGCGCACCGCGCCGCCCCCAAGCTCACCGATAACACGCAGGGTGCTTTCGATTCCGGGCGCACGGTTTATGGGGAATCGCGTCCCGTCGGCGCGAGCGGCCCGCTCACACTCGTGCGCTCGGGGCGCGTGCGGGATGCGCTGAAATTCGCAGCCACCGGCACGCAGATCCGCTGCGTGATTGGCCCGCGCTACGCGCGCTTTCTCATCGGCCGCTACAAGATCCTCCCGAACGGCGGCTTGCCCGCGGGGTGGCAGCGGGATCTCTCGGAGCTCGTGCGCACCACGGAGATGCCGCGGTGAGCGCGCGCGTGGTGCCCCAATGATCTACGAGATGAGCCGCGATCTCCGTGGGATGCTCCGAAAGCGGCGGTTCCCCTACGCGGTGCACTACGGGCCCGAGCGCGCTAAGCGCGGCGCTGGCTCGCGCGGTATCACGTTCGAGCGCGAGCCGGATTCCGTGGAGGAGCCGCACGGGCAGCAAGGCAACCCGCGCAAGCACGCCACGCGGCGGCTCGGGGTGCGCGCCACGGTATACGCGAAATCCTCCCTCCCAAGTGCGCACCAGGGGGATCACGAGCGTGAGTGCGAGGCGATCGTGGATGCACTGATCGTGGCGCTCGCGGAGTGGGGTGTGGCCGCTCGAGCAGGGCGGCCGGTGTTCGTGGAGACTCGCTACGCCACCGCGGCGGAGCTCGCCGCCGGCGAGCAGTGGCCGGGAGTCGTGTATCTCATCCGATTCACCATCGGGCGCGGTGTGTATGCGCGCGACTACAACGGAGCCGGAAAGCCAATCGGGATTCCCGGCAATGTCTCCAGCACCACGCGGGTAAGATACGATAAGCAACCCGACTCGGAACCCGAGATCGGGTGTGGAGCGACTCCGTAATGGCGACTCTTCCGAAGGCCCGAACTCGCGTGGTTGCCACTACCGGTGCAGTAGCCGGCGGCGTGGATACGATTTGCATCCTCGCGCCCTGCGCGACTGCCGCGGACGTGACTCCCAGGTTGTTCGGGACCGCACAGGCGATCTTCGACAAGCACGGGTATTCGGAAGGTGTCGAGTACGCCGCCCTCCACGCGCAGCTCACGGGCAAAAATTTCATTTTCGTCGCGCTCCCCATCGTCACCGCCGGCGTGATCGGGCGCGAAAACAAGAGCGGTAACACCGGCTCTTGCGTCACCACCGTGACCGCGGGCGGCTCCGGCGTGCTCGCGGAGCACTCGGGCGGCATCCGGGTGAAAACCGGCGGCACGATCGGTACGTCGCAAATCGTGCTGGAGTTCACTTTCGACGGCCAGCGCACCTGTACGCCGTTCCGCCTCGGCACCGGCAACTCCTACACGGATCCCTACTTCGGTTTTTCCGTGGCGTTCGGCGCCGGCACGCTCGTGGCCGGCGATCTGATTCACACCTGGGAAGGTACCGCGCCCCGCAGCGATGCTGCAGGGTGGGCCGCGGCGCGCGCCGCGCTCGCTCAGGGGCAGCGCGATTTCCGGAACGCGATCCTGTGCGGCGAGCTCCAAAACTCCACCGAGGCGAACGCGTTTCTGGGGGAGTGGAACGCGTACGAAACCGCCAACAAGCGCTTCAAATTCGCGCGTGCCGCGATCCCGGATCGCCTGCCGCTCGCCACGATGAGCAAGCTTGCCTGGACGATGGCGCCCGGCACCACGCTCACGTTTGCCGAAGTGGGCGGCACGGGTGACACGATCACCCGCTCCACCGGCAGCTGGATCACGGATGGCGCCGCAGTGGGCGACACCATCGTTATCACGGGCACCGCGGGCAATAACATCACGGCGGTGATCGCCAGCCTCACGGCCACGGTTATCACGCTCGGTGCGGAGGATCTGGCCGCGGAGGTGACTGCGGTAGCGTCCGTCAAGGGCTACCCCACGCTCACGTTCGCGGAGGTGGGCGGCACTGGCGATACCATCACGCGCAACCGCGGCTCGTGGCTCGCGGACGGGTTCCGCGTGGGCGACAAGATCGCGGTCACGGGCACCGTGTCCAACAACATCACGGCCACGCAGGGCCTCACCGCGGTGACGGCGCTCGTGCTCACGCTCAACTCGGACGATCTTGCGGCGGAAGTGATCCGCACGCAGAGCGTCACGATCACCGCCGGTCAAACCAAGGCGGAGTGGATGGCGGCGTCCGATGCCGCGTTTGCTGCGGTGAACGGTGCGCGCCTCTCGCTCAGCGCCGGTCGCGGCCGCATCACTTCCGCGTTCCACCCCGCCAAGCCCTACATGCGGCGTCCGGCTGGATGGTTCGCGAGCTTCCGGCACTTCGCGCACGATCTCCATATCGCGCCCTGGCGCAAGGAAGACGGGCAGGTCCCCGCGGATCTCCTCGATACCAACGGCATGCTGGTGGAGTGGGATGATTGCGTGGATGGTGAGGCGGGATGCGCCGCGCGGTTCACGACGCTCCGCAGCTACGAAAACGACACCGGCGCTTTCATCGCGCTGGATCTCACGCGCGCCGCGGATGGCTCGCTGCTCTGCTACACGCAGAACGCGGCGGTGGTCAATCTCGCCTGCCAGATCGTGCAGCGCTCCACGGAGAACGCGGCGATCGGCAAAGAGCTCATCCTCAACGATGATGGCACCGCCACGGCGGAGAGTCTCTCCCAGCTGGAGATGCGCGTGAATGCGGACCTGGAAGCCGCGCTGCTCACCTCGCGTGGCGAGGGACCGCGCGCGTCGCTCGCGGTGTGGAGCGCCAACAAGGACACCATTTTCAACGTTCCGGAGCCGGTGCTGCTCGGTGTCACGGATCTCAACCTTAACGGCTACGTCCACTCCGTGGACAACGCGGTACGGCTCCGCAGCAACGGGCAGGGATAAGGGCGCACCATGGCGATCGACAATGAATTCCCGGTGTACGATGGGATCTCGCCCTCGTGGGCCGATCTCTCCGTCAAGGCTGCGCTCATCGGTGGCGGCAGCCTGCCGCTCATCGACATGAAAGACGTGCAGGCGATCAATACCGGTCGCACTCTCGAGGTGGGTGAGCAGCGGATGAAGGGTGGCCGGCTCAAGAAAACCACCACGGGATCCGCATCGCACGAGGCCAGCATCACCCTCTACCGCGAGGCGTTCGATCTCTGGATCGAGAATCTCTCCAAGGCCGCGCAGGCGAACGGACTCGTGCGCGGTAACGAAGTGCTCATCTCGCTGGTGCACTTCAACATCATCTACCAGCTCACGCCGCCCGGGAGCACCAAGGTGTTCGAGCGGCGCATCAAGGGCGCCCGCTACGGTGGCGACACCATGAACACCGCCGAAGGTACGGATGCGGATGTGGTGGAGTGCCCGTTGGTGGGCATCAAGACGATCGCCGATGTGATCGGCGGGAAGGAAATCGTATTGCTATGAACCCCCAAAAGGAAGCGTCCCCCCTCTACGAGGGCGGGGCCGATGCGGATGTGTCTCCCGAGGAGCGCGAGCTCGCGGAGCTGGAAGCGGCACGCGCGCTGCGACACGCGAATCTCGAGCGTCAGCGGGTTGCGCAGCGGATCATCGATCTGCGCGGAATCAATGCGGCGGAGGATGAGCACGGTGCCTCCAATATCGCTGTGGTGGAGGTGAATTTCGCTCCCGGCCTGCCGACGCTTTGCGCCGCCAAGGCCCCGAGTGACGCCTACGTCAAGCGCTTCCGCCACATGGTGAAGCCGCGGCGCAAGCGCGGCGCGGACGACGAGCAAGCCCCCACCGTGGATGCGGAGGATGCGATCAAAGCCGCCGAAGAAGTGGCCGTTGCGTGCCTCGTGTACCCGACTCCCGAGCTCTTCGCGAAGCTGTGCGAAGCGCGCCCGAACGTGGGCCCCGATCTCGGCACCGCCGCACTCAAGCTCGTGCGCGGCAGGGCTGAGCAAAAGGGAAAAGCCTAAACGCGCGGATCGCGGAGACGCGGTCCGCCAAGCCTGGTACGGGGATCTTTGCGGTGTGCCTCCGGGCGCTCTGCGAACCCTTTCCTGAGGAGCCCGACGAGCCCGCAGCGGAGCGCGCGGCGCGGCACGCGGAGTATCTCACGTCGCGCGAGGCGGCGTATTTCCGGCTAGCCGAACTCGCGAACGCGATGCATAGCGCTATAATGGGACTAGGCGGCTCTGCGCCTGCGAAGCGCCGGAGCAGAAAGCTCACGTCCAGTGGCGGCTGATGCACAGTATGTGATCGATGTTGCTGCCGGAATGACCGGCGGCGAAAGCACGATCGAGGAGCTCGATGCGCTCACCTCGGAGTTCATGAGCGCCGGTCGCAATGCGGAGTTTTTCCAACAAGCAGTGAAGCAACTCTCCGGGGATCTCGACGCGTCGCGCGCGGCCACCGAGGCGGCTAACGCAGCACTCGCGGCGGGGCGCGATGAGTATTCGGCGCTCGAGACCGCTGCGCTCCAAGCCGCCAAGGCCGCGGAGCGCGCGGCGCAAAAACAGAGCACCGGCGCGGATGAGCTCGCGCAACTCGCGAGCAAAGCTGCAGCCGCGGACGCCGCGCTACAAGCGCACGTCACAACTCTGCGCGAGCTGGAGGCGAACGCGACCGGTGCCGCGCGCGAGGAGCAACGGCTAGCCTCTACGCTCGCGAACGTGCGCAAGCTCGGTGGGCACGTGGATAAGACACTCGCGGCGCAGGCGGAGAGCCTGGAGAAACTCGGCGGCGCCATGGGTGCGGTGGGCGGCCCGCTCGGTGCGCTCGGACAGCAAGTGATCCAGCCGGTGCAGGGGTTCGCGAAGCTTGCGGCGAACATCGGAACCGCGCGCGCGGCGGCGCTGCTCGGCACGGTTGCCGTGGTGGGGCTCGCGGCCGCGGCGGTTGCGCTGCGCGCGGCACTTGCGGTGGGCGTCGTGAAAGTGGCTGCATGGGCGGTGGGGCTTGCAGACTCCGCGCGCTCCGCGGATCTCTCGCGGGAAGCGCTGGAGGCGATGCACCCGGAGATCGCAGCGCTGCGCGGTGACTTCGATGCGCTCACGCAAGAAACCGGACTCGGATCTAGCGCGCTCTTGGGCATCACGCGGCAGCTACAGGCGGCGGGAGTCGCGGCCGGCGATCTGCCGGGGGCGCTGCGTGCGGCGGCGCTCGCGGAGAAAGCTTTGGGCGCCGGGGGTGCTGGGGATTTCGTGGAGCGGATCCGCAAGGGCGATCGTGCCGTGAGCGATCTCGCCGCGGAAACCCAAAACGCATTGGGCGGCATCGTCGCGCGGCAAATGCTTGGGCTGGAGACGCAAAGCGGCCGCTTGCAAAGCAACCTCTCCGATCTGTGCAGCGGCCTCAACATTGATTCCGTGATCGCCGGCATGCAGGTGATCGTGGGGATGTTCGATAAAACCAGCGTGGCCGGTGAAACGGTGCGCTTCCTTTTTGAGAGTGTGTTCCAGCCGCTCATCGATCAAGCGGAGAGCGCGGCCTATGTGGTGGAGGCGTTTTATTTGGGCGTGCTCATCGGCGCCACCAAGGTATACATCGCGCTCAAGCCGACCATCCGCGCGATCGGCGAGCTCTTCGGATTCGAGGACACAAGCTTTACGGATCTCTTGGCGCTTGCGACGGACGCGGGCGAGCTGTTTGCTTACGCACTCGTAGCGATGGGCGCCGCGTTCGGTGCAGTGATCGTGGTTGTGGGAGCATTCGTCGCGGCGGTGGGCGGGATGCTCGCGCTGCTCGTGATTATCCCGGTGAAATTCTACGAGCTCGGTACGGCGATCTTCGATGGGCTCGTGAGCACGTTCAATCGTGCAGTGGAGTTCATCCGCAGCTTGGAGTTCATGGCCCTCGGCACGCAGCTTATTACCGGTCTGGTGAACGGCATCACCGCGGGCGCCGGTGCCGTGGTGAGTGCGATCACTGGTGTCGCGCGCGGCGCGATCAACGCGGCGAAAAGCATGCTCGGGATCGCGAGCCCCTCCAAGGTGTTCGAAGAGATCGGTGCGTTCACGGGTGAAGGTTTCGTGGGCGGCGTGGAGGCGGAAAACGATAACGCGCAAGCTGCAATCACGTCGCTCGCGTCCCCGCAAGATGCGCTTGCGAACGCCGGCGGAGCGCCTGCCGGGGCGCCGCGGCCGCCCGGCGATGATGCGCCCGCGGCCGATGGCGCAGCCGGAGCTGCGGCAGCCGGTCCGCTCGTGGTGATCGAAAGCGGCGCGCAGATCATTTTCCAGGGTGTGAAGGATGCGCCGTCCGGCGTGGATGAGTTCGGAGAGATGCTCACCGCTGCGGTGCGCGGGGACGCGAGCAAGCTCGGGCGCGGGAAAAAGGCGGCGTGATGCTTCCGCACGAAGAAGAAGAGCGGCTCTCCTACATCGTGCTCGGTACCATGCAATCGCCTGGAGTGTGCACGCTCTCCGGCCATGGGCGTGAGCTGAATTGGGATATCAAAAACGCCAAGGGTCAAGTGGGCGCATCGAGCTCACTCAACGGCCGGAACCTTGGAGAGTTCCAAGCACGTTTCGATCTCGCCGACCAAGAAGATTTCGATGCGTGGGATGCGTTCGAGCGGTTGCTTTGGAGCACCGTGAACGGCCCGAAGCCGATCGCACTGCCGGTGTACCACCCCGATCTCGCGCGGAATTTCTGGACGGAAGTGGTACTGCGCCACATGGGTGAGATGGTGCACGATGGGCGCGGCGGGCGCTCGGTGATCGTGAAGCTCGGAGAGCACTCGCCACCCAAGCCCAAACCGCCGGCGAAAGCCCAAGCCAAGCCCGGCTCCCCTGGCGGCTCCGCCACGGGTACTGCCAAGCCCGATCCGAACGCGGAAGCGAAACGCGAGCTCGGGCGGTTGCTCGACGAGGCAAAGCGCCCATGAGCACGCAGGGCGCGGCGCAGTGGGCGTGGAGTGATCCGGCGAGCGGACGTTTGCTCACCATGCCGGTGCTGCCGGTGTACGCGGATTCGCGCGTGCGGCTCGACGCGCACCGCGGTGAGTGGTGGGTGCAGCTGTGGCGCGCGGGCCGTCACCTCGGTGCGGCGGTGCGCATGCGCGCCGGGTGGGAGCTCCCGAGCCCATGAGCGTCGCAACACTCGGCGGCCGGCCGCTCGAGCACGCGATCAT
>JACCDR012519816.1_pt1 | contig 15928 bp, 9 predicted proteins | sample 7446431 | NCBI WGS metagenome assembly JACCDR01 (sample SAMN15323443, study PRJNA562643) | freshwater metagenome | isolation source: river surface water | place: USA:Blue River Watershed | collected 2017-08-17 | reverse complement strand
TCCGTTTGTATACCAGTGATGGTGTTATTGAAATTACGGTCAATAAAATTAAAGGTCAGCAGGTGCGTATCGGGTTTGACGCACCGCGTAGCGTCAGCATTGTTCGTCGAGAGATTGATGAGCGCCTGTATGTACCGGCGCGAGCTAATTGATAAACACCATATCCTTCTTGTTTCTTGTATTGTTGCCTGCAGAGAAGCTTTACTTAAAGCTTCTCGCCTTTAGCGATAAGCCATGCAACACATCGGTGTAGTCATGTAGCTGACCGGCGATTACATGCACCACTGGAGTTGCCACATGTGCCGTTGCGATCTCTACCGTGCCTTTGATCAAAAGTAATTTTGATGTGAGCAATTCCTTGCGATAGGTTTCTTGCGTTCCTTTCCAAACAATCACATTGATATTTCCGGTTTCATCTTCAAGTGTCAAAAACAATGTGCCATTGGCGGTACCGGGGCGTTGGTGGCCGGTAACTAAACCTGCTACGCGCACAAACCCCTTATGCCGTAAATTAACAAGTTGCGAATAAGGTGTGCATTTATCAAAAGGCGGTTGATTACGTAAGAGCGCCATTGGATGTTCACGCAGTGTTAATCCAAGTGTACGGTAATCATCCAGAATATCCTTCTCTTGCGTCGGGGCTTCGGTAAATAGATCATCCATAGCCGAGTGACTATTGTTATCGAGTAATTCCGAATAAGGTTGAATTGCTGCTGCAAGCCAACGAGCTTGATGGCGATTACCGCTCAAGGTTTTTAGCGCATCTGCCGACGCCAGTAGCTGCAAATCGTTGGCGGTTAGTTCTGTTCGTCGTGCTAAGTCATCGAGTGAAGTAAACTCTTTATTGCTACGCCAGTGTTCAATCTGTTGCGCACTGCTGATATCAAAGGATTTTACTTCGCAAAAACCTAAACGAATTCCCCACCGCTGCCGACTATCTAGCTCTAATGTATTTTCATAGACACTTTTATTGATATCCACCGGCATAATCTGAATAAAATGACGGCGAGCATCTTGAATTAGTTGCGAAGGCGAATAGAAACCCATTGGCTGACTATTTAATAGAGCGCAATAAAATGCGGCAGGATGATGACATTTAAGCCAAGAAGATGCATAACATAAAAGTGCAAAACTGGCAGAGTGTGATTCGGGAAATCCATACCCGCCAAAGCCCTTTACCTGTTCAAATAGGCGGTGAGCGAATTCTGCACTGTAGCCATTGTTCAATAAGCCCTGCGTAAATTTTTGTTCAAATAACAGGAGTTTGCTATTTTTTCCCCAGCTCGTCATAGCACGACGTAATTGATCAGCCTCACCACCCGAGAAGCCTGCGGCCACCATCGATAGGCGCATGACTTGTTCCTGAAAAATGGGGACGCCCAGTGTGGGAGCCAGCACCGATTTTATTGCTTCACTCGGATATGTGACTTCTTCTTCACCACTGCGACGCCGCAAAAAGGGATGCACCATGTCGCCTTGTATGGGGCCTGGACGAACTATGGCAATCTCGATAACCAAATCATAAAAACAGCGCGGCTGTAATCGTGGCAACATTGCCATTTGCGCGCGTGATTCGATTTGAAATACACCGAGGCTATCACCTCTACAAAGCATGTCGTAGGTCGCAGAATCTTCTCGCGGAATATCGGCAAGCGAGCTAATGGCTGGATCGTATGTGTGAATATAATCCAGCATCTTCCGTAAAGCGGTCAGCATACCTAGTGCAAGTACATCCACCTTCAACAACCGCATGGATTCCAAATCTTCTTTATCCCATTGGATAAGAGTGCGATCTGGCATGCTGGCGTTTTCAATCGGTACTAGATCACTCACTTTACTTTGCGATATAACAAAGCCTCCCACGTGTTGCGACAAATGCCGAGGAAAACCTAGAATCTGTTCAACTAATTTAAAAAACAACTGCAAGGTTTTTTGTTTCACCTGCAAACCCGCAAACGAAACCCGCGTTGAAAGATCGGTTGATTTATCCCACCAAGCAATATTTTTGGCGAGATGATCGACAAGTGAAGCATTCATTCCCAATGCTTTGCCTACATCACGAATCGCGCTACGAGAACGATAGGTAATAACGGTTGCTGCGATAGCTGCACGCTCACGCCCGTATTTCTCATAGATATACTGAATGACTTCCTCACGCCGTTGGTGCTCAAAGTCGATATCGATATCGGGGGGCTCATCGCGCTCCTTGGAAATAAAGCGCTCAAACAAGACATTGATTTGGCCTGGCGCGATTTCAGTGACAAAGAGGCAATAACACACCACGGAATTTGCCGCCGAGCCGCGCCCTTGACAGAGAATATGTTTGGAGCGGGCAAACCTTACTAAATCATGTACCGTTAGAAAGTAATATTCGTATCGCACCTCTTCAATCAAGAGCAATTCTTTTTCCAATAATACTTCGACAAAAGGGGGGACAGCTTCTGGCCAGCGCTTATGTTTTCCTTCATTAACCAGAGCACGAAGATGCTGAATTGGAGTGCGATTTTCTGGCACCAACTCCAAAGGATATTGATACTGCAATTCGCTGAGGGAGAAATTACATAAATCCGATATTTCAACAGTTTGCTCAAGTAATGCCTCGGGATAGAGCTGGATTAATTGCTCAACAGGTTTCAAATAAGCTTCAGCATTAGGCTCTAGTAAGGTACCTAATTCATCAATAGGAATGGAGTGGCGAATGGAAGTCAGAACATCCTGCAATGGCTTTCGTTCACGAACATGCATTAGCGCTTGTGGACAAGCCACTAAGGGAATATTTTTTTTACGGCTCAGCTCCAGCCAAATCGAAAATTGTTCTTGTTCTCCTCCATTCCACTGATGATCAATACCAATCCATAAACGCTCCCTAAATGCCTTGGATAATTGATCTATAACGGTTTCAGGTGCAACACCATTGGTTTTCAAATAGCCCAACCAAATAATCAGACAGTGCTGCAATCGAAATCGCAAATCGTCAAAATGCGCTTCATATTCACCTTTGGGTGAGCGACGCCGAGCAAGTGTAATAAATCCAGAAAGTTCAGCATAAGCCGTTCGGCTAGGTGCGATAGCAATAAGCTGCATGCCATTGGTCAGCGTAAAGCGACTACCGATAATTAACTTAAAATCCAATTCTTCCGCAGCGACAAACGCTTTGACAATACCCGCGAGTGAGCACTCGTCAGTAATGGCGATAGCCTCATAGCCGAGTTCTGCTGCCTGATAAACCATTTCCGGCGGGTGTGATGCACCGGTCAAAAATGTGAAGTTTGTTGTGGTGAACAATTGGGCGTAGCGCATGATTTTTTCTCTGTCCTGCTTTTGGCATGTCTAATCAGGAAAAAAATCCCTGCACAAACCACTGCTGTTTGTGCAAATCCCAAAATAACCACAAGCGCTGTTGATCTTGTCGCAGTCCGATAAAATAATCCCGCGCACTCGGCTCGTTCCACCAATTACCCTGAATGCGCTCTGGGCCTGCAATTAAGGTAATTCTGCCGTGCCAATAAAGTTCTTGTTTTCGCAGTTCAACAGCAACGGGTATATCCAATAACCACGTGGGACGCTGCGCACGTAAATGAATATCCGGCAAGGTTTGCTGGCAGGATTGCGTTAATAAAATCTGCTGATTGGTATTGTCAGGTAAGTAGCCATCCTGATAACTGATTTTGTAGACCGAAGTATCACCCAAGCGTGCTTTTAGTTTTGCCGCTGTGATTGAAAAACTCTGCCGACTAATTTTTCGACCCTGCTCAAAATCGAGTGTTTGGCTGCACCCCTCCAAAGGAAGCGTGTCACGACAATTAAGTGTAAGCGTATCCACTTCAAAGGGTAGATCGCGGTTTTCCAATTGAATCAATGAAAGATTAAATAACAATTGCGATTGGCTTTGCGGTGAGTCAGCGTAGACATGCAGGGCATTGTGATTGCGATAGATATCCGAGAGCATCCATTCAATGTGCTGGGTTTGTAATTGCCGCTTCTGTAAATATCCAGTCAATCTCTGTAGCAGAGTCTCCATCGGTTGTTGTAATTGATCGATTTGATGGAGCGGATAATCGAATTGCAATTGCTCAGCAAAAAACTCACTGGGCTTGAAATGAGTGACTGGCTTTTCAAAGAGCGAGCTTTGCTGAAAATCCTGATCGATGCCAAAGATGTCACTTAAGTAATCAGAAAAATCGTGGCCAAAACGTTTTTTAAAACTGCTGAGAGTCTGCGCTTCAATTTGCCGGGCGATATCGCCCAAGGTAACAAAGCCAGTTTTTTCCAGCGCATCGGTTTGTTTTGGGAAAGTACGCAGCAAGCCAATTGGCAGCAACTTTAAGCGCTCGATAAAATCAGCCCTATCATTCTTATCTTCAATCGGATAATTCACAAAAGACAGTAACCAAGCTGCCGCTTTGGAATGCGCCAATCCCATCGCAAGCGAGATATTTTTCTGAGTAACAAATTGTTCGATTTTATGACTGAGCGATTGCACGCCACCGAACAATCGCAAACAACTCGCTATCTCCAACAGCAAGCCAGACTGCGGCTCATTTTTACTGCGGTAGATTTCTATGTAAGGACTGAACTGATACATGCCTTCGGCCAATTGTCTCAGGCACAGGTGCTCTTTGCTGTCGTCCCGCTCATGGAGCACACACCCCGTTAGCAACTGGGCAGTGGTGGCATCCATATCGACCTGAATACCGGCGGCTTCAGCGGCAGAATTAATCCAGTGCAATCGACGCTTATCATTTACCACCAATGGCTCAGGCGAAGCGATATTGAGATTGAGCGCATGAGCCGGTAAATCCGGCAGGCGTAATGCCAACCACAGCTGCTGAGTGGCGAGTAACGTTGAAGTAGATTTTTTCACAAACTGACACCTCAACGACCACCACGTCGGCCGCCATGAATGGGCGTAACACTCGCAACCTTGGGTTTGCTTTTCCCTAGTTGATCCAAATGCTGGTGCGGCAACAATCCCTTCCATGCAGCAGGGAGCGGTAAATGAATCGCCCCTTTATCTGCCACTAACTCACCCTTTTGTTTAAAGATGCTGACTGACAATTGCTCCAACTGCCATTGAAGGCTCACTCTCACAACTGCTGGTGAACTTTGATCGCGAACCGTGTCTGGCCGAAACAGCACATAGATACCCTGTCCCTCGGTGGAGGCCAGCGCGCACTTGCGCAGCTCGGTATATCTCAGGGGCTGCTGGGGCTGCCAAGCCATAACCGCATCGCAAGCGTCTGAACGCGCAAGCTCGATGAAGCTCGAGAGAAAGTCCGCTTTGCCTTGCGTCTTCACAATCAACAATCGCTCAAGATCAATACCTGCTTTGAGCAGCGCTTGGGCAAACGGATTTGCAGGCGGATTAAGCAGTACCACCAAACCTCGCTGGGTAGACAAGAGCGCAGGCATCAATAGCTGCCACTCGGCATGACTGGTCGTTCGTTGGCAAACTTCGATCAGACTTGCGACTGGCCACCCACCGCCCGTCAGCCGATCATTGAGCTGGGTATATCCGCTATCCACAACCAATCGTAAAGGGGTCTGATGAGACTGACCACGCCAAATATCCCCTCGGCAAAGCAATTGCTCCAGGCTCGTCGCATTGGGATCTGTGGGAATCAGCTTCATGATGGGGTAATAACTCGAATACTGTTTGTTTGTACAGTATACTGTCAGTAACCGATAAGCCGTCAAGCGAATGCTTTAGACAAATTCGCGCTAAAGCATCGCGCACCAAGCTTCAAATGCTTTCAATTGAATGCACTTGGTGTAACTTAACCCCAGCCATTACACAACGGCACAGTAGATCATTATCTGGAGTCATTCATGTGCGGACGCCTGTTTATAAAGCCCGTCACCGAGCTGGAAAAACTGTTAGAGATGCTAGGCATACTGGGTATTACCCTTCCGCTACTCAATAATGTCGCACCTACCGAAGCCATCCCCATCATTCACCACACGAGCACGGGGCTCACAGTCAGCCAAGTGCGCTGGTGGCTGCACCCGCATTGGAGCAAGGAAGATCCTAATCAAAAGTTTGCGATGTTTAATGCGCGCATTGAAACCGTCCTTAGCGCACCATCCTTTCGTGGGCCGGTTCAATATCGCCGTGGCATAGTGCCTGCCGCAGGATTTATTGAATGGCAGCGTGAAGGTAAAAACAAACAGCCTTATTACATAGACGCAGGCGATCAACCACTACTGCTCGCCGCTGTGTGGGATATCTGGCAAGAACAACTCATGAGCTGTGCGATCATCACCCAAGCCGCCGATGAGGCATTTGCGCCCATACACGACAGAATGCCGCTATCACTCACAGCAGCACAAGCACTGCAATGGTTAGATCCACAGCAAGATCACAAAAAATTAATTGAAAATTTAGCAGGCACTAGTCTGCTGCTGCGCGCAAGACCTATCGCTAGTACTGTGAACAATGCGCGCAACAAAAGCGATGTCGTATTTTTAGATGCGGTAGGCAATGAATAATTTAGTCAAAAATGCTCCGGATCTCGCGCCTGATTACTACCTGAAAAACTTCCGCTTTTTAGTGGATTGGGTACAAGAACGCTATGCGGATTTGCTCAATGCTGAAGAGCAGAATTTTATTCAGCAGTTTTATCAACTCGACCGTGGTGCACAATGTTTGTTGGTACGACTGTCCAGTCGTAAAGGCCCACTGTTTCGTCGCGATAAATTAAGCTACAGCGAAATTGAATCCATTGATCTAGCTGCACAACAATTGCTTGACGCTGGGCTTCTGCAAACAGAAACCCTCATTGATGTAGAGCTGTTGTCGAATAGCTTAACCAAGCCGGAATTGTTGTTATTGTTTGGCGATCATCTAAAGGGCTTAAAACAAGCACGCAAAGACCTTCTCATGCAGAGCCTTTCTAGCCAATATACTGAACCACGCAGCTGGCAGGGCTGGACGAATAATCAATTGGGTGCAGCGTGGTATTTGGATAATCAGCGCGTTATCCGCCATTTATTGTTGTTGTTTTTTGGTAATGCTCATCAAGATCTCACCGAATTTGTATTACAAGATTTAGGTGTCTTTCGTTACGAGACTTATGACATCGACCCCCACCATCGAATATTCAAAAGTCGCACTGAGCTGGATCAATACCTACAACTGATACACCTGCGCGAGCAACTGGAAGCGACACAGCCAACTGAAATCCTGATACAACTTGCTGCTCAATTACCCACACACTGCGCCAGTGAAAAATTGCAGCGCCGTCGCGCCAAATTATGCAATCAGCTTGCCTATGAATTGGAGCGCACTAAAGAGTATTCGTTGGCCTTACAACTCTATGAACAAAGTCATTTACCGCCCGCGCGTGAGCGACGCATTCGCTTACTGGAAAAGCAAGAAAAATACACAGACGCGTGGGAACTACTAACCCAATTGCTTGAACAGCCCATGAATGAGGAAGAGCTGCAAGTGGCGCAGCGCATGGCGCCAAGGCTTGCAAAAAAACTTGACCTTAACTTTGAAAAAAAGTCACCCGTCATTGCCTTATCCCAACACATCGCACTGGATAAAAAGGTGGATGATGAAGGTAATCTGTTACGCGTAGAGGAAGTGGTGCGTCTATCACTGGATACGACAGAAGCTCCCTGTGTCTACGTGGAAAATACCTTATTCGGGGCGCTATTCGGATTATGGCTGTGGCCAGAAATATTTCGCGGTATTGAAGGAGCGTTTGCTAATCCATTTCAAGCCGCGCCGCTCGATATGTATCAAGAAAATTTTGTCGCCAATCGTCCTGGCATTAATGCGCTTTGGAAAACACTGGAGAGTGGTGAATATCGTCATCGCATTCGCCAAACATGGGAGCAGAAACAGGGTATCGCTAATCATTTTGTGAATTGGTCGTTTATCACCGCTGATTTGATCGATATAGCCTTACACTGCATTCCCGCCAATCATTTGTCACACATTTTTAAGCGATTGATGTTTGATATCAAAAATAATCGCAGCGGCCTACCGGATCTTATCCAGTTTTACCCCTCGCAAAAAACCTATCGCATGATTGAAGTAAAAGGTCCTGGTGATCGCATTCAGGACAATCAACAACGCTGGTTGGATTACTTTGCACATCACAGTATTCCGGTCGAGGTATGTTATGTCAGCTGGCAGTAAACCCAAAACAGTTGCGGTACGAACACTGGTGGAGTTTGCCGCGAAACGTGGCAGCCTTGATCGACGCTTTACGCCAGCGCCGAGTGGTCAAGAAGGTATTGAAGGCCACAAAAAAGTGACCGGAAAACGCGGCGCTGATTATCAAACGGAAGTCAGTTTGAGTACCACCTATGGCGACATTACATTTCGTGGCCGCGCCGATGGTTACGATCCCAAACGACATTGTATCGAAGAGATCAAAACCTTTTATGGTGATGTTGAGCGTATACCTGACAATCATCGCGAATTGCATTGGGCGCAAGCTAAGTGTTATGGCTGGCTTTACTGTGTGCAACATGACTGCGAGGAAATTAATTTAGCACTGATTTATTTCGAACTGGCCACTGAACAGGAGTATCCCTTAGAGCAATGCTGGCGAGCTGACGAACTTAAAGAGTATTTTGAACAATTGGCCGAGCAATATTGCGCATGGCATAAGCAAGTTATGGCGCATCAGCGTCATCTTTATGAGTGGCTGGAGCAACTTCAATTTCCCTATGGCACTATGCACGCCGCGCAACGCGTCATGGCCGAGGCTATCTATAAAGCAGCGGCTACAGGTCGCGTTGTGATGGCAGAAGCACCTACCGGCACAGGAAAAACACTCGCCGCGCTGTACCCCACACTAAAAGCTATGCCGCGCACACCCGTGGATAAAATCTTCTATCTCACCGCCAAAACTACAGGCAAACAACTGGCGCTTGAAAACATTGAATTAATCGCTAGTGACAAAAATAAAACGGTTCCACTAAGAACTCTGGAGCTAACGGCGCAGGAAAAATCTTGCTTAGAGCCGAATAAAAAATGTCGCGGTGACTCCTGCCAATACGCATTGGATTTCTACACTAAATTACAAAACGCACGGCAGGCGGCGTTTCAAGTGCCTATTTTAGATAAACAAGCGCTTCAACAATTAGCCCAACAATTTACTATTTGCCCCTTTTACTTGGGCATGGAAATGGCGCGCTGGGTCGATATTGTCGTGGCTGATGTCAATTACTATTTCGATGGCTCGCCACTGCTGCTAGGTTTAACCAACGAGTTTGGCTGGAAACCCTGTTTATTGGTGGACGAAAGCCACAATTTAATTGATCGTGGTCGGGGAATGTATACCGCAGAATTAAATCGTGCCGATTTGCTTGTCGCTAAAAAGACTGCGCCAGCTACCATTAAAAAGATGTTGGATAAAATCAATAAGGCGTGGTTGTCCTTACTAAAAACGATTCCCTCCACAATAGATAACTACGCGCGGCTGGATGTATTGCCAGAAAAATTGGGAATTGCACTAGAGGACTTCACCAACCGCTATATTGAATTTTTACAACAAAACCCCGATCACCCGATACAAGAAAGCTCGACACAAGAGTTTTTCTACAGTGCACTGAACTACCAGCGTATTGTTGAAATTTTTGATCAGGACTTTTGTGTAGACATACAAGGCCTAGAGAGCAAGGAAGAAATACTTACCCTACGCAATTTAATTCCGGCCAGCCAATTGGCAGCACGACTCAACTTCGCCCATTGTGCGTGTTTCTTTTCTGCTACCTTGCATCCCACAGAATACTATCAAAGCTTGCTAGGATTGCCTGATAGCACCGTCCACATAAATGTGCCATCCCCTTTTAATAGTGATCAGTTGCAAGTCAATATTGCGGCCAACCTCTCAACACGTTACAAAGACCGAGCCACCGCGATTCGACCGCTTAGTGAGATTATTCTTCGACAATTACATGAAGCACCGGGCAATGCTTTGGCATTTTTTTCGAGCTATGATTTTCTACAGAAAGTAGAAAAAGAACTACGCGAACAACTCATTTTCTCAAATATTCAACTCATCGTGCAGTCGCGGCGCATGAGCGAACAGGATCGGGATTTATTTATCACCCGATTTAATGAAGAAAACAATTTATTAGGTTTGGCCGTATTGGGTGGTGCATTTAGCGAGGGAATAGACCTGGCAGGAGATGCCCTCAAAGGGGTCTTTATCGCAACCCTTGGTCTGCCGCAAATAAATCCTGTTAATGAACACCTGCGCAATGTGATGCAAGAACAGTTCGGTCAAGGATATGATTTTACCTATACCTATCCGGGGATTCAGAAAGTAATTCAAGCAGCCGGGAGGGTAATTCGCACGACGACAGATGAAGGTTATGTGTGGCTGTTGGATGAACGATACAACCAATCAAACGTTAAAAAATTATTGCCCAAGTGGTGGTTCAAACATTAGAGCAAACTATCATCGAATTTTCTAACTTTAATGAAGGAAATAACTCTATACTTAACTTTAAGCACCTTTCGGCCAGAAGCGGAAGTTGGTAGCAATAATTCGTTTATGTGGAGAATATGATAGAGATACTAGGATTACCCATGTTTCAACACAGCCGATTGCTAAAGGTGTTGACGAGACCAATATTTTCTCCAAATGATCAAACCAAGTCAAAGCCAACAACCTTGCTATGCTAGTAAGGTTTATTTTCATTGTTTGTGGTTTTAACAGAGCGTCAATTTCTTCTAAATTCGTTAAACCCGCCATCACAAAACCAATCACTGTTCATCATCGCTTGGTAAGCTGCTGTGTTCCATGAGTTAACATGATTATTTCGTCGTGACTCCTCCTCTTCTTCGAGGTAAGCCTTCACGGCATCTTTTCCTCCTTTTTTATGAAGACTATTTAATCGAAACTGAATTTCCGTAACGGTCGAATTTGCATTAGATACATACAGGCTTCCAAGCCCCATTTCTCTAAAGTGAAATTTAATTCTTTCGTTTAACACTTCACCATAAACATCAACATCTAATGCATAAAACCGAATAGCCCCTGGGGTTGTTTCTACCACCTCAGCAAAGAGCCACTGTTCACGTGTAACATCATCATAATATGGATGTAGTGTTTGCTCGCATTTTCGACTAGGAATTTTATCTAATTTTGCCTTGTTGCAATCGGAGCAAGCTGGTATCAAATTCAGCGGTACAACGACCAATGAGGGGAAATCAGTTTTTGGTAAAAAATGGTCTAAAGTTGAGACTGTTCGTTGGCCACATAAAGGGCAGATCCCATTTGGCGCGGCGTTTTTTAGTTGGTCATATAACGTTCTTCCGGGAGCTTTTTTTCCAACCATTCTTTGCGTATAAACTTTCTCCATCTCGGCTTTGCCCACCACTCCGTCAACACCTTCACTACTCTCAATCAAAAACCACTGTTGCTCAGCAGATTTTTCTTGATATTCAAGATCAGCTGCCACAATAGAAGCTGAGATTTGAAGAAGATTTTTTTTAAGAATTCTATTTTTAACCTTACTTATGCAAGTTTCATAGACATCTTTTGCAACCAGATCTGGCTTACCAATTACTCTCATACATCAACCTTTCCCGCTTCTTTGTCGAGAAACAGTCCTCTCAATACGCCTCTAGCCTCGGCGCCAAGTTGGCCATTAAATCTTCGCAGTGCTTGCTTGTAGGTGTCTGCCGATTCAGCTTCCTTTTTTAGCATCTGATGAAAGCCCGAATCCGTTACTTCTAAGCCAAATACCTCGCGTGTTAATACCCCCACATTTTCACCAAAAGTTTCAGTTTCTGGTCTTTCAGCAACAGCATCTAAGCCGCTTCGTCGTAACTTCCATACGCAGCTTTTAGGTACCTCTTGAAGTATTACTGGAGAATGAGTGGCAATAATTGCCACTGCATTTCTATGAGACAACAATTCAGATAAAGTGCGTATAAATGCCGAAAGTAGCGGCGGGTGCAGGTGCGACTCAGGCTCGTCCAATAGAATCAGAGTTTTCTCTTCAGTTTTTTCAACTAGTTTAGCAATAGTAAGCAACACAATTGCATGCCCTGAACTTAGTTCGGCAAAAATTTTCTTCGCTTTCTCTTCCAAATCATTATTTGAATTCAGTATTACATCGGCGAGAGCAATATCTTTAAAAAGGCTATCCGTTTCAAGATCTCTAATGGCTTCAACGAATCGATCTTGGTATCCAAACCGACGAATATTATTCAAAGAATGGGAAAACTCTCTATTAAGCATTGAGCGGCTCATAGGAATGTGTTCGCCATCCTTGGTTGTTGACTTCTGTTTCAAACCGACATAAGAATATTTTAATCCTTCAGTTTTATCTTTCCGTTCTGGTATTGGCTCAAAAGGATCAAAAGCGCTAAACGCCACAGACACAACACCAGCAAACATTTCTTGAAGATCCGCCATTTTAGTTGATTCTTTACGGCCAGTTACAACTGAAAAGCTTCCATCACTTTCTTGGGTTGCATTTTTATCCACAAGTGCCTTAACCATTTTATGAAGTAGGTGTGTTTTACCAACACCATTTCGACCAATTAGGACATGAATATTCGACGGCGGATTAGATTCTGGGTCCACGTAAAAGTCCATATCTAATCCAGCTGTACGTTTTCCTTGTGGAAGCGAATAAGAAAAATCAAACTCCGTACGCAGCTTACCTCCATTAAGTAATCGCTTAAATTGACCTTTTATTGAAGCAATACTTACTTCACGAAGCAAAGATTCCTTCATTACTTTTTCATTGATGGCGAGATTATAAGCGGTATCGTCATGTACCACATCGTTTAAGCTTTTTAAAATATATCTCCGTAGCTCTTCATTTAAATTGTAAAGATTTTTATAGTATTCATCGCTTTGACCAAGCGAAAAGAAAACCTTATCTAATGATGAAAATTCTTTGGGTAGTCTATCTTGGGTCCATCCGCTTTCCTGACCGACATAACCAATTTTAATCCCCCCAATATCATGCACCTTTCCGCTTGCATCATAAACTTTCAGACTAAATGTCGATTTAAATGTAAAGTCATCCCAGTTGTTCGCTAATAAATAGGCAACATTCACCGTATCCTTTCGTTCAGGATAGAAACGCTCGTAAGGAGGAACTTTGAATTTTAATTTCACCATTTCTGTTATCCATTAATTTTTAAAATCAAAACAAAATCTCTCATGCTAAGTGGAAAATTAATCTATAACTTTTAGTTTTAGGATTTTTAAAAAATTACTTTTGTTTCGACGATGTGGTCTTACTCATAGGCAGCAAGATAAAACCTGGCGAAGCGAGGAACGGGAGATGCATTGTGGATTTTTTTGGACTTTACCCTCATGAGATACCGTCTGCACTGTTATTTAAATTACTGCACCAACTTCCGCTTTGGGCACTCAGCGGATGCGCTAATCAAAATGGCGGGCGATAATTTTCACGACAGAAGTTAAAATACCTTTTTCTGTATTCTGAGCCTTTCTTGAGATCAAGAGTTTTCGAAAAGAAAAAAATAAACCAGCAAAAAAACACGCTATGCCTACCCAATTGCAGACTCTAGCCAAATGATTAATACGTACTTCAATAAGAACCGCGAAAGTGCTATTAGTTTGATTTTCGATAAAGCTTTCGAAATGGCCGCATAAAGCCTGTGCAAAGATTAAATAGAAAATAACGCCGAGAAGTAGTGAGCCCCACCACGGTAGCTGAGATGTTGTATTTACAACATCGGGTAGAATTGAATTGAGATTATTTTTTTTACGGTAACCTCTTGTCATAGCATTTCCCTGTAACCAATTAACGAATAGGCACAATAGTGCGCAGTCCCGATTAAAATTTGTCATATTTATAAAAGAAAATCTGGCGGCCACGCTATTAATGATTTTGAGATATTACCCGAGTATTCAGGATAATTTCTATTGCGCATGAAGTTTTTACCGGGCAGAAGTAAAAAAGCCCCCCAAAGAGGGCTAAAAAAGCACTTACGCAGCCATTAAATCCCTTGCCATGGCCATCTCAATGCTGTCCCCACGCTGATTGAGTGAATCCAAACCAGACTCAGGAATATCACCCGAGGTGGATTGACTCACCGCAATTTTCTCAGCCATCAGCGCCAAACAACGGCTTTGTGCTGATTGGGCATAGCCAAGGAACACAACCTCAACACCGTGTAGCTGACCAATTCGCCATGATCGACGAGCGGCTTGCATCAGCGTGTAGACGTTGTACCCCGTTTGCATGAAGACAATCGATGGAAACTCCAGCAAATCCAATCCGGTTTTTACCAGTTCGGGATTGCAGATAAGCACATCGATGCCTTTATCCACTTGTTCAGCAACCCAGTCTTCGCGTTTCTCAGTAGCGACAGTGGCTTTTAACACGGCCACCTTAAGCCCTGCGCCGACCAGAATATCCTTGAGCCGACTAGATGTGTCACGCTTGCCGGTGTAGCTGGTGTATACCAGCACTTTGCGACCAGCCTGCTTTTGTTCCACACAGTATTCCTTGAGCCAGGTTTCTTTTGGGGATTCCCGATGCTCATCGAACACACAGGGAACAAGCGCCAAAATCTGTCTGGTTCGTGGATGCTTGACTGTCTCGGGACGAAAACAGCAATCCGGCCACGCGAGCAGTGTGTTAAGTACCACTCCCAACAAACTGTTATCGCCCTTGGCCAAACCTCGTTTCAATTCGTTGCTCAGGTTTCGTTCCAGGTCAACATAGTGCTGACGTTGATCGATATCCATGTTGATATCAACGTATCGCTCGTTATAGGGTGGCAAGACCTTCTGCCCAATGTCTTTGAGCTTCAGGAACACCGTAAACGGCAATATGCACTGCGCAATACCCAATGGCCCAAAACCCGGGCCTTTTACGGTATTGACCACCACGCGCTTACCGCGCGACGTGCGGTGATTGTCACCCTCTTTGATTTTGCAAATATCCTTGAGCACACCGTGCTCACGCATAAATGCCATCGATGCTGACGCCATCGAGCCTCGCTCACTACAGCGATACCCCAACTCGATCATTCGTTGGGGCATGATTCGCCACAACAAAAAGAACAAGTCACTGGCATAGCCACCCATGAGCGTACCGGTCAATAACAGCACCTTACGTGAGAGCGCCGCTAACACGCCCATCGCTTGCCCTTGAGCACTACCCTCGTTCTTGTACTCATGCCCTTCATCCACCACCAGCAGGTCTATAAAGCCCTTGGGGATGTAGCGCTTGATGAACTCGGTGGCCTGATACCCACCTTGCCCAAAACTGAACTCCGTAGTTGCCAGTGCGCGCTCCATGCGTGCTGCTTGCCGGTCGGAAAACACCAGCTCGCCGTTTTCATCCATGAGGTTTACAAACTCATAGATGTTGTCGGCGAGCATCCCTTCCAGCATTTTGGAGCCGAAAGCATGGATAAGCCGGTCAGCCGTTTTAGGGCCAATCGTTGGCAATTGGCACAGCGCCTTTTTGACCACCTCACTTTGGTCAGTGGTGGTGGATTTAGGGCGCATTAGCGTCCACAAACCCATTGCACATTTTCGGCAGCGTAGCTGTTTGGTTTGTGATTCGATGTCAGCCATAGACATAAGGCCACCATCGTCATCACGCACAAACTCCCCGCAATGAGGACAAGCCGGATGTGCTGTTGAGAGCGCAAAACGACGCGAGCCTTCGCCAGTAATATCCTCACAGACCAAGCGGCGGTATTTGCGTAAAGCCACTGCATGACGCCAGTGATACCCCAAACGCATACGTACGCGACCGATGATAAAAAACTCGGGCGCTTCTGAGGGTGCTACTCGCAATTGCTCACGCAATTTAAGTAACTTGCCGAGCGTGTCGGGGCCATTGAGCACCCAGACTTTTGCGCCCTTGATCGTTTCCTGGATTTCCCGTCGCCATTTGTAAACCAAATGCGGCGGGCTAATGACCAGGATGTGTCGCATCTCTTGCATGAGAG
>JACCDR011795730.1_pt1 | contig 15930 bp, 18 predicted proteins | sample 7446431 | NCBI WGS metagenome assembly JACCDR01 (sample SAMN15323443, study PRJNA562643) | freshwater metagenome | isolation source: river surface water | place: USA:Blue River Watershed | collected 2017-08-17 | reverse complement strand
CAGTTCGCTGAACTTGCCTTTGCATTGTGACATTAATATAGAAATGATAAAATTGAAATTGAAATATAGAAAAATTATAAATTGAACTTAAAACTTGAATTTCTTAAAACTTGAATTTCTTAAAATTGAACTTTCTTAAAAATTTCTCCCTTTTTTCTGCTTATTAAATTTGCTTGCTTAATAAACCTTTTCAAATGAATTGTACCATTTAACTGAAACAAATGAATCGCTCCATTAAATTGAAAAAGTTTTTTGGGAGGTGAATTACGAAGTAAGAGGAGGGCGTAAGGCTCCTAGATTTTACAAAGTAAAATCGGCATTAAAAACTTTTGTACCATTCATTTGTTTCACTTAAATTGTACTATTCATTTGTTTCACTTTAATTAGTCATTTGTTTCACTTTAATTGTGCCAGTCATTAGTTATAATTAAAGAGAAGCAAGCGAGTGTCACATATTTATGATGCTGTGCTTGTGGTCAGGCTTGTGGTCAGGCTTTTCTTTCTCTTTGCTTCTTTCTTATTGTTCCCTTTGTTTAATTTACCATAATAGATAATAAGAAAAGCTGTTTGGTGTTCCAGATAATTTATAAGTGTATCGACCTGATTTGTTTGTTATTTTACTTGCTCGGGCCTGATAAGCATTTCTTTTATCTAAAAGTTTATTGTTATCAAAAAATGTGGATCTACTATTAGAACCAAAATGAACAGTTTTATGTTTACCATTTTTAAAGAATGATGCAACAAAACGTTTGTTTGGTCTGTTACTTTTGTTTATTGTTAATTGTTTAATATCAGGAAAGCGATTCATGTATTGTTTAACTTTAATATCCATTATAGTAATGATAATTAAAATTATTTATTTTGTACAATGTCAACCAATTCCTTGACATTATCGAGTGTATTCACATTTTTATTATTTTCTTTAAATGATGCTTTAACACTTAGTACATTTCGACCTAAACAATTTGAATTAAGACTTTTAATATGTAGCAAAATATCGGATGCAATTTGTAGGGTGTTCATAACCAGAACGACGCTTATCATAGTTATTGATATTGGATCAATCATTTTATTTATATTAAATATGAATAAAATAAAAATTTAATCACCATATTTAGAAGGCTTTTTAACAACTCTTTTAACATCCTTAGGAATAAGTCTTTTAGGCAATACAGGTATCTGGTTGTCATTCACTTGTTTGATAGATTGTTTTTGAGTATCAAGAGATGTTTTAAACTCAATTTGTAACTTTTTGGCTGCTTTGTTTATTTTTTCTTCTTTCTTTCTTTCAACCTTTTTAATTTTAGAAGAATCATCACCAACCTTGATTAATTGATGATACAAATATTTTTTTGGTAATCTTTTACCTTTGGAATCCTCAAGAGAATAAGAATCATAAGAGTAACCAGGATCACCGAAACCAATAGCTTTAATAATGAAAATCTCTTCTGAAAATGATTCTGTAAATTTCTTTTCAAGATTTTTTTTATTTAACAAAATTCGAACTTTATCATTAATATCAAATTTATCAAGATTGTGAATATTTTTATTAAAACATTTATCATGATAAAACTCATCAACCTCCTCAATATTTTTGTTTGACACATTGTCAGGAGCCAAACCAATTGAACTATGATATGAGGAATTATAATTTATCATTAAATCATCTAAAACATCAATCCAAACAAAATTATCGGTAAGAGTAAAATATTTGAATAACATACTTTTTAAAGTCCTGTTAAATCTTTCAATCATTCCATTACTTTGTGGTGAATAGGGTTGAGTAACATTATGCGTGATATTTAATTTAGTCATGTAATCCTCAAAATTTTTATTAATAAACTCATTACCATTATCAGACTGGATAATATGGGGTTTTAGTTTATTTTCAGTAATAATATCCTGAATACACTTCAGAACCTCAGTATTAGATTTATTTTTAATAGCCTTTGCGAATGCTTTACGGCTGAAGCAATCAATCATGGTGAATATCCATTTAAAATTTTTATTTTTATTTCCGTATTTACTCATGTCAATTAAATCAATTTGATAAGATTCAAAAGGCTTATCATAAAAAACTCGTTGAGGATTGTTTTTAACAGATTTGTGTAATTGATAGAGATCAACATCATCAAGTTCCTTTTTTACTTCTGATATAGGTTTGTTTAATCTCTTACTAAGTTTATTAATGCCAACAAGTCCGGTTTTTGCGTCTTTATATATTTTATCCATTATTAATAACTCTTATTAATAATAGGCATGTAAATAATTATTGTTCATATCCAATTGGCAAAGAAGCCAAATATTTGTGTCCAGGAATCTTAACACGTTTAGCCCATTCTGCAGCATTTAATGATCTTTCAAAATCATATGAAAGAATTGATGAGATTCCATAATTTTTTAATTGTTCTTTAGTTGGGTTAAGTGCAACCTTTTTTATTCTATTATATAATTTTAATTTAATATTTTCATTCTTAATTTTAATATAGCCTTTGACATTTTTGAATTTATCTTTTAAAATAATTTTTTTATCTTCCATTTTACCTTTTAAGGTCATAGCTTCGAATATTTCCCAAGTTAAATGTTTTTGGTCTTTCTTACTGAATCCTTTAGCTCTAATATGATTTTTAGTTTTCTCATCACTCCATCTAATATATTCACAAATATAAGTCTTTGGGGCTGGTTCAGCATATTTTACAATTTTGCCTTTAATTTCATAGTCTAACATTCCGAGGTCTTTACCAATAAATGGCTCAAGTTTTGGCAATTGATCTTTATGAACAAGTAAACAATCTGTATCAGTTCTGAAGAATGTAGATTCAATATTTGTGTATCCATCAATTGCATCAATATATGTATCCATCAATAAACGTGAATAGGATAAGATGAAGCACCCAAGTTGAGAAGGTTTATCAACTTCATCATCAAGCTTTGAAGCATCAGGCTGATATTCAACAACAAATTTTTCTCCTCCCATTTCTCTAATAAATAAAACATTTTCTGAAGCTCTTATTTCGTTAAGTTCTGCATAAGTAGTAATAACTTTTGATTTAATAATGTGTGGTTGTTGCAACATTTTGCCGTATAATGTGTTTAAAAACAATTTTGCAACTGCATACTGTGGGGTGTCTTTAGTAGCTTTTTGTTTTTCAGAAAAACACATTTGAATGTAGTTTTTAAATACATCATTTGATGATTCGTTCCAGTAAAGAACTTTATGAATTTTAGTAATGGTATATCCATGATTAATAGCACGTTCTAAATCAATGTTAGTATAAGTACCATTATAAATATTATTTAAATCCCAATGTAAACCGTTTTCATCTCTTCTAGGAATAACGGCAGAAACTAATTTTTTATTTGGGATAATATCACATTGAGCAATAAATAAATTAACACCAAAATAGTTAAAAGATTTATTGTTAAGATTTTTTAAATAAACGTTATTTATTCTTGTAGGGTTTTTTTCCTCGTTAGGTTTGCCAACTGGATATTTATATTTAAACATAGCAGTAGCATACATAGAAACAATATCTAATAAAAGAAGGTAATCATTTTCAACATTTTCAGATTTAAAATATTGTTTTTGTGGGTATGTACGACCACCATACATACTTTGTCTAATAAATAAATCTTCCTCAAAAGATGGAAGATATATATCAGTTCTGTTCATTTCTTGCCATTTTCTATAAACCAAGGAAGAGATAGTGAAATATTTATTTACATTAATTTTAAAAGTTTCCCATGTACTAGTTGCATATTTTTGATAAATAGCTCTAAGAGAAATAATATCTAATTTTAAATATGACATCCATTCATTTTGATGTTTTTCAACACCTTTCCATGATTTAATTTTTTTGTGGTCAAAATCAGTTTTTGATTCATTAGCATCAAGGCCAAAAGCTTCGCAGTTATCTTCCAAAGAACCTGGAATATGTAAATTAAGATCAAAGCATTTAATTTTACCAAATGATAAATATTTATATGCACCATGTGCGATAATTTGAGAAGCTTTAATATTTCTCTCGATAAGTCTTTTATAAATAAAGTACAAATCAAAGCGAGAACCATTATAAAATATTAAAGTGTGTTGTCTATTTACCCCCATTAAGACATCAATAAAATCATCAAGGGCATTTTCTCCCTTCAAAACAGTAACAGGATCATTATTAAATGCATAACCAGCAGCGTACATTTTTAATGTTGGGTTTCCTTTTGATTTTTTTGTAAATGTTTCAAAGTCAGCATAAATAATATTATTTAATGCAGTGAAAGTGTCTGATGAAAATTTACATTCAACTGTTCTGTTAATTTTTGAAGAGTAATTGGCTTGTGAAGCTTCACAACTTTTTTCTGAATGCTCTTTAATATAGCATTGTCCGCAATTTTTGCATTTCTTGCAATCTTTAAAGTGACTTTTTACAACTTTAAAATATCCACAAACTTTACATTTTTTATAATTTATAAAGTTGCTACCTTTAATTTTATAAAAGTGGTTTTCATGGAAAAGTATATTTATTGAGGTTTCATAACCATCAGATAAGTCTAAAATCAATGAGATGTCATTTTCTCCGATTTGATAAACTTTACATCCGATATCATAGTATTCACATAATTTATTAAATTGGTTCATATCAATCATAGCGTCATCTGACAATTCAGGAAAGACAAGTTTTTTAACCAAAATACAGGTTTGATTCAATTGATTAATAATATCAATGTTTTCAAAACAAGCAATAGCACAGTTATTATTTGTGACATTATTTAAAACAAGGTTGTCTTTGATTGTATCTTTTTCGAAGTGTTTAATGCTGTAATTCAAAAGAGCACCACCAAGATTTAAAGATATTTGAATTATAATTTCATCAATTGGTTTTAAACTACTATCATCATATCCTTGTTGATCATATGCCCATTTTATGAAAAGACCTTTTGATGTTAAAAGACTTCTTTCTAATTGTTCATAACTTTCAATTTTAATTTCTCCTGATCTATACCATGCGTATTGATCATCTTTAAGATGGAAAGACATATTTATGTATCTTCCAATTAAGGTTTCATTTTCATTCAAGAAACTATTTTTTAAATAATTAATAGCCATTGTTTGGACACATGCAACATCAGCAGTAGGGTATTTTAATTTAAGTACAATTTGCATAATGTTAATATTTTTAAATAATGAATGTCTTGTTTTTCCTTGTCTAAAGAAGTTTTTTATTGTTTTAGTTCCGTTAAAAATAACATCAGAAAATTTATTATTCTTTTTAGCAATTCCATTCATATCATCAGTTTTAACATTACATTTGATTTCTTCATTTCTGATTTGCTCTTTGCTTAAATTAGCTTTTTTAATTAGCTTAATAGCTTGAGCATCAGTATTTTTTTTGATTAATTCTTTGACTTGTTGTTTTTGTTCTGTTTTTTTTTGTTTATCGTTTTTAAGTTGGTTTATTGCTTTTATGAGGTAATCCATATTTTCAATTTGTTGTAGTTGTTCTTGTTTTTTTTGGTCTTTTAATTTTTTCATTTCTTTGCTAGATTCAATAAGGCGTTTGATTTCCTTATTTTGCTTTTTAAGTTCTTTTCTTATTGTTTGTTTCAACCTTAAGAAAAATTCGTTTCTTTCTTCATTTCTGTTTGATCTGACCTTAAAACGACGGATTTGTTGTAATCCTTCCTTCTTTGTTTTAAATCCTGCCTGTTTAAAGTAAAGTGAGTCGATTGTTTGAATTTGAACCATTTATAAAATAGTATATTATTTTTATACTTTAAGTATATATTATTGTTTTATAAAAAAAAAATTAATAAAAAAATTAATTTTTATATGAAACCAATATATAAATGAAAAAGGATATTTCAAACTTTGGAACAATGATAATGAAGGAAGCCAAAAAAATGAGAAAATTACACCCTAATAAAGAGTGGACAGTGTGCATTAAAGTAGCATCGAAAAAACTAAAAGACAAAGGAAAATTTAAAAAATAATTAAATCGTCCTGGGTGAGCTCTGCTCTAAAAATAATATGATTTTTAGATGGCTTTTTTTTAGTTTTGTTTTTTACATAGTTGTAGAATTCAAGACCTGATTTTGTTGTTGATACAGTGGTACCAACAAGAGAGATAACATTAATTATAGTTGTGAGAAGAGTCATATTTAATATTTAAGAACAAAATAAAAAATCAAATAATTTTAAAAATAAAATATAGTTTATTAATATAATTAATGGATACTAATAAAACAATCAGTGTTGATTCTAAAATAATCAAAGAAATAACCAAAAAAATGATAATTCATCTAATTGATAAAGCTGTAGACAGTGAAGATTATCAACAAATATTTTCATTAATTGAGAACTTAATACAAATGACAAATAATAAACAAATTTAATTTTTCAGACTGCTTGTGCTAATTCTAATTCTAACGGTTTGTTGATACAATTAGGAGTGTTTAAACAATGGTGTTTAATCCTTTCATTTAGTTGTTTTTTATTTTCACATGGGTAAACTTCTATCGTTTCAATTTTAGCATCATCATAATTCATAAGTTGGCTCCATGCTCCTTGTCTATTGGTGTTTTTGTAGAGATGTCTGAAATATGCAATAACAGTGTATGGTGGTTTTGTGCTACCAGTAACATAACTTTTGTCTCCGGCTTGTTCTGATGTGATTTTGTAAATCCTTGCTTTTTGGTAGTTTATCATATTTATTTATATACTATATATAAATAATATATTTTTTATATTTCTTTAAATAATATTTATTTTCCTATTGAATGAGACAAAATATCTTTTAATTTTAAAAATTTATTTTCTGGATATTTAAATCCAAGTATATTTTTGTTTGATAAAAAACCACTTGTTTTGAACTTAGTATCAAAATTTAATATGGGGTTTGTTTGTTCTTCATCGAATAATCTTTGCCTTTTCTTCTGTTCTTCATCGTACAATTTCTTTCTTATTATCCGTTCTTGTTCTATTTTTTTCAGTTGTTCCTCTTTTTTTATTCTACGATCTTCTTCTTTTTTTTTACGTTCTTCTTCTTTTTGTTTTTTACGTTCTTCTATTTTTTTACGTTCTTCTACATCCTCAGGTTCATCTACAGGTCCCTCTTCGACATCAGGTTCAGGTTCAGGTTCGACATAATTCATCGGGCGATTATAGAAAAGAACTGAATATTCATATAGGCCAGCATCAACGATTTTTGCAGTCTCCATGTGTGTACCACCAATTAATCTTTTTGCACCACTTAAATGTGCATATGCATAAAGGGACTTGTAACAAAGATAATCAAACCTATATTTAAAATACTTTAACAAAAGTCTTTGAACCTCTGCACTGTTACCACTAGATTGTGCATTATCCAATTCTTCAATAAAATTTTTCATTGTAGTTTGTAGATGTTTGTTTATTGCATCACGATCCAAATCATATGGTTTCGACTCCGTCGCTAAAGCTTGAAACTTATAAAAGTTTATCTCATTATCAAAATCTATAAATTTATATATTTCGAGATTGAATTGTCCGTTGTTTTGTTTCGAAATCTCTACATCGTTTTTGGTATCCTCTTCTTTTTTTTTTTTGATGATTATTTTATAGTTCTGGCATTTAGTATATTTTTTATATACTTTGTTCTCATCTGGCATAGCCACCATATCATAATATATGTATTTATTTAAGTGAGTTAATTCATTCACCGTAAATTTACTATATGATTTGTTCAAAGGTAACTGGTCCTTTACACCTACTTTATCATTAATATGATAATAAACGACGTCCTTATCATCCAATATCCCAGATCTTTTATATTTTTCGTACAATACCCTGATACATTCCTTTTTGTTTTTTAATATAGAATCGAAATATTGATCAATCATTTTTTTGAGCGTTGATGTTATAGTTTCTCCTACCTCGATTTGGTATTCCCCGTATGCTGCAATATACCCTTCATACAACTCACCTGCGAGTTCTTCGGTAATCTCAATACTCATTTATATTTATATTTATATTATAACAACAAAATTTATTTTTTAGTCGTTTTTGCTTTTTTAGTTGTTTTTGCTTTTTTGGTTGTTTTTGCTTTTTTGGTTGTGCTTCTTGCTTTTCTTTGTGGTTTTTCAAGAGTCATTTTATATCCTTTTAACACAACATGATCCTCGTTTTCTTTGTCAAAATCATCCAAATCAACTTGATATTTTTCTCTAATGTAAGAAGGAATATTTTTCTCTGTTTTTTTATACAATTCAAGAAGATTTTCTTTTTCTTCACGATATGTTCTTTCAAGTGTTGGCAATTCACCCTTTAATTCTGCAATTTTTTCTTTTAGTTTTGTTAAAAGGTGAGATTCTGTCACGTTTCCCGCTAAATCACCAGATTTTTTCACAAAATCAGCAAAAGAAACATATCCTTCCGATTCACTGCCCTTTTTGTTAAAAAGGGCTTCCACGATTGGTTTGGCTCCTTCTGTCACTGCTGGGACTGCACCCTGTTTTATAGCTTTGTAGTATGTTAAAAAGGTATCAAGATGTTCACTTCTGGCATCTTCGAGTGATTGTATTGTTTTTTTCTCGCTTTCATATGCAAACCATGCATCTGTCAATCTTTTTTTAGCTTTAACCCAGCCCTTTTCCCCATCTGCTTTTAAGGATTTAATAATTGATACGTCATCAGCAGACAACTGGAGGTCTGCATAGTTTTCTGCTTTTGCTTTTATTTCAAATCTTCTTACCATCGTATTTGTGTTTATATTATAGCTAAATATTTTTTAATTTTATCTTATTCTATTAACAGACAAATTAAAATCTCTTACAAGCATTGTTGTTGAAGAGTCTGTTGTTATCCATAGTTCGATATAATCACCAGAATTTAATTGTTGAAAAAATGTTGTTGTTACTGCTATTAGTTCACCTGATCCAGTCGATTGTTCTGATGCCCTTGATTTGTTTATTATCACACCATTTAAAAATATAGCCATAGTGTTTAAATTTGATCCACTGCCATTGTTTTGGAATGAGCAAGAACAAATTACTTGATAATATCCAAAACCAGCACTATCAGTATATAACAATCTGTTTGTTAATGGCATTGTAAATTGTGATGTACTAATTGGGTCAAGAGTACTTGAAGTAAATGCAGCTTTGACGAATGTGTTAGCTACTGTTATTGTTGTATTTGTAACGTTACTATCTGCAGAAATTTCAGCACCTTTGAAAAATGATAGTACTTGAGACATTCTCATAAATTGGTTTAGATTTGTAGCATCCGCGTTTGTTGAAGGTGGTATATCAAATGTTTTGTTTCCTGTGATAGTTTGTGTTCCTACAGATGTTAAAATTTCACTTGTTTGGTTTCCTATCGCAGGCAAATTATACGTATTTGTTTCTGTATCATTTACAAGCTGCAGACCTGACAATGTACCACCGGTCTCAGTTCGAAAGCCTAAAGAACCACAAATAAGCGAGCCAGTACTGGAACGTAAAGGAACATCATTACCTGCATAATTTGGTATTAATTGAGCACTCAAAGGAGTAACAACATTTTTAGAACCATCCAATGACAAAATACGTAATGCAGTAAGAGCATTAAAATTAACAGTCGAATTAAATTGATTGGTAGATGTAAACACATTTGTGATTCCTAATTTTGCACATAATGCATCTGCAGAATCTACATATAATTTTGTGGCTGGATTTGTGTTTACGGTTGGAGCTGGTAAATTAGTTATGGCATTGTTTTGCATAGAGATGGGACAACCAAGATTTAAAACTGTTGACGAAGCGTTTAATATCATGGCTCCACCAACAGACATATTTAAAAACAAAGGACCAGAATAAAAACCATTATTTGAATCGAATATTAACCCAGGATTTGCCAAAGTTCCGTTTGAGCATTTCGTTTGAACCAGATTATTGATTTGTGTATTGCTTATACTCATTCGTTGTGTTCCATTGGTTGAAAAACTCAACTCATCAGGATTACTGCGATACATTCCAGTATTTTGATCAGAATCAAATGAATAGGCCGGATCATTTGCACCATTCACGGGATTGTTCAAAATTCGATTACTGATAAAATCACCAGAACATAATATATCAGATGACGCGTTAATTGTGGATGTGGCTATGTCACCTGTGTTATTAATAATTGATGTATTGATACTTGTTACATCTAATGAGCCACTCGAAATATTAATATCATCTACATTTATAGTTCCGTTTAATGTCAAAGTTCCATCAACATTGAAATTTCCGTCCACTTGTACATTATCAGAAACATTAATTTTTTTAGTAATTATTGTGTTGCTTGTTAAATCTTCGATAAATTCAACATTCAAAATGTTTTTTGTTTGTTTATTCATTTAATACTATAATTATATGAATAATTAAAAAAAAGAAACAATTTATTTTTTGAGTATCATTGACGATCCCCCATATATTATATCACTTGCAATTACTGCTCCTGCTGTGACCGCTGCAGTTTCTATTAGGTCATTTGTTAGGTACGAATCGGGAACCAATGGCCCGTTTCTCATTGTGACTTCGTAAACATATTTAATAAGCACTGCCCCAACGATAATGTCGGCATCTTTCTGTAAATTCAATAAGATTTCTTTTGCTGATGGAATGTTGTAATTCATTATTTTATATATATTACCAAGAAATAAAAAATTAAATTAATTCAGATTTCTTTTTATAATTTCCACAGTAACATTAACGCTACGGCTGCCGCTCCTAATAAAACGGGTGCAGTCATAGAATTAGTATTCAATCCTTCTCCAACTCCACCCACAACACCGCTTGTCAATGCCCTCGGAACTGCTCCAATTGTGTTTGAAACATTCTGATTAAATTGTGTTGTTATTTTTCCTGTCTCTTTATTTAAAAAATCAACTGTCTTATCAATTGCCTGTGGAACATTCTTAATTGCTGTTTTCGTATTATTCACTGCCGTGTGTAATCCTTCTTGAACCTTGTGATTTGCATTCATAAATGCCTGTTCTATTCTGTGATTTGTCGTATTTATTTCTCGTACTATGTTTAAAACCATTTTTTATATATATATGAAAGAAATTATTTAACTTTGTTCATTTTCTTTTTGAACCTTGTTTATTAAAGGATTTTTAATATTTTTGTTGTGTTTGTGTAACCCAGCTACAATTAAATACAAATGCATTATTAATTCATACTCCGGTTGATCCACTTTTTTTAACATTGTGCCTACTCTGTATTTTAATAATGTTCTCTTGAATAATACATAAAATTCTTTATCACCCTGTAAAACATTGCTTAATCCTTCTGATTCTAAAAATAGTTTTAAAAAGCTTTCTAAAACCTTTGTCGAACACTTCAATAATATTTTTAGCTTGGATTCTAATGTTTGGGATGATGTATATTCTTTTATTTCATTTAAAACTTCTTCTGTGTATATTCCTTTGTATTTTTGTTTTAATGCCATTATTCCCTCATCCTCACTCCATGCAAAATAAAACTCGTTTATTTCTGATTCTAAATTTTTTGTATTTTCAAAATATGGGGGATATTCTGGATTTTGGGAAATTTCCAATTCTGTATTATTCTCATTTATAACATCTTCCTGAACTATTGGATAATTCGAATCTTGTGTAATTTGTTTATCTTCTATTTTTTCCATATTTTCAGTTTCGGATAAATCTATGTTATTTTCGTCTTTTGGACTTATTGGAATTTTAGAATTCATATTATATATTCTAGTTTTAGAAAATATAATAACTAATATTTTATAATTTATGGAGACCATCGCTGTTTACATAGAATATTTCTGATGATACAGCATAAACAACAACTTGGGAAGCAGCAGCGAGAGAAGAGCTAAAATTGATATTCAAAGATAAATCATTTAAATTAATGTATTCTGAACCGCTGTAGCTATCATTTTCAGATTCGCTCAATACGTCAGTTGTCCAAGAATAAACATAAACGAAATTATTATTTGATAAGAAAAATTCACTGTCTAATGGGAAACCAAACTGTTTTGGGATTTGCTCGAATCTGTTATATCTGTCTGTTAAATCAAAGTCTGATCCAATTTTTTGTGATCCTGAAGCCAAATAAAATTGGTTAATTGCTTGGTGATTTACTGGATTCACTGAGTTACCAGCTGCTAAATCAGAGGCAGTTCTTACATTAAATACCATCCATTCAATGTGTTTTGATTGTAATGATTGTAACATAATTTGATAGTCTGTTGAGCCTGATGGGATTGATTGGGTTACTCTCACAATGTTATGAGCATGGAATTTAAATTTACCATCATTTATCATTTTTCTTACATAGTCATAACATGCTTGATTATCTGTGTATTCCACATTTACACGGAAATAGTTTATTGTTACTGATGCAGCACCAGTGTTATGATCGGTTTGTATCAATTCATTTAATGGTTTTAAATAAAAATCAACATTTATCTGTCCTGTTGCCATGATTGGGATATTATTATTACAGAAAAATGGTATCTTCATTACTAATTTTTGAGCTGCTGCTGCTAATGCATTTCTTTGTGTTGTGCTTCCATGTCCTAACAATTCCATAGTTGCGTATCTGTCTTCTTGTGGTGTCATTAACATAAAATAATTGTCCAATTCGTGGCCATATCTAATTTGTAATTTTTCCCCGTTCTTTTCAATTTCAATTCTATCAAATATGTTACATCCTAAACGGTTTATAAATCTGTTGAATGTTCCACCTGACAGCCCTGAAATTGCAGATATACCGATTTCAACAGTTGCCCAACTGATAAAATGGCCTTTTGGTTGTAATTGAACATTCACAACATTACCAAATGCAGCATTGTTATTTGGCACTGTGTATGAGTTTTTTGATCTTCCTGCTAATTTTTTATATCCACTGTTGACGTATTGTGATAAAGCTATATCCCCGGTGTTTTGGAGAATATCGTATTTGAGATTTTCAGACATTTTTATTTATATATATATTAGCGATAAAAAATATAACCACATTAATTATTATATTTTATGAAAAAAATCAATGAATTTGTATTCAACACCAATTTTGTTTTACCTACTTCAGCCATTTGTATATCCCGCCGTAATTCTGGTAAATCTTATATCATTCGTGAGCTTCTTGAACGTATTCAACCCTCTCTCGTTATTATCCTCTGTCCCACTGATAAATTTAATGGCTTCTGGAGTAACCTAAAAGTAAAGTGCAAGGAAGTTTTTACTGATTATGATAAATGCAAACAATATATTGAAAAAATAATGTCTAATCAAGCTATCTTGTTAAAACGCAATCAAAAATATAATGTTGTTTGTGTTTTTGATGATTGTTTGGAATTGATCGACAAAACAGATAAATTTCTACAACAATTATGGACCACTGGCAGACATATGTACATCACCCCTATTTTACTATCTCAAAAACTCACACAAATCAACAATGCTATTCGTGCTAATTCTGATTATTTATTTATTAAAAAAGTTTCCGCAACTGATACCAAATTACTTTTTGATGATTTCATCAGTTGGATCGATAATATTACTTTTGATTTATGGAAAAAATTTGTGAATATCAATATTCACGACTTTCGTTTTATTGTTGTTTACAATGGTTATAAAAATAATTTTAATGAGGTTCTATATGTTGCAAATGCACCTCAACGTGAAAATAAAATCAGCCCCGTTAAGATCAATAAGACTTCTGTTAACATCAAAAAGGGAAATCGTCAATCTTCCAAAATTATCGTTAAGACCTGAGCAACTTAGTTTATAGTCTGATTCTCTATACAATAATGTATCACCAAACTGAACATTATTTATTATTATGAAATTATTATAATTGTTCTGTATTGGCAACTGTGTTATGTTTAAGAAATAATAATTTGTGTTTGACAAATCACAAAACGAATCTCCTGTATAGCTTGACAACCCTATTAAATCTGCCGATGTTGTAAATCCTATTTTATTTTTCATTGTGAATTCTGCACTTGATAGAACCAGTTCAAATGTTGATGTGTTTATTGTTATTGTTAATTTTCCTGTTGTGCTTGATATCGAACATGCATATGTGTGTCCTGCGTCTGCTATTCCCATATTTGTTGATAATACACTGCAAAATGTTGAACTTGTGTATGTCCCCGGTGATATTGTTGTTGTGTACGTTGTTACTCCTTGTCTCCACACTATTTTATTGTTTGTTGAAGTAAAAGCATACGAAGTATTGAAACAGCTGAAATTTACTAATTCAAATCTTTCCACTTTGAATATTTGAGGTATTTCAATCTCAAAGCTGTTAGCGTTTGGGAATAATGTTCTGTTTCTATTTGCTGAATTTATAAATATTAATTTTTCAATCATTATATTATAATTATATGTTTGAAAATCTTTATAAATATTTTGCTAATATAACACCAATCGTTACACTGCCAATTACCTGCCCAAACCTCTTTAATGTTGAGTTTGTTTTTTCTAGAGCTGTTATATTTTCTTTATTTATTATTTTATTCACTTTTTTGTTTTCAATCATATTGTTTATTGGTTCTGTTGTTTTTGCCATACTTTCCTCTGTTTTATTTATTGTCTCACTCTTTTTTATTGTTGCATTCTCCGTTTTGGTTTTGAGAAGATCATTATTATCTGGTTTTTGGTTATTTAAATTGTTAATTACTTTCTTGTTTAAATTTCCTTTTGTCTTTGTTGGAATTATTACAGGTTGGCTTAAAGCTTGTTCAATCTCTCTTTTTTCATCCTGAACTATTGTTTCGACCGGTTTTGTTTCAATTGGTTTTATTTCTTCAATTGGTTTTATTTCTAATGGTTTTATTTCTTCGATTGGTTTTGTTTCAATTGGTTTTATTTCTAATGGTTTTATTTCTTCGATTGGTTTTGTTTCTAATGGTTTTATTTCTTCGATTGGTTTTGTTTCAATTGGTTTTATTTCTTCGATTGGTTTTGTTGATTCATTCTTTTTTGCTTTTTTTTGTTTATTTCTCTCGTAGTACTCCCTCTTCTGCTTCAATAATCTTTCACGTTTTTCTTCTTCTGTTAAATTTAAAATTTTTGGCATTTATATTTATTGGTTAGAAATAAAAAATTGTAGAAAATTAGATTAAAAAAGCAATAAATTTGTGATTGTTTATTTATTGGAAAAAAAAATGATTTTAGAAAAAATTAAATTAAACATTTTCATCATTGTAATTGCGTTCAAGACCTTCAACAACTACGGCCTCGATGATTGAATAAAGTTCATCCATCTCATCTACTTCTACTTCACCGAGTATATTTTTCAAAGTTCTTGTTAAAATACCTACATGTTGGGTACAGAAACCGACTCTTTTTCCACGTCTAGTTTGAAAAACGGTTGTAGCATTAAGCTTACATTTATCTGCTCTTACAGTTCCACTTATGCAGCGAATCTCTTTTATTGGGCGTGTTCTAAACTTAACGGGGCGTGCATCAACAATTTCCATATCATACTTGGAATAAGCGGCATTAACCTCTTCAAGGTCTTTAGGAAAAAGTTGTTTCATTTTTTCGAAATATCTTGAAGGCTTTGCAGTTTGTGCATTGTTATTATTGTTATTATTATTATCTGCTATTGCCGCTTGTTTCTTTTGGTAGGTGAAGCTACTGTTATCAACACTGTACATATCATACTCATGTGGTGGTGGCAAGTATTCTTGTTGCCTAATTTTCTTCTTTTCTTCGCGTGTCTTTTTCTCTAGTTGCAATTGCTCCAATTGTCTTTCTAGTTCTTCGATTCTTGAACCTCTTGATGTTGAACTTCTTGTTGATACTACACTATTGTTGTCATCATCGCTGCTGCTGCTCGATGGGTCTTCCCTAGTTTTGTTTTTTGGCATTTTTTTAATTAATTAGTTAATAGTTTTTTAATTTGTTTTTTTTTTTAATAAAATCCTATTCTTTTGAATTTTTTTTTTTT
>JACCDR010190988.1_pt1 | contig 15931 bp, 16 predicted proteins | sample 7446431 | NCBI WGS metagenome assembly JACCDR01 (sample SAMN15323443, study PRJNA562643) | freshwater metagenome | isolation source: river surface water | place: USA:Blue River Watershed | collected 2017-08-17 | reverse complement strand
GTGCGATGGACGGCCGGCAGGTATTCAGTCCGGGTGCCGTGGGTCGGATCGTAGCCGAGGTATCGCTTGATGGCCCCGGTCGCCTTCCGGACAGCACTGGCCACGATGGCCCGTTCCTCATTGGTCGGGTCGGAGCTGATCCCCAGTTCCACTAGGGCATCGGCCACGTCGATGATGTCCGCCACTACGGGGCCTCCAGATTCAGGCAGTTCTTTTCGACTTCCTTCCACTGGCTGTCGGCCGAGTCGTAGTAGTCGATGGACAGCGAGTAAATGCCCGGCTCAATTCCGGTCAGATCGTCGGCGTTGATCTTGAGCTGATTGGTCTCGCCGGTGACGATCGTGCTGCCGTGCGAGGTGGCTTCACTGCTGCTCACCGTGAGGTAATCGGTGCCGCACGCATGCACGCGGACCCGCACGATATCGCCCGACTGGGGAGTGATGACGGTCCCGGCGATGTCCCGGATGACGATGTTGTAGGCGATTCCGCGAGATTGGTACGCCTGAAGCAGAGCCATGCCCATCCCCCTTTGGTGCCAACATAGGGAATCGGTCGGATTTGGGGCAACGGAACTTGGCTCCGGCTACCCCTCCAGGAACCACTCGCCGCCATCCTCCAGCAGTATTAGGCCGCCGTTCTCAGCCATCAGATTGGGCTGATCGTTGGCACTGGAACTGCTGGAAGACTGGGAACTGGAGAGGCTGGAAATGCTCGAACTGACCGAGCTTTGCGAGCTGGCTGACGATTGGCTGGATCGGCTCGAACTGGACGAACTGGACTGGCTGCTGGAGCTGCTCGATTGGCTCGATTGGCTGCTGGCCGACGATGCCGACGAAGCACTCGACCGGCTGGAGCTGGACGATGACGACTGGCTGGAGAGCGAAGATGCCGACGAAGATGAGCTGGACGATTGGCTACTGAGCGAACTGGCCGAGGAACTGGAGGAACTCGACTGACTGGACGCTGACGACTTCGATGATGACGAAGCCGAACTTGGAGAACTGGCAGAGCTAACATCGGAGACGGACTGGCTCTCGGAGTGGCTCTCGCTGGAGGCACTGGAAAGCGATGACTTAGATGAGAGGCTCGAACTTGACTCGCTGCTGGAGCTGGATCTGCTGCTGGAATGGGAGCTGCTGTCGCTCTGGCTGGACGATGATGAGCTGTTGCTGCTGGCACTCGACCGCGAACTGCTGGAGCTGCTGTTGCTGCTCGTGGACTTCGATGATCCCGAGCTACTTTGGCTGCTGGCACTGGAGGGGCTGGAGCTGCTCTGGCTGGATTGGCTGGAGCCGCTGGAGCTTGACCCGCTGGAACTGTTGGAACTCGTGCTGATCGAAGACGGCGAGCTGGACGATGACGAACTGGCTGAACTCTGGGAGCTGCGAGACGATGAGTTACTGCTGCCGCTGGACTTGGACGAACTTGACCGGCTGGACGATGACGAAGAGGAACTGGCCGAGCTGCTGGAGTGGCTCGAAGCCGAAGACGGGGAACTGGACGATGCCGAGCTGCTCAGCGAGCTGGAAGACGACGATTGGCTGGAGGCACTCGTCACCGAGTCGGCGTCGCTGAGCGATGAACTGCTCTGGGAACTCTGGCTGGAGCTGGAGCCGGTCGAACTGCTGGACGATGAGGATGAGATGGAGCTGCTGGAGATGCTGGAGCTGGACTGGCTCGACGCACTGGACCCGCCGCTGCTGGAGCTGTCTTCATCCTCATCGACTTGGGTATGGCACTGGTAAATCTCGCCACCAGCCGGCCAATCCAGTACGGCAGTTGTCGCGGACTGGGTGACCGAGCCGGCAATTGGCTGATCCACCAGACCGCCGCCGAGTGCGTAGATTGGCATGACTTTCACTCACTGATGATCGAGGTTGAAAACTGGGCCGCGACGCCGATCCGCCCCGATAGCCGCAGTGGTGCAATATCCACAGCGGCTGGCGAATCCAGCAACCCGACTTGCCCGCCGCTCGATTGACTGCTGGAGCTAGACGATGACGAAGAGGAATCCGAGCTGGCACTGCTGCTGGATGACGACTCGCTGCTCTGGGAGCTGACGCTGCTCTGACTGGACGATGAAGATGACTGGCTCGACACCGAAGATGGCGAGCTGCTACTTGACGAACTGGACGATGAGCTTTGACTGCTTTGGCTGGACTGGCTGCTAACGCTTGAAGATGAGGAACTTGATTGCGAGCTGACCGAACTCGAAGACGAGGAAGATTGACTCGAAACAGAAGACAAGGAACTGGACTGGCTGCTCAGGCTCGACATGGAGCTGGAGCTGCTGGACTGGCTGCTGGGGTCCGACTGGCTGGACGGAGAACTTGCCGAAGAAACGGAGCTGCTGCTGCTGGAGCTTTGACTGCTGACCGAACTCACAGACGAGCTGGATGACGAAGACTGACTGGACGCCGATGACGCACTGGAGGGCGACGAACTTGAAGAGCTGGATTCGCTCGAAACGCTGCTGGCCGATGAGACCGACGACGATGATGAACTGCTTTGACTGCTGACCGAGGAACTCGACGAAGACGAAACACTACTGGATGATGAGCTGCTGTCGCTGGACTGGCTGGACAGCGATGAGACGCTGCTGCTACTTGATGATGAATCGCTGGACTGGCTCGATACCGAACTCGACGAAGATGACGACTGGCTGCTCACCGAAGACACGCTCGATGAGCTGCTGCTGCTTTGGCTACTCAGCGACGAAGCGGAACTGGCGGATGATGCCGAACTACTGGATGAACTGGACTGACTACTGGCAGAGCTTTGACTACTCACCGAAGACGATGAGTCGCTGGACTGACTCGACTGACTCGATGGCGAAGACGATGAGCTTGACGACTCGCTGCTGGCGGATGAGACGCTGGAGCTGCTTTGACTCGACACCGACGATGACGACGAAGACGAATCGGAACTCAGCGAACTGGCCGATGACGCCGACGATGGTGACGACTGGGAACTAACCGACGATGAGCTGTCGGAAGATGCCGAACTGGCCGACGACGCACTGCTGAGACTGCTGTCCGACGATGGGCTGCTGACGGACGAATCCGACGAAACGTCTTCCGAGCTGGCGGCTGCGGACGGTAGTAAAGGCTGCCACAGCCATGCCATTACGCCACCTGTCTAATCGACCAGTTGACGGTGATCGTCCCCGCAATCGCATCCAGCGTCACGTCCCAGCCGTGCATCAGCACCAGCGACGGACTGACCCAGATCGGCTGGGCTTGGGCGCCCACGAGGTTGGCTTGATAAACTACCCGCTGCGTGTCCGCTGACCGACATTTTTCGTAAATTTTGATCTCCAGCTCATCGCCTGCGATCATGTCGCTGACGTCCAAGAACACTTGGAATACGCCATCGGTCGTGTCTGCATCCGGTCCAGCCGTGTCGGTCGTGCAACTGTGCTCAGTAGCTCCGACCGCTTCCGTCCCGCTGTAAAGTTCTGTGATTGCCATAGTTCACCCGCATCCTACTGCAACTGCGTTGTAGCCCGTATCGGGGGCGTTATTGCAGCGGCCCCTGATGTAGATAGTAGACCCCGCCGGCACCGGCTTGACCGCCGCGAAGTGACAAAGCTGCGTCTGCATCTGCAAGCCGCACGTCTCACCTGTCGTTCCGCCGTGCTGGACACGAAAGATGGTGTGCTTGTTTGTGCCGTCGCCGTAGGCCAGGTCGATGAACGTGTACTCAGCCGTAATCGTGCCGTTGTCGATCTGATAGCCTAACTGCCACCACCAGAGCGGCTTGGACGTCGTGCCCAGCGATACCCACGAACCGTCAGCAGCGTTGCCAGGCGTGAACGAGACGCCGCTACTGTTGGTGATCGTGCCAATCGTCTCGCTGTAGGTGCAGGTTGGCAGCATCGTAGGATCTGATGGCTTGCCGAAGAACTTGACGATTACACGCACCGTTCCAGCCGTCGCATTGCTACCCTGGATACGTGCAGCCACTGACGAGCCGGACTTGATGAACATCGGGAAGAAGTGCTCCCGATTGCCGGCAGCCGTCAGCAGTGGCGAAGCACCGATCACGAGGTTGCTGATAATCGCCGTGTACGACGTGCCGCCAGCCGGGTCGACGCCAATGTCGAGCAATTGGTTTTTGGCGTTGGCCGACGTCGCACCGCCTGAGACTTGCAGGTGAAAGCCATAAACGTCGTTGGCGATATTTGCCGACGACGCGATAGCCGTCCACGATCCCTCGACGTTGGACGCACCAGGAGTTACCGACGTGCCAGGAGTGGCAGACGGATTCGTACCCCAATTGTCATACGTCCAGCTCGTGCCAGATGGGTAGGCTGGGTACAGCGTCATGAGTCACATTCCAGGAGCTTGGGAGTCAGCGGAAAGATGGGAGTGGTATTAGCAGGCATGCCTGAGCCTCTTACAAGTCAGTGAGGAAATGGACATTGAGCACTCCGTCCGAGCCTGCCCCCCGGACGAATTTGATGCGGATGAAATCTTCAATGCTAAACGTCTTAGAACGACCGCCAACGAGGAATCGCATCCCGCTGGTTTGTGTCGGCGACGTGGCGTTGTCCATCGTGTAGCGAACCTCTTGGGTATCTGCCGTAATCTCTACGAAGTAGCAGTCGGCAGGGATGGTGAATGCCGCAGCGGTCTTGACCGATGACGTGGCCGACACCTGCTGATATTCGCCGCTTCCGACACCCGATGAACTGGAAGTGCTGACGCTACTGGATGACGTGGAAATCGATGACGCACTGCTGGAAGAATTGGAGCTGGCCGATGATGGGCTGCTCGACGAATTTGAACTGGCAGAGGATGCGGAACTCAGGCTGGAGGCACTGGAAGGCGAACTTGCGGACGAAGCCGAGCTGGGGTCATCCGCTGACGGCCTAATAGCGATTGTTCCGGCCACCCACTCCTGGCTAGATCCAATCGAAAACGTGCCGGGATTCTCCGATGCCTGTTGCAGGTTGGCTCTTACGGCAGTGGCGACGCCGACGCCGTCAGTTGCGTTATTCCACTCAGAAGATCGTTGATTTGCCGTGAAATTAGTTGGATATGACGATAGCCCTGGATTAGAGTCCCAGCCGCAGTACGCAATCCATGCCGTATCTTCAGTGCCCCATCCTGCCGGATCGAGGTTTGGCGGGTTAGGCGATGAATCTGCACCCGTACTCTGTGCCGCGGCTTCGACATCCGTCAAACCGTTGTGGCCACTGAACTCGTGAATTGTTGCGGCCATGCCCTGCGACACGGCAAGTCCGATCGTGACTCCTGTTTCCGTACCATCCGAGATACGCTTCCAGGTTGACATCGTGACTTCAAATGAGCTGGTGTCATTATCAAGCAATGTCCAACTAGAAGGCGATGTAAATGAGTCAATCCCAGTGGTGCTGTCGCTTACCACGCAAAGAATCAGCAGATTGCCGGACGTTGCTGTGAACCCGAAGTTAAAGGTCCAGCTAGTCGTATTAGCCCCACTGTTGGCCGCTCCACTGTTGACTACTGTCGGAAATGTCATTAGTAAGCCCCGTAAGTAATTAACAGCTGACTGTACCGCTCCATCGCGGGACGCGGCTCCATCGGAGAAGCCACCAGCAGCAGCGAGTAATCGCTGGCATCCACGTCGCCGTCATCGTCCATATCACCCAGCGTCCCGAAAAAGAAGTCAGCCTTCGCATCGTCGAATCCGCTGGGCAAGATAGCTACTGCCGGATCGCCCCAAGAGCCGGCGTCATCAAATGGAGTCGCCGCCACCCACTCGTTAAACGACATGCCGCCACCGCCGTTGTAAGCAGCCACTTGGAATCGATTGGACTCCGAAGCACTGGACGGCGAGTCGGCATAGTACATATTGCGGTCGATCTGCAATCCGGTCCCGCTGGGCGTCCCGGCAATCTGCAAGAATCGACTGGTCGGATTGACGATGACGTTATCTTGGACGATTGCCTCCACGCGACTGGAGTGACCAAACAGAATTCCGCACTGGCTGTAATCGTTGATGCCATATCCGGTATTGATGACCAGATTTCCAGTCACCACCAAAGCATCGCCAATCGACAGCTGCATCCCGCTGCCGTCGCAGTCCATAATGACGTTGTCGATAATCTGGAATCCTGTCCGCAGGCCAACCGTGTGTGACCCATTGGCCAGCACGATGCCAGCCCCGTAGGTGGTCGCCTTGTCGGTGATGTCGGTGATGACGTTGTCTTGAATCAGCCCGTTCCGCTGTTCCTTGTCGTTGCTGGTCCAGAACTCAATCGCCGTGCCGGCGTACTGCAATAGATTGCCAGTCACCGTCCAGTCGTTGCCGGACTGCACGCCGATGCAATGGGCATCCGCATCCGACCAGCCCGTCACGCCGATATGGTGAATCCAGCTATTCTTGACGGTCACTCCGTCCGCCGTTCGCCGAGTTGATGGATCGCCAGTGTTGTAAGCGTAGACTCCATTGCGGCAGTGCGAGATGACGCACTCGTCGATGGTCCAGTTGTCGCAAAAGTCTTGCAGGCGAATGCCCTCCGTCTCGGGGCTGTACTTCACCTTGGCCTGATAGAAATGGAGATACGTGGACTCCGCGTCCGTGATGCAGCCATACGGCGAGGTGCCGAAGAATGAACCTCCCAGCGTCTTGACGTACTGGCAGTCCACGAAGTTGAGCCGGAAGCCGGCCTGACCGCTGACGAGGAACCAGAGCTTATTAGCGGGGCTCAAACCGTCAGCCATCTTTACGTACATTTTGCCGCCGGAGTAATAAAATCCAGGCGAAGCGAGCGTCGCTGTACCGTCTTCGTACAGCATCGTATCGTATGTGGGACTGTCCGCATTGATGTCAGGATAGCCACCCGAATCCACGGCAATCCAGCTGGTGGTGAGATAGCTGGTGGTCGAGTAAACGCCACTGCCCTCCGATGTCCAGTTATAGCTCCCCGTGAACTTGTAGAAGCTGTAGAAGCGGGCCGGATACGTTGCGTCATTGAACTTGAGATAAACCGGGTAGTCGGCCGAGTGGCCCTTGAGGCACACCTGCAAAGCTCTCGGCAGGTTGCTGGCAATGTCACTGAGCGAACTGCTACTCATCAGTCCGAGATCACCGACCACCGTCAACGTGTCCCCTGGGGCCACGGAATTGTAATCAGCTTCGACCTTCAATTGATTGGCATACCGTCCATCCTGCGAGCCCAGCCAGCTGAGGCTATTCCAGGCATTGGCGTAGCTCGTGCCGTTCTCACTGCCGTAGGCCGGCGGCCACGAACTGGGCCGGACCCACCACGTCGTAGCGGCCCGAGTCGTGAAGCTGATTGTCGTGGACCACGAGCTTTCCGTGGCACCGTCTTCAATCTGCCGTCCTTTCACGCGGGCATAATACGTGGTGCTAGGCTTGAGCCGGGGACGCCAGCGTCCATCGGCCAGCAGCCAGCCAGATTGCCGCAGATTGGCCGTGGCAAACGTATTTGCCTCATCGACCTCGATATAGTATTGCATCGCTCCGCTGGAGCCCATCAGGCCGCCGGCCTGCATCTCGACAGCACCTGAGACACCCGTGGCACCCGATGCCGGCGTGACGATCCGCACTGATCCGCTGGGCTTGTAGACGGTCGGCTGAGTCCCGCCGGTCACCGCTTGAGTATCGACAATCTTCAGGTGATTCGTACCGATCATATCCTTGACCCAGCCCGTGCCAGCGGCACCAGCGGCGGAACTCACTTGCTCGGCAAAGTACCAGCCATTGACCGGCGACGCACTGGTCACCGATCCCGGAATGCTGGTCTTGCCAGACCCGTCCCACTGGCTGTACAGAGACGCCACGTCCGTCGATGACAGCTCGCCGCTCCAGATGCGACCGAGATAGATATCGAACTCCGGGCAAGACAGTGAATTCATATCCGGCGTATATCCGGCTGGCCGCTTATTGAGGCTGCCGATGGCGACGCCTTGCGTGAAGTTGGACGGGGTGCAACTGACGTTTGTGTGCGAGCCCTGCGAAACTCCATTGACGTACAGCGTGAGTGTCTTGGTTGATCGGTTGAACGTCATGACCGCATGGACGTAGCCATTGAGATACGACGTGCTGCCGACGATGCACTGGGTGCCGTTACCGTTCATGCGGGCGACTAATAAAATGCCGCCATTCATCAGGTATCCGCGATAGTCGGTCCCCAGCGACCAACCCGGACGATCGTAATTAAATCCGTTGGCATCTTGGCCGTGCCGCATGATATCGGCGTAGTCTCCGATGAACGCATCGGGATCAATCCGGAAAGCTACCTCCACGCTGAAGCTGGTGGTGCCGTAGTCCACTGGATTTGACACGTCCGTCGATGATCTGGCCAAGTACGAATAGGGTGTCTTGGTCAGCATGCCAGCCATATTCACCACACCGGACTGCGAACTGCTGGAGGTAGAGAAACTGGATCGGCTGGAAGAAGAGGTAGAAAGACTGCTTTCCGAACTGGACGATGTGCTCTTGGAGCTACTTGAACTTGACGATTGGCTGCTACTGGAGATCGAACTGGACGAACTCGAACTGGCCGACGATGACTGGCTGGACAGCGAAGACGGGGACGAACTGGACGTGCTGATACTGCTGCGGCTCGAAGACGACGTGCTGATCGAACTGGGAGACGATGCCGATTCTTCATCGGGAGGATATGTCGGCGTCCGATCCCTGCCGCGATAGTGGAGGCACAGCGTCGCATCCGACCCGGAGCCCCGGCAGAATCGGAGGTTTCGCAGCCGGTGCGGCGAGATAGCTGTGGGTCGACCGCTGGCATACAGAATCATTCCGCTGGTCTGGCTAGGATCAGTAGACCCGTCGAGCGTGTATCGAATTGGTCCGCCAGTAGCCTGAATCTCTATCTTGTCCGAGTTGCTCGGAATGGAGAGCACTGACACAGTCTTGACCACACTCGTGGCCGTGGTGGACTCGTAGGCATGGTATGGCATCAGTACCAATTCCCTCCGCTGTAGACTTTCGGCTCAGCATTCTTCCAGCTGCTGCCCGTGTAGACTTTGACCGGGGCCTGCTTCCAGGATGCACTGCCCGAGTCGTAGAACTTCGTCACGCCACGCATGGGCTGGAGTCCGCTGGTGCGGTACTCGGCCGGCTCATAAGCCACTGCTCGCCGGAGTGCCAATTGCTGGACTTCACCCTGGGCGAGTCGGCGGTTATAGACTCGCATGTCATCGAACTTGGCAGCCGAGTAGCCGTTGTAGCCGTCGCCCCAATAGAGCCCGACCGCCGATGACTGAAACGTGTGCGTCGCATCGTCGGCATAGCTGAGCTTCGATACGCCATCCTGCCAGACCGTCCAGACGTTATCGGCCCCGAGTGATATTGCTAGGTGATACCACTGGCCCTGAGTCAGGCTGAGCGTCACGCGGTATCCGTTGTCGATCAGCACCCGGCCGTCCCCGGTCAGCAGCATGAAGGGGGTGGTGTCCGTGATGGCGTCCGCCCACTGGAAGAATCCGACCGTGCTCGTGCTGGTGGCCGTATTGATCCAGAAGCTGACGGTGAGCTGGGTCAAAGTCGTGCCGTCCACCGTGGCCAGCAGGTAATCATTGGACCCGTCCGTATCGAGCGAGTATTGCCCGCGGGAAAGCACCCAGTCCGTGGCGGGGTCCATATTGTTGAGCGTCAGATGCCGACCCCGTCCAGACCAGTCATGCACCCGCGTCCCCGTGGGGCCAAGCGATGGGCACCATGCCCCGATGCAGCCCTGCCAGAGCTGCGGGAAACGGGGAGCGAAGTCCCGAGGGGCCAGACCGTGGAGATAGCTGGGCGTGAATTGCCTCACGTCGCTTCCCTCCGTGGCTCGGCATTGACCAGATGCGGGACCAGCTTGGCCACATTGCGAGCGTCTGAGAGTCCGCGATGATGCTGCCCTTCGATGTCGATACCGAAGTGCTTCATCGCCCGGCGATGGCCGCGACGCCGGCCAGTCAACTGGGTGAATGCTTGAGACAGATCGACGTGTTTGCTGCCGATCGACTGGGCGTCAAGTCCGTACCGGTCGCACTCCCGATGGATGATATCTCGGTCGAATCCACCCCACGACAACCAGACGGCATCCTTGCATCCGACGCAACCCACGAGCGTGCGATATACGACATCGAACGTGTCGGCTGAATCCACTTCTCCCTGCGTGATCCCGGTGAGCGTGAGACAGAAGTCGGTCAGATCCGGATGAGTGACCGGCCGGACCATGCTCTCGAACTCGGCCACCACGGACCACTCCGATGATGGGTCGATGACGACGGCACCGATTTCGATGACTTCCATTTCCTCACGAGGAAACAGACCGTCATCACAGCAGGTAGCCTCCACGTCGATGATGAGCAAGTGGTCCGGGTGCCTCACGTTAGGAAACCTCCAGCACTTCCCGGATGGGGCTCAGGATGACTTCCATATTCGTCGCAGACGAATGCAGAGCCGCCCCCGAGTTATTCACCACCACCAGCGTCCCGTAGCGATGCAGAGGCGAGAATCGGCCCACGATGGCCTTCTGGACGGTGGCCGTCGCCTGAGCCGTACAGACGAAGCTGCCGATGAATTGGAGCTGCTTGAGCGAGTCCGTCAGATTGGAACTGTACCCCGAATAGGCCGAGTCGCTGCCGCTGACGTTGCCCGGATTGTCGGTGGCTGCCGTCGCCGAACTGGAGGGAGCCCAGTAGAGATCGATCGTGTTGCCGGCCGTAGGGGTAGCTGCAATCTCGAATGCCGCCTTGACCAGATAACTGGGTCCGCGAGTGGCACCCAAATCCAGCTTGGCGGATTGCCGAGCCGCAGCATTGCCAACGCTCGTGAGTGTCAACGCAGCGTCGCCGCCGGAAGACTTGAAGCTCTTTTCGGTGGAGTTATCCACCCGTCCGTAAAAAGTCATGCCGCCAATCCCTTTTAGAGTCCGGTCGTATCAATCCAGATTTGATTTGTGTCAGTCGGGGCACTGGTCCCCACGTAGACGCGTTGAATCGGTGCCCACGTGTCGGTGGCCACATAGGCATAAAGCTGGGCGTCATTGATGTCCGTGGGGTTATACTGCCTCAGCAGCGTCCCCTCTTTCCAGTTTCCCTTGAGCGTTCCGCTGGGGATGCCGTTGTAGTAGCGGGCTCCAGCCTCAAAGGCTCCCATTTTGTTGCGAACAATGACGGGGCCGCCGTCCATCGATGAGATTGTCATGGACTTCACGCGGGCTGTGGCGTTGCCGCCAGAGAAGGCCCACACCATCACGAGGCAAGACTTTACGCTGGAGTGGAGCCGAATACAGCGGACGGAATCGGAGTTAGCTCCCGTCTGATACGTGCCGGCAAAGGCCCCGGCACTATAAGATCCGCCACCCAAAAATGCGTACCGCGGGGATGTACCAGTCAGCTGCGTCCCCGATGAGTCGTAACAGAGAATGCTCATCCGCATGTTTTCGTAACTGCTGGCACACTCCACCTTGACTGAGAACATCCGCAGATTCTCGGTATCGAGGTAGGCACAGAGAGCGTCATTGGAGTCGTAGACCATCTCCAGATAGTCGGCACCGACCGTATGGGCCGTGCTGATGCTATTGAGGGTCGGCGTCCCGCTGCCGCTGCCCGTCCGCTTATTCCAGCAGAGACCGGGGACGGCCAGCGTATTCGATGAGTCGAAACCGTGGGCCAGTTCGCCCATATTCCCCGACTGCCACGAAGGCTGACCGGCCGCATTGGACCGCTGGTAAGCCTGGGTGGTGACGAAGTTGTACTGGCCCTGATCGCTGTCGTCTTTGATGAGATCGGCGGGATGCTGTGAAGCCGTCCGCACGTAGCTCAGTTCGGCCAAGTTGTACTGCGGGCCAGTGGCCGCAATCTTCATGAAAGGCAGGTCCGAGTTGGTATTCTCGTACCTGGCAAACATGACACGATTCAGCTGGGCATACGGGCAGGCAATCTCCCAGCCGGGGGCCTCAGCAAATGCCGCGGCTGTTGTCTCTGACTCGATCTCGACGCTGGGAGCCACAAACAGATTGGCATTCTGGGGCCGCAGCGTCCCGGAGCCATACTGGTAAATCCCGATCGGGTAGTAAGTCGCCGTGTCCGTCGGGCTGGCGAGATGCTCCAGGTAGTACTTGTAATCGCTACTGACAGCGTACCGACCGCCGAACCAGATATTCTGATTGATCCACGCCGTGTCGGCCGTCGCACTCCAGAGAGCCACTGACTGCCGATTGTCTCGCATCAGGCCCACGTCGATGACGTTGTACGACCAGCCATCGGAGCCAGTCGAATACGCCTGCAAGCCCTTGGCGAATCCATAGGCCAGCGGAGCACTGACGTAGGAATTCCAGAGGTTGTGAATCCGAATCGCTACGTCTTCGTCATTGACCCAGTTCGACTTCGTGGCCCGCTCTGTCTTGAGAATCAGGCTAACGTAATTGTTGAGCGTGCTGGCCTGACCGACTTCAATGGCTGGCTTGTAGAGGTTGATGGCCCAGTTGGGCTTGACGATTCCCTGACAGTCCACCGACAGACCGACGGGCACCTTCCAGGTGTCCGAGATCGTGTAGTAGCCGCCGGTCAGCGTGTCGTCATACGGAATGACCAGCTTATTGCAGCCCAGTTCGAGGGCCCGATTGCCGGCTTCGGTGAGAAAGCCCGACGTGCTGCTGGCATTGAAGTCGCCCGCCGCCCGAGCCGCAGCATAGTCGGGATCGTCCAGGATGTTGTATTCCTTGGAACTGAGCCCGAAGGCCGTGGCATGCCAGCCCGCCCCGTCGTAGAAGAACACGACCAGCGTCTCTTGGGCCGGCTCAAAGCGGACGGTGGGATACGTACCCTTGAGAGTCGGCCACGTCACCCGCCGTGCTCCCGTGGCATCCTGCACGATGCGGAAGACGTACATGCCGGCATAGCTGGGGGCCGTGAAGGTGAGCGTCACATTGCCCGTGAGCGTGACTTTCTTCATCGGCGGCCCAGTGGACCAGTCGATGGTCACGGAGCCAGTCTTGTTCCCTAAGTCTTCCTGGTACGTCGCCTGCTGGATGTACTGACTGAAGCGGACGGCGTTGTCACCCAGCAGCGTTACGCGGCTGGCCATCGGCAGGAACAGCTTGGCCAGCTCTTCGTAGAGAATCCGCTTATTCTGGGCCTCGGGATCGACCTCGTTGGGGTCCACCACGGGGAAGTACCAGGAATTGGCCATCTCGCTGTAGAGAGCGGCATCCAGTTCGGAAGTCTTGCGGTCAAGGGCCATTACTGGGCGTCTCCAGGCTGCTGAGTGGCTCGCATTTCAAGGCCCGGCATGGGCTGAGTCGGTGGCTTCTCATCGCCGCCAGTGATGTAGTAGACGATCCACACCACCGCGAAGGCCAAGGCAATGACGGCTCCGATTAAATACTTGATGACCTCGGCGTCATTCTGCTTGGTGGTATCGCGTCCGCTGTGGTCGCCGTCTCCGATGTGAATTGCCACGGGTTGATCCTCTTTGCCGGTGAGTGCCTCGACCTGCCCCCTGAGCACATGCAGCTCGGCCGCCAATTGCTGAACGGTCGCAAGCACTTTTTGATTCCTCCTGCGAATTTCCTGGGTCTCGCATTCCGGAAGCAACTGCACGTAGCTCAGGACGATTGATTGGTTGTGATCCGCATCGTGCAGCAGCCATCTCCAGACCTGGGCATCGCAGTACTGTTTTCCGCCACGCTTGACGTAACGCTTGACCTGATAAATCGAATCGACTTCCCGATTGGCCAGCCGGCGAAATTCGGCCTGAGTGCTCAAGCGGTCTTCCTCGGCCGTGATCTCCCCGATGGTCATGCCAATCAGTTCGGCAGTCCCGTATCCCAGCAGTCCAGCGAACGCCGCATTGGTATCGACGATCTTGCCGCACTGGTCGCCATCGATGCCGACGAAGAACAGCGGCACGTCGGGAGAATTCCACAACAGGTGGAACGCGTGAGCCTTTTTCTCTTGGTCGTCAATGGCTGGTGATCCTTACTTGCCCCATTGCCAAAAGGCTGCCGGCCACCCGCAGATGACCGACAGCCCGCTCCCGCGTGCTACCCATCAGCCGCAGCAATTGCAGCCACATTTACAAAGGCGGGCCGTGCGACGTGGCACGATCGCCACCCGACGCCAACGGCATCGACGCACGCCCGCCTCGCCCAAAGTGCATCCTGCCTGGGCCTTACATTTCACTCCCTGTGCTGCACCCTTCTGGCAGCAGCACGAGTCGCACGCCGCACACTGGACGGCATGCACAGCCCGCACGGGCACAGCAACCGCCGCAGCGACCACCTTCCCCGCCGTCCGCAGCGGCCGAATCAGGCACTTGCCATTGGCACACTGAGCCTCCGAGACTGCCGGCACCGCACATGCGATTGCCAAGGCCATCAGAAAACGAATCATCAGCTACTCCCTTTCAATCGTCCGTGCTACCGTGACCAGCCCCAGCGGACACGTACCCGCTGGCTGACCGGATAGACGCTCCATGCCGGAGACACGGACACCACTTCACTCACCGCCGGCTGATAGACCGGAGCCGCCACGTACTGGGGCACCGAGTAAAACTGTTCAGCCGGCACGTACTGGGTACTGCACTGCCCATTGGCACACGTCGTCACCGCCTGCATGGGCATCTGATACGTCGGAGCCGATCGGTACTGGCGGAAGTAACCGCCGAACCGAGGGGACGCAAAGGATGACGCACCGCACATGCCGCCCGCACACTGGGCATAGGCCGGAGCGGAGACGGCCAGCAAGACGAGAGCCACGACAGCCATCAAGATGGAACGCATTCAGCAGCCTCCTTTTTGGCACCGTTGAAAGTAGAAAAGATGCCGTATTCGCGGAGCATGTCGATGAACCGCTCCAGCTTCAACTTGCCGTCTGGTCCGTCCTTGCTGAGAATCAAAGTCCCATCGTCGTGCTTGTCGAGGTAATCGAAATGCTGGTCATAGGCTTTAATGCCTTCGACGTTTTTCTGAAATCCAGGCCACATCCACTGCCCCCAAGCATAGAGAGCCAATGTCAACGCTGAATTCGGTCCTTCGACAACCCAAGCATCGATATCGTCGTGCTCGCGAATATTGACGTTCATCAATCAAGCTCCTTGGTTGAAGACATTCCAGGCCAGCGGACGCCGCGGTTCAAAGCCCAGCGGGCCGCTCAATGTGAACGAATCCTTGGCCGAGATCATGCGACGCTCGAAGACTTCAAAGTCCACGGCAAAACAGCCCTGCGGCAGCTTCACTTCACGGCCGTCCTTATCCAGCGTGATCGTGTCATTGCCGGTCGGATTCTCACCCCAGCTTTGCTGGATGATGACCACCAGAATCCCGCCCTTGAGCATGGCAATACCACGCGTCAGCATGCAGTGAGCCCATGAGCCTTGCGGCTTGCACATGCCGCGGCTATCACGCTCCATCGTGAAGCCCTGATTGGAACAAACAGGGATCGGGTAGAGGTTGTAGAGTGCAGCACGGGCCTGATCGCCGTTCTCGATCATGGTCACGTACTTGCAGATATGCAGCCGAGCTTCCGGCTCCAGATCGTTCGGAAGGCCGACCCGAGGCATGCCCCCCGCCTTGGCGATTCGAGGATCGTACTGAGTCAGATCGACGCTGCCGTACTTCTTGCGAACCAGACAGCCGTACTTCTCGACAGCATCAGCGGCCCACGCACCGACCGAGCCGTCACCAGAGCCGATAGCACCCTTGCCGATCTCCACTCGGGACAGTGCATAGATCGGCTCGCTGGCAATCTCGATGATCTCGCCATCGCCAGCCACTTGCTTGCCGTGGTACGTCCAGTGCTTCCCATCGAATAGCAGTCCCTGCGGCGGCTTCGGGTTGTTTGGATCGCGTGATTGGGCCTGATCGATGTACATGGCGTCCTGCACACCGCGTGACCAGCCGTGCGACACACAATTGGATGCAGCCACGCCGTTGGCAATCAGCGAGTGATGAGCGTCAGCAACACCC
>JACCDR010903202.1_pt1 | contig 15936 bp, 12 predicted proteins | sample 7446431 | NCBI WGS metagenome assembly JACCDR01 (sample SAMN15323443, study PRJNA562643) | freshwater metagenome | isolation source: river surface water | place: USA:Blue River Watershed | collected 2017-08-17 | reverse complement strand
GGGCATTCTTGTCACTAGGAAAACATCGCTCGGTTGCTTCACGTAACATTTGATCCAAATTGTATTCACCTTCCATTCCCCAGTGTTTCCATACTTGCTCCAAGAACTCGTAATCTTTTCGAGACACACCCCAGGACTGGGACACAAACAAATCGGTAAAAAACGACTTCAATCCTTTTTGAGAAAAGTTGTGAATGACTACCGTATAAGGCAAATCACAATACGGTTTTTCTACTTGGATCAGCATCACATCCCGTTCAGGAATCGGGCGCGTAAAGATTTCATAGTGTTCCGATAATTCAGGTGTATTGTTTTCAGGAGGAGTGACAAGTGGGGCGGGAGTATAGTACTGCTCCAACAATTCTTTTCCGACTTGAATGGTAGAGGCGTCGTGATGAATGGAAGGTAAAAACAAATGTTCCAAATACCGTTCAATACAAATCCAGTCACGTTCCGAAATTGCTTCATCGTTATTGAAGGCCACGACAAAATCAGGTTTGATAAAGGTGAGTTCGTCGGGAGTGCACATGGATAAAAAGTCAGAGAGGAAAAAGAAGCGGGCATTGGTGTAGTTGGTTTTCAAAAACGCTTCATCCGTACCATGGATCGAATCCAGTTTAGCACCCATGTGAAGAAGTTGGGAGACGATATTGGTATGCTTGGAGGAGGGGTTGGACTCTGTAAAAACAACGACATGTACACCCATACGATCTTTGTTTTTCAGGGTTTATTATATACTATTTTCAAAATGTATGCGTTATCGATCCACAAACACATACTGTTGAAAATTCTTCATGATTCTCAACCGTTTGGGTTTCTGGTAATTGATAAACATGAAATCATGATCTCCCTCAGTACAGTACTGGTACACTTCCATCCAATCGTCTTTTTTCAAATTCATTGGGTTTTCTTCAAAGATGACTTCGAGTTCTTTTTCATTGGCGATTTCAAACACGATCAAACAAGAAAATTGCGTACGAACGGTTTTGGGGATTTCCTTGTACCTATATAAAATAGAAATACGCTTGCGTCACCATCAACATCGAGATACTGTAATGCCGATGGTTGGTATTCAACCGTTTGAACGGATTGTCTTTCTTTCCACTAAACAAACTGCTTCCTACCAAATCGTCAAACACAATGAGAATACGGTTGGCCAAATGTTTCGTCTTTTTGTGTTTCTTGAGAGCTGTCACAATCGCCATTTGTTCATCCATGATCCCTGCAAGGGTCTCTTCATCATACTCGCTCATGAAATTCTCTTCAGGGATCCTCCCATCAAATTCGTCTTCCTTATCCTTGACAAACTCTTCGAGCTCCTGAGCCGGGGGAGGCGGATCTACTACGGTGTAGGGATCATTGGGTTTCTTTCCTTTTTGTTGCTTGATCCATTTGAGTAAAGGTTTGTTTTGAATCAAGAGTCGCTGATTCTTTACCCTTATTAACAATTCGTACCAATCCCATTTCTCATCACTGGCAACGGTAGGACTGAAAATCAAAATGGTGTGGAAATACCCAGCATAGAATTTCAAGAGATTGGCAATCACGGTGGTTTTTCCTGATCCTTTTGGTGCGATGATTCCAATTCTAATCAATTCTACTTACGTAAACTCGTGCTTAGGTAGTACATCACCTCCCGGAGGGGGTGGATGATGACTGCTGGCGGGTACAGGTACAGGCTTCACTTCAAGAGGTCGTTTCATTTATTATCAAAAACACACATTTAGCGTCCAAAAATCATTCCATACATTCGTTGCATATGACTATCGACTTCATTCTGCAATCGGTCTCGCACCATCCCATTTTCCCATTTGGATTTGGCTTCTTCCTGAGCTTCCTGTTGAATTTGTTTCACAGGTTTCTTGTCTCCGTTAGAGGCTTGTTCTCGTTTGACTCCCTCAATGTATTTGGAAAACCAGGTAGGAGGTTCATCAGGGTTACGTACTTTTCGAGGTTTCTTCACTTTGGCTGGGGGAGCTTGAGGAACGGCAACGTCCTCTGTGGTTTTGGTGCGTTCACTACTGACTTGTTGAACGGCGGTATCAATTTCTTTATCCAATTCTTTTTCAGCTTTTCTCTTTTGACGAGCCAGTCTGCGTTTTTCATTAGCAGCTTCTTTCTTCAATCGCGCGGCTTCTTCCTTTTCTTTTTGCATAGCCTCATTTTGAGAGGCTTGTTGCGCGGCTTGTTCCTTTTCCTGTTTCTTTTTCAATCGGGCTTCCTTGGCTTTTTCCAAAGCTGCCTTTTGGGCTTCCGTCATGGGTTTCTTGACCTTGGGAGCATTTTGTGTGGGTTCTGCCGGGGTACTGGGAGGGGTCACAGGTTCCTTCTTTTTACGTTGTTTCTTTTCAACCGGTTTGGCGATATCCATCACATCCGCAGCGTAGAGTGGCATTAAAAAGGAAAGTTTTATTCAGGTATTTATACGAATTCCGGGTCGCACACACATTTTTACTTTTTACGTGCCGATCTTCGTGAAGGAATCCACGCATCCTCAGTTGTAAGACGCTTTTCCTTGGGAGGTTTGGATTTTTTCCCCACATGAGCATTGGCTGTATTTACCGAAAGATTCACAGTTCTACGCTCAGAAAGAGAAGGTCGCGGTTGGGTAGGACGGTCCGGTGTGGTAGCTGGTCCTGCTGTGATACGTCGTGTAGGTGGTTCTCTGAGGTACTCGACCCCTCGGGCTTGCCCTGAATTCGCTGTAGAAGATTCACGACGGACCATATCTAAAAACCCCTCGCTGGGAGATAGAGGACTTACTCGAGATAAAGGACGTACTCTACCGGTAGCTTGTACCGCCTGATCCATGAGGGAAGGTCTTCCACGTTGTTGTGTGTTTCTTAACTCTGCCTCCAATCTGTTTCGTTCTTCCTCCACAATTCTCATGTAATCGCGCGCTTCATCATATTCATTACGTAATTGTTGTAACTCTTTTTCTTGACGTTCTGCCCCTGCTTCCGTACGTAACAAACCCATAGCCGCAACTTCCGCCATATTTCTCAGGTTTTGATATTCCTTTTCCAACATCTCCAAACGCTCTCGTTGTTGCTCCGACAACTGATACTGACCTTGCAACTCGAGATTTCGTTGCTCAATCAATTCCTGTTGCAAACTGTTCTGAACCCCCAGTTCACTCATTTGACGTTCCATTTCAGACCGGAACGCATTGTACTCTCCTTGTTTCCGTTCCAGTTGCTCTACTAAAGCATTGGCCTGTTCGTTGGTACGATCATACTCTGCTCGTAGTTCCATCAACGCCTGTTGTAATTCAGCTGTAGGATCTGGAGAGGTGGGGGATTCCATAACCATATCTGGCATCGAAGCCGGGGAGGTTTGAACACCTTCATTAGCGACACTTGTGGGAGACGTCTGAACTTGGCCGCTACCTGTTTGTGGAGGATTTGTTTGAGTACCTGTAGGATTCGTTTGAGTTGGCGGATTCGTCGGATTCGTTGGAGTTGTCTGGGGAGGATTCGTTTGCGGTGTAGTGGGGCCCATCACTTTACCAAACGGTTGATTGAATTGGAGCATGGAAGCGAGTTGACCAAGTAGTTTGTCGTTGCTTCGTTTGTTGTCTTCTTGGCGCCATTTGGGTAAACTAGGCATGGTACCTTGACCGTCCAATACTTTACGTTCTGCATAGGCACTTTTGGAGGCAAACCCCATTTCCAATTCATAAGGATATTTAGGAGCTATGAGGACCGTATTTCTCGCATCAGGATCATAGGATGATTTGTAGTTGCGAGCAAAGGCGGAGTTTTGTTTGACGAGGCCGTATGTAATCATACCTCTCCACGCACACAATTTAACAGAGTTTATTCACTTTCCAACAGGTCTGTACGTCACCTTCCCTTTTCCATCCGTACATTCATACATTTTCACCCCGCCGCTAGGTTTAGGAGCGGGTCGTTGATCCCCTGAGAGGGAAATGAATTCTGTAGTAGGACCGATCCGGTCTGTAATAGTAGGATACTGAGTACCTCGCGTCATGGCTGTAGGAGCGAAAGGTCCAGGTAATGGTAAGAACAAATCTCCCGTACGTTTTGCTTCATAGATCGTAGCAATCTTGTTGTACCACCCATACCGACCCGTCGAGCCCATAAGAGGTTCCAGAGTCGTATCTGGAGCTCTCAAATCCTGGTACACCCATCCGGTAGCTGTTCGAAATCCTCGATTGGATAACCCGCGTTCCACCGTACGCGCAGGGCCTCCTCCTGATGAATACGAATACGAAAATCCATCTTGCACATTGTTTCCAGTAATACTGGCATTACGACCGGAATAGGCGGACTCATACCGCATAGCCATATCGGGAGCGCTCTGTTTCAACCGTACCCCGCTAATGACATCTCCTACACTACCCACGACCCCAGGTGAAATGATCTGGGTTCTCTTGTAATACACGGGATCCACAATCGCCTGCATAACAGTAAACGCACACTTTATTACCCTAAAATCATTTTGACCCCGGAATTGGAAGCGTTTTGTTTCACCCTATTGTTCACATCAGGGTACAAGAGCAACCCTAGCTTGATGGAAAAGGGTTGACCATTGAATCGGACTTTTTGAGTGGTATTACCCAAAGTGAAATACAATTCCAACGTATTCAACTGTAACAAGTTTTGCGTATCAAACCATTTTTCAGGAGCCGGATCGTTATAGTAAATAATATCCCCAGGATTGGTGTTGACAGGAATACGGGCCAACTGGGGTCCTTTGGAGGGTGAAAAGTTGGGAGCGGTAGAGGGAAGGTACGTTTGAAAGGAAGGTCCAAGAGTGTCGGAATTCAAATAGAGATAATTGGGGCCGGTAATTTGGGCTACGTTGGGAGCGACCAGTGTCGTACCGGAACTAGCATTGATAGGAGCCATCCCCAAAATCAATTGTAGTTGAGAATTCACTGAGATCGAAAACGTACCTGCACTGGCTGTAATCAACAATTTTTGAGATGTCGTGTTGTAGGTGACGGTATACGTTCGGGCTCCGGGAGAGACCGCTGTCATGGCCGAACCAAGTACGGTAGGGAGGGTGGTGGACGAATAGTTCCCTACTGGAATGGTGACCGTTGCGGTAGCAGGTTCTGCAAGGGTAAACTGATTGTTTTCGTTGTTGATCACATAATAACTAAACGGGATTTCCGCTTCAATGACTTTCATCTTGGCAATACGTTGCAAGGGAGTGACAAATCGAAACGACGCCCAGTCCGTAGATGCGTACGTAGGGTTTACTGTAATCCCATCCGAGGAATCAATATAAATCTCAGTATACTCCAAATCCATACTGTTTCCAGCACACAATTTACTCTTTATTAATAACATTATTGAATCAATTCGATAACCTAACATGAATCTTTTTCTTACATTGTTTTCTCTCAAGATAATCATGGCATCGTAGTAGGCATAGACTTCAAGATTGTAATTTGCATTTTGTGGCCCGCTATAGGTAGCGATCAAGGAAATATCCGATTGTTCTTCCGCATTCAATCCTGAAATTTCTACCCCGTTGGAAGTTTCCAAATCAATGGCCATCACAAATGCTTGAGAACCTCCATTTCCTGAAAACGAACTACCACCACCTCCAGCACGATCGCGAGGGAAGGTTACAATCCCGTATCCAGGAGCTCCTGAATTACTATGATCAATCAAATTGGTAGCATAATCCAATTCTGCATTAAAAGTAGCAATGGAATTGGTAGTAATTTGGGTTGCTTGGTAGGCCGGCATCTGTCCCCATTTAAGGACATTCACACCAGTAGACAAACGATAGTCTCCCACTACGTTCAATGCTTTTTGCAATTCAACAAACGCTTCAGCGCCTCCATTCGAAGAAGAACTTCCCGTATTCAAAGACACTTGAACGGGGGATGCAGGGAAGTAGCGACCACCGATACGGAACTGGTAGGACTGCAATGTTTGAGCTGAATTCAAGCTCAAATTATTGGTTGCAACAGCTTGAGTACTTGCCAAAAACATAGCTCCCGAATCGGTTTCCACGGAATAGGGAGCTCGACGTTGTACGGCGAACAAGGCTTTTACAGATCGTGATCGTTCCTGAATTTGAAGATTGAGATTGGACGATCCTCCTGTTCCGAAAATATACGTATGCCATGATGAAAACTTGAGGGGAACGCCATCGGTTTGGAGACCTTTAAGGAACATTGCATCATAAGAAGCATCAAATTCGAGAATTTCAGGGATCAAATTGATATTGGTGACAGAGTAGGATGGATCCTTGGTAGGGGACCCTGTTACTGAAGGAATCATATAAATACATTCCGCTGGGGTGGCCAAGGTGATTTCAATTGCAAGCTGTGACGCCATGAATTTCGTAGGAATGAGTTTTTCTTGGTTGAAGAGACCCAAAGCAAAGGATACTTGGTATCGTCGAATGGTGCAAGTACCATTATTGTCCAAGGCTCCTGCAGGTGTACATTTGTTGGGGACATACCCATACCCTTGCCCTCTTGCAATCATAGGCATAATGTTTGCATATTCAATACTAGTAGCAGGGGAGCCTGTAAGAGCGGCTGAGGATTCGGCATTATCACTACCATCGATTCCTTGAATATACGCTTGACGGATATTTACAAACCCTGTACGTAATGGTAACCTGGGAGTATAGGGGGGATCAACTGGATTATGGGGAGGAGTTGGTGAAGTGGTGTCTAACCCTTCGGTACCAAAGACAACACCTCCAATACCGTCGGAAATGGATGTTTGATCCAAAGAACCTACTTGAGTTGTCGCGGTATGTTCTGTTAACATACGAACAATCTGATTGTAATTGATAATATCTTCAATAGGAGTGGCTCCATACAACAAACGAATACGTGAAAAGAGAGATTGAATATTGTTTTGGAACCGAACGACGGAATCACCCAAGGTAGTAGGTCCTTTTAAAATCACATCAAATTCCAAGGTCGTGTTGGAAGGGTTGACGTAACCTGGATGAGTCAAAGAAACCTTGAGCGGGAAACTCCAAACGAACAATCGATCCCGGTTCAAAAGTAGAACCTGTCTTTGGCGGAATACGTGGAGTCATCTTGACGGCTTTGTTTGCTAGGTTATCTTTGAAAACCTTGTGATGGGAACGAGTAACGAGCATTAAAGGGAACCACCACCTCGGTGTCAGAGGGGTACCATTTGAAATGAGAGGCCATTACCGTATATTACACACAATTTGACTACCTCCAACACCCGATTGTGGACCCTGGGATGGGGGTTGCACATACAAAAGGCTTCATAATGACACTCCAGCGGTTGTACGATTCCTGTTCTTGGTTGGCATCAATGATCTCACCCCCAGGTTCCAAGAACCGGGCGGTTTCGTGAGGCCAGACCGTTCCCCATTTTCCACCTTTACGAATTCGAATCACTTCCGCTGCTTTGGGATCCATATGGGAGGAAATCAAGTCCGCCTCAATATGATAATGCCGGGCTCTTCCTGGTCCAGGTCCTACACGAGTCGGTTTGAGAGGTGGGGCTCCTCCATTAAAACTGACAGCTCGAGAGTTGGGGTGTTTTTGAGCCAGACACAGAGCGGCAGCCCCACCTAACGAATGACCTGTAAAAATGATGGATTCGTATCCTTGGGGAATATCGATATCGACCAGAGACAAGTTACAAGATCCTCCAAATGAAAATCCAGCAATCGTTCCATCATCCATCAAATCTTTGATGTAATCTTCAGCACTAAAATCCGTACCTCGAAGCCCGACAATCAGTTGTTTCCCTTTTTCCCACATGGCCCATCGAGAGTCTTTTTTGATCAAGGTATATCCGTACATATCACGGGGAGTATCGTACATGGAAACGGCCATCAAAAGAGGAATCTTGTCTTCGTCTTTGATCCAGCTGGGTAAAGGAGGTAGCGGTTCTTCTTTGGGTTCAGGAGTTTCCTCAGGTTTCTCAGAAGGTTCAGTAACTATTTTATTACGAAGTACCTGAAGGTGGTGCACCCATAGTCACAATCTTACACGACCCATAATCCTCTTCTTCTTCTTTCTTTGCCTCTTCTTCTTTCTTCGCCGCTTCTTCCGCCGCTTTCTTTGCCTCTTCTTCTTTCTTTTTTCTCCACTCGGCTCGCTTTTTATCCTGGTAGGCCTGACCATAATCGCTTTCAGAGTACCCTGCAGCCTCCTCATCTTTTTTGACTTGATCAGCGTACCATTGCAAAAACTCAAATTCATCATAGTATCCTTTTTCTTTTTTAAACTGTTCTCGTTTTCGTTCCTGGTATGCTGCGGTACCTATATCGGTTTCTGCTCCCGCTTTTTGTTTGGCTTTTTTGTCTTTTTCAATTTCCTCTGCCAACCATTTCAGAAATTCAGCTTCATCGTTCGACATGGGCATGACACCCCCAATCGCATTGTTACGCACTGCTTCTTGACTGAGCAACGTAATGGCTCCTAATACAGGTTTGGCAATCGCTCCCAGAATCGGGTTGATAAAGGTAGCACCCATAGCAAGACCGTCTACGACCGCATCCACCGTATCCCAGTCTACACCCATGGATTTATCTCGAAACTGTTTCAACGCATCCGCGGCAGCATCCCCAGCCATCCCCAATACGAGCCCCGTACCGAGTTTGGTGACTTTTCCCAACTTGCCTGAAATCTTGGCAACCATTTGTGATTTCTTACCCACACCCAACACTTTGGGTTGAAGGACTTCGCCAATACGCGCCTCTTGTTGCGACAGTTTGAACGCTTGTTTCGCTCGAGACGTGAACGAGCTTTTCACGGGTGGTGCCGTTCCTTTGGGTAACGGGTTGATCTCTCTCATTCGCGCTTCACGTTGAGACAATTGGAACGCTTGTTTCGCTCGAGACGTAAACGAGCTTTTGATAGGACGTTCTTGCGCCGAGGATTGGATTCTCATAACATCAAACACACACAATTTGTTTATTCATCTGCAAGCTGTCTGAGGGTGAGTTGAGATCGCCATACGGCTGGAGGGTTTACACCTGAGTCAGAAATATGAATCCATTTCCCATTTTGCCAAACAAAACAAACATGAAACCCGCAACCCCATGAAACAGTAGGTACACCATTGATAACACCCAGATGGATGGTTTCAGAACACATTGTATGGTCATGATCAGTGGAAGAAAAAGGCATGAAGAAAAATGTTTTAGATCTACGGGTATGTTTACATACTTCTGATTGGTTGAAAATCACGTGATAAAACCTATATAAACAACCACATACCTTACATGGTATGCTTCCTCTTCGCTACGATCCCGATAACGTACCTGTGTTTACGTCCGATCAAGTGGACGATTACGGGTTCCCGGAATTCTGGGGGTTTGATGTGTACCGTATTGTCGAGAATCGCGAGTGCATGAAAATGACGACGGATTACAAGATGGAACAATCCTACTACAAACGCCCTATTCACAGGTACTCGCGAAAAACTCGGTTCATGACGGTCCTGCATCATTTGTTGGGCGATAAAGGACGCGTTCCTGATTTTGTGATTGCGATTATTCAAACGTATATGAAACCTGGAGATGAATGGAATCAAGTCCGAAGAATGCTCAAACACTACAAGTTGAGTATGTACTACAATCGGATTCCCTATATCATTCAACAAATCACCAAAACCAATTCTGCCTCTCCCGTCTCTGCCGATCAGTACCAAGGTATCGTGGCAGATTTTGATCGGTTCTTGTACTGGTTCGAGCAACACAAACATCAATTTGAACGAACGTATTTTCCCAATATGCGATTCATTGCCTTGAAGCTCATTCAGCTTCATGGCGTGGAACTGAATTATCCCATCCCTCTCGTGCGCACGCAACGCAAGTTGAAACAGTTGGAACAGTTGTGGGATTTATTTAATAAAACTATGGAAGTGTATAGGTAAATGTCCCCCACATTTGCTGATTACCAGCCCCGAGTAGTTGGAATGCGCCCGTAAGGTAGTTACCGCTATTATAGACACCAATAGTAAAAGAACGCCCGTCAAAGGTGTGAACACCTGGTATGGTATAACCGGATTTCCAAATGGTTGAATAAAAGGGATTGGTAATTCCTGCAAACGTACCTCTGAAGCAACTTTGAGTGACTTCCGTTTGAGTCGTCACTTCCAACCCTGCAGGAATTCCTCGTATCAAACAATATTGAGAACTAGGACCGATCACTCCTGAATAATTGAAGTCCAATTGATATGTAAGTGTTACGGTTTTCCCAACAACCGTATAAAAACCAGTCTGCGTTGTGTAGGACAGTCCAAAGGGAGAGTACACAGTTCCACCACCCCCGCTATCAATAGCTCTCACTTCAGGAGTCCAGGATCCTTCAAAATAACCAAAGAAACTACCCGCCCCTATTTTTAATTGACCCAGTGTATTGATTTCAGCCCGAGTCGTAACGGTAGGTCCCACCTTGGTGCTAATCTTATAATTGTGATCACTCACGGATCGTTGACCTGCCAACCATTCAGCCACACCTCCCTGATTGTAGACTCGGACTTCAGCAGCTCCCGATCGTTCCACAGCGACTTCCGTTTCAGAGCGTACCACCCCACCTGTCCACACGTTTCCTCCAACGCCCAATCCACCCACCACTCTGGCGGCTCCCGTCGTAGGACTCGAACTGTCTTGCGTAGAGCTCACAACGACCGTCTGGCCTGATGGATTCGAGACGGTAAGAGCTCCTGTAGTCACCGTACCGGTTCCTACTGCTCCCGAATTGATGGTACCGCTGACACCCAACCCTCCTGTAATCACTAAAGTCCCTGTCGTCGTAGACGTGGATGCTACATTTCCTGTCAATGCCTGAGTCGACCCGGAGAGAGTGCCCGTAGCGCTTACAGTTGCGGCATTCACCGCTCCACTTACCCCAACACCCCCTACCACGACAATAGACCCCGTAGACGTATTGGTAGAAGCAATGTTACCTGTTGCATTGATACTCGAAGCACTGATCGTACTGGATGTAACTGCACCAGTGGCAACGGTTCCCAAATTGGTGTTTCCTCCCACATTGAGAGCGCCCTGAATACCAACACCTCCTACCACCACCAAAGCACCCGTGGTCGTGGTCGTAGACGCTACCGAACTATTGAGTAGATGCTGGGATGTGGTGGTGAGAACATTGGTCGATTTGTTCAAGGTCCAAATCGAGGTTCCCGACGTACTTCTAAAAACAGAGTTGGTAGGACCATGTTCCAGAGAAGCGTTGGCCGAGCCTACCGTGGGTCGTAAATAGATGATATCGTTGTTGGCGCTTAAAAACGCATCATTGGTACCACAAGCCAAGACAATGTTTTTCAAATACAAAAACCCATTCATACGAATATCTTGGGCAATACCGATACCTCCCGCTGTAGTAATAGACCCTGTGGTTGTGGAAGTGGAATTGGTAGTAGAAGAAACATTGAGAGTATTTCCTGTTCCGTTGGTGACTGCCAACGTTCCGGTGCTGGTACTTCCGTAGGAAATGGCCCCGCCCGTGATCGTACCTCCCACATTCAAATCACCTTCAATACCCACACCTCCTTTGAATCGAGCCCCACCCGTTGTAGGACTGGTAGATGCTTGGGTAGAATCGACCACAAAGGTTTGTCCTGTACCATTCGTCACGGTAAACGTTCCCGAGGTAGTCGTACCGTAGGAGACACTTCCACCCGTAATGGTTCCTCCGACATGTAAATTACCTTGACATGAAATACCTCCCGCAGTACGAATCGCCCCTGTGGTGGTGGACGTAGCTTGCGTACTGTTATTGACAAAGAGGGGTGTGGTTTGAGTCAGTAGCAACGCTGATTTATCAAGAGTCCAAATCACGTTTGCAGAGGTATCTCGGATGGTCATAGAGGTGGTTCCATTCGCCATCTCCCCATTTCCACTAGCTGTTGTAGGACGTAAATAAATGGTGCTGGCGTTGGCGCTCAAAAAGATATCATTGGTGTTGGTTGTCCAAGATCCTGCACCTACCACGATACCTCCTACAGGGCTGACATTCAAAGTTCCACTAATACCTACACCTCCTGTAACACGTAAAGCTCCGGTGGTGGGGGACGTTGCATTGGAAGCGTTAGCAATCGTGACAACTCCGGTAGGATTGAACAAATACGCTGGAGCCAGAAATTCCATATTCGTATTATCACTGTAAATATAATTTTGATTGGTACCCGTAGCAGTACTTCGATCAAAGGTGATTTGAGTAGCGGAACCGGTGAAGGGGGTCAATCGAATCAAACGGAACGAACCATCACTACCGGCGTTGGGAGATCCACCGACATAGATTCGTGAACCGATATAGGCTCTACCAGCAACTGCGATACCTCCACCCACAGTGAGAGCTCCTCCATTGGTAGAACTCGATGCTTCAGCGGTATCGGTAATACCCACTCCTCCTGACACAACCAAACCTCCCGTAGTGCTCGAAGTGGAATCGGTTGTGTTGAGGAAGCGAACAACTCCTGTATTGGAAATACTTCCCCGTTCGACTTGAGCTCCCGTATAAAATTTGATCGTTCCCGAATCTCCCGAAACCAACGACAGCTCCCCAGGTAAACTACCCTCGTTACCGTACAATTCCACTTTAGCTCCTCGAGTTCCGGCAGTATTAGCTCCTCCACCTGTCACCACAATCGACTGGTTGTCAGCCCCATCAGTGGTACTGGTTCGAATCAGTCCAGACGAAGTAAACACATAATTCCCTGTCGAGGTAACACTCCCTCCAAACGTTCCATTCTGAGCAACGCCCAACCCACCGTTACTAAGTAAGGCTCCTGTAGTGGTACTTGTAGATCCCGCAGTCCCTTGCGCGTGAATTTGTTGCCCTGAATGAATGTTCCCTTGAGCGCCTATTCCCCCGGCAGTCGTAATACTTCCTGTAGAGGGACTGGTGGATTGAGTATTGTTGGTTGTAGAAATCACCCCTGTAGAGGAAATGGCTCCTGATGAAATCGACCCTGTTTGTAACGTGGAACTAGACGTAGCATTACTTGAATTGAGTAGTCGAAAGGTAGGTGTTGCTCCACTACTTTTCAAATCAAACGTCGAGCCGGCAGCTCGAAACTGGTTCGAGGTATCGGTAGCTGAAAAGAATGCCTCTGTAGTACCACCCCCTCCTCCTCCCCCTCCGTTGATCGTTCCTTGCACTGTCAAGTTTCCACGAATCAACCCATCCCCTGCCACCTCCAAACTATCAAACTCTCCCCGATTCAACCCGTCCAAATCTTTTTCTCTTTTTCTTTTAAGGGAAGCCATTACTAGGGCGAGCATACAATATGACGATTTATTTTGTGCTTATGAAGAGCTGTACCGGGTGCAGTCAGTACAAAGAACATATCAGTTTGCGGAAACTACTTGCCATGAAGTATCCTGAGGACGTATGCTTTATTGCCTATGGAGAGGTGGTTGGGGAGGACCTGGTATTCATTCAAGAATTCAGATTGCATTATGATTGCCCCCTTCCATGGTGGATTAGCAATGAGAGCGATACGGAATCGGTGAATTGAGATCGAAAGTGTTTTTGTATGTGTTGTATCCCATGCTGGATGAACCTGTTCAAATCTTGATTATCATCGCTACCGCCTTGGGGATCCTCTTGACGATTAGTGAATTGCTGGCATTCAGTGACTGTCAATCCAACTCGATATCAGAGTTTTGCTGCCGTGAATGTCATGGAGAAGACGTGTAATATATTATTTGCTTACAAACAAGACAGTACCACATTGAGGGCATCCGAAACTGGGTTTGGGCTCGGGTTGTAGAATATACGCGGCAAGATCCACCACTTGAGAACAGTTTGGATTACCATCCTTGAAATAAGCCCAGACAAAACATCCATCTCCAAAAGGTCGAATATAGGTGCATACTTTCTTGACATCTTCCAAAGACAAATACGCATCGCCCCAACCTTGGGTACCTACTTGAAACCCGACCAAGACGTTGCCCTTGTAGACTTGTTTGACACTATTATAAGAAGCAATCACATCCAAGTCTTTTCCCCCGTCATACGCCATGATGTTCACCATATCCAATAAATGTCCATGGGATTTCAATCCAGGAAGATTGAGTCCGACATACGTGTCTCCATTGGGAGGCATAGCCCCATACGCAAACAGAGCAGCACTCAACAGCTGTCCAGACACCATGTACTGTTTCGATTGTTCAATAATAGGTCCAAACTTGTCGGCATCCTTGACTCCTCGAATGGGTTCCCAGTCAATATCCAACCCGTCTAGTTCCAAATCGTACATGAGCTCTGCAACCGATTGATGGTTGTACACATCAAACGAATAGCTCGCTCCACCTACGGCCAACATGACTTTGATCCCTTTGGATTTCAAGATCTGAATCGAACGCCGAATCACTTGAAAATCAGGTGAAAAATCCAACCCTGTTCCTGCCCAGGTTCCCTGAGATTTTTTATACGTACAATCAGGTTTTACAAATGAAAGATACACTACATCGATCGGTTTCTCGATCTGGGATAACGCGCACTGTTCTGGTTTGTCAGTCCAAGGACATCCCCACGATTCAAAGTACACTCCAATCATGATTTATTGACGCACACAATTTGGCAATTCGTCAAAACAGTATTCCCGTTCAAACACAGCCTCCATCGTATCCGAGATCTCGAGAATATTCAAAGGAATGCTTTTGGTGTAAAAGTAGACCTTGGAGTATTTACCAAACAAGGCTTTCAAGAACATGGAGAAGCGTGTAAAGTAATACCGGGTACGTGAATCGTTAAACACGGATAAAAAACGAAACTGATCCATGATCAAAATGAACATGTACGGAAACGCCAATTGTTTGCAATGAAGAATTCCCCATTTTTCTTTTGGGCCAAGTAACATGGCTTGATCTCCATACAAGGGTCCCAAGTGGAGTTGCAACCCTGGCTCTACAGCATGCTGAACGGTAATGACCCCAACCGTACCGTGAAGATCCCAAGGATAAAAAGGATGGGTGTTGGATAAAATCCAATCTCCTTCGTAATCCATGATAATGGTTTGATCATCTTGAACACATTCGGCAGTCATGTAGTTGTCATAGATGGAAGCAGCAATCTGAATGGTTCGAGACAAGCGATGATACTTTTCTGTAGCAGATTGAGATCCTCCACAGTACATGGCATAATAGAAATGGTGAACCATATACTTGTTCACGGCGATCAATCGTAAAGCCATTTCAAAATTGTAATCCTTGAGCAATTGGATCACGGCTTGCTTTACAATCTTCATGACGATCTCGGGAGGGAAAGGCCAGACTCGTTTGTCCAACATGGGTTGATCAAGATCATGATCTACAAACAAGACATCAATAGGAACCACTTCTTTGTTTTGCAACAGGAACAAGGCATCATACAAACTTCCTTCTTGAAACGTCTTGGTCACCAAAAATTTCATAAAGAAATTTTTCAAACGCGACCCTAGATCAGTTTGAAACGGACCAATCAGAATGCGTTATTTCCACCAATCAAATCGCTCCAAAATCACGTGATCGTCATTATATAGGCGTACGAAGTGAAGGGTCTTTATGCTACCCGTATTCAATTCTGAAGTGATCTACACACCCAATGGAAATGTCCGATATGTAATTCTCCGCTTTGTCCGAACGATCTACAGTCTTGGACTCACTGATCTCCGTATTGTGGATGCCATGGTGCAGACGATGCGGTCTCAACTCTTTCAATTGTTTTCCAACAGTGTTGTCATTGGAACTCGAAACCGTATTGAACGAGTGTTGCGATCTATTGAAGGAAACCTTACATTGGACGCAGATCGGCATGCTGCTCGTCCTATGATGAGAGCGGCGGACCTGACCTCTGCCTTTGTTATGGACTGGTTGCAAGAAGTGAAACAAAGCAGTTCCTTCTTGGAAGTGTCAGAGATTGAATGGTCGTTCCATGTAAGTCCTCGCAACTATGAGGCGGGAGCTGGCGGACAAGCCATGAAAGGGATCCGTTTG
>JACCDR012661848.1_pt1 | contig 15943 bp, 25 predicted proteins | sample 7446431 | NCBI WGS metagenome assembly JACCDR01 (sample SAMN15323443, study PRJNA562643) | freshwater metagenome | isolation source: river surface water | place: USA:Blue River Watershed | collected 2017-08-17 | reverse complement strand
GGATGAAGTCGTCGTCAACATCCTGCCCTGGTTGATCGATGTCGGCGATTACGCCAACGCCATTGCACTCGCCGCGCATGTCCTGCGCTTCCGCCTCGTGCTGCCCGAACGCTTCAAGCGCACCCCGGCAACGCTGGTCACCGAAGAAATCGCCGGTGCCATCCTGGCCACCCTCAACGCCGATCTCGGCGCCGTCACCATCGAAACCGCCCACATGCTGTTCGATCTCGAAAGCGTCGTCGCCGGCCACGATATGCCGGATGAAGTCGCCGCCAAGCTGCAAAAGGCCATCGGCCTTACCCTTGCGGCTGCTGCCGATGCTGCCACGCCCGATGATCTCAACGTCATTGCCGGTTTTGTCCCTGCCACCCGCACCGAAGCGCTCGCCCGGCTCCGCCGCGCCATCGCCCTCGATCCGCGTGCCGGGGTCAAGAAGAACATCGAAGTGCTCGAACGCGCTCTCAAAAAGGACGCGCCGGCCATTCCGGCTACCACTGAATAAAGGCTCGCCCCCGGCGCTCGGCGGCGGGGAGAAAGCAGGTTCCAGGCCTCGGCCGAAAGAACCCGCGATCTCCCCCCACCGCCGTAAACCGGGGGCCATTTGAAACAGGGAGATCGCGCCAATGTCGTCCGCCTTCATCTCCCTCCCGCCCGCTGGCAACCCGGCCCCGGACACCGCTCCCGATTCCGTCGATTTCGATGGCTTCTACCCGGCGCTCTCACTGGCCGAGGCGCGCGCCGCCATGCGCATCCCCACCGATATCACCGATGCCCGGCTGCGCGACGCCCTTGCCAGCGCCATGCTCGAAATCGCCGACGATCTGGCGCCATGGCGCGCCATTCAGGATGCCGCAGGCTTTGCCGTGCTCGCCGATTGCAGCGACCGCATGGTGGCCGGTGAAAAACGCCTGGTCATGCTCTGGCGTCGCGCCGTCCATCAGCTCGCTTGCGCCGATCTGTCCGAGATCCAGCGCGGCCCGGACAGCACGCCCGCCGGCCTCGATCGCGCTGCCCAGCTCGATAGCACTGCCGCCGATCATCGCCGCAACAGCCGCTGGGCTGTCCGCGACATGCTCGGCATCCCCCACACCACCATCGAACTGATCTGAAGGGGCAAAAATGTCCGACGCAGAAACTCGCCTCGCTCGCCGCACATTGGCCGGCTCGATCCTCAATCGCTTCCGCATCGTCTTCAGCAACGCGGGTGTCGATCGTGAAGTGTCACAGGAAAATCCCATGCCGGTGGCGATTGTCAGCGGCAGTTCGGGCGGCGGTGGCGCTGGTGATGCCAGCGCTGCCAATCAGCTTTCCCTCCTGACGCTGGTCGGCGCCGTCGCCGAAGCAGCACCGGCCAGCGATATCGCATCGTCTGGCGTCAACGGCCGCCTGCAACGCATCGCGCAACGCCTCAGCTCGATCATTGCGCTGTTTCCCACCGCAATGACCACGCGCCAATATGGGCCTGGCTATCGGGCGGCGCTGGCAACCGGCGCTGTGACAACCTTTGCGCTGACAGGCAACCTCACCCTTGGTGCCACGCGCGAAGTTCGCATCCGCGCCTCATCTGCACTTTGGCTCCGTTTCGGCACGTCCGGATCGGGCCAGGATGCCAGCATTCCCGCGGCCAATGGCCCGGCACTTTCGATGCCGTTTGATGCCAATCAGGCGGAGGTTGTCGTGGTGCCCGCGGGAACAACCCATATCAGCGTCATCGCTGAATCCGCCGCTGGCGGTGTCACCTTCTCGCCGGTGGCCTGATGCTATCGCGTGTCGGTGCCGTTGGCAGGGTTGGCATGGGCAGGCGGTCCGGTTTGTCGCCGCCAGTTGAACCGGTGAACGGCGATCCCATTGCCCTTGCATCCGTTGCCGGCACGCTGGTAGATCCGTTCGGCCGGCCTGTCATCGCGAACGGCAATGCCGCGGGTTTGACCTTCAAGGGCATGGCGATCGGCGACACCGCGACGTCGACGACGTTCAACTGTCGGCTGATCACGATCGAGACCGAGGATCCCGGCTACGTCAACGGCGTGCTGGTGAACAACGTGCCGCGCACGATCTATGGCTGGTATGCGGCGCGGCAGACCTATCCGGCGCTGTGGAACGTCATCACCATTTATCCGGCCAACCGTTGGTGCTCCAACGGCAATTCGCAAACGAGCCGATTCTATTACACCGCGACCGGCACGTCGGGCGGCAGCATCCCGACGCACACCACTGTCGGCCAAACCGTCAATGGCTGGACGCTCGTCGATCTCAACACGCCGCCGGGTTATTTTCAGGCGTCGAGCGGCGGCGATGCCACGGTGTATTTCTGGCTGACCTCGCCGATCTATGCCGGCACGACGATCAAGCGCGTTACGATCGGCGCCAATGCCTATGCCACGACCGGCCCCAACGCCGCGTCGAACGCTCGCACGCTGACGACCGGGTTCGCCAACAATTCGACGCTCGACTATCCGTGGATCGCCGCCCACGTGGTCACGCCGCCGCATACCCCGTCGACCGGCAACTATCGGCTCGAGGTCGCTTGCGATCACGCCTTCGGCATCGACTGCGTTCAGGCCCGCGCCTGGAACATGGCGGGCGATGACAGCGGCGACATTGCCACCGCCAGCCAGAGCGAGCTTTCGCAGATCATTACCACGGCCTCGCCTGGTGGCGGTGCGCTCGAGGTGTTCGCACCCGTTGTCAACACGACCGGCGTTCCGGTCGGCGACGCCTATATCGCGTATCAGATCTACCCCAAGATCGGCACGCGGGTGTTCGACAGCTTGCTTGACGGCGAGGGCGCCAACTGGCGGTCGGGCTTCACCTATAGCCTGGCCAACGGCTACGGCCTCAACGCTGTTGTTCGGCATGACAACGGCACCACCAAGAACTTCTATTCGCTGACGACCTATGGCGGCGGCGCGGCGACCGTGGCGCCGACGCACACCAGCGGGGCCGTGACCGGCGCTGATGGCTATGGCTGGACGTGGATCGGCAACGACAGCACCAAGGCCAGCGGCAATGCGCCGGCGCGGCATCACTTCAACAACGATTGGGACGGGCTTTACAAGCGCGGCTTCTGCACGGTTGATCCGGCCGGAGCGCTGACCACTGGCACCGCGGGTGTTTACGCAACCTCGGGCGCAGCGGTGGCAGCATCGGCCTCGCTCGCCAACTGTTACCAGACAGAGCAGCAGGCGGCGGCGGCGTTGCGGACCTATCACAACACGTCTGGCGGCGGGCTGCGCATCCATGACGATCCGGGCGGCGGCACGATCTATTTCAAGGATGGCGTCAGCTACACTGGGTTTGGCGCGTCGATGCAGTCGCTGCCGATCGGCTGCGAATGGCTCTACAGCCTGCCAATGCCGGGCTGGACGACACTGCCGGTGCGTGTCGTCGGCGGGATCAAGATCGGCTATCGCCGCCACTGGATCGGTGCGTTCACCAGTTCGGCGCTGGATACGACGACGGCGGGAAATCAGCTGTTCGACCCGCAGACGGCCAACACCACGCTGCTGCTGCCAACAAACGAGAATTACTACGACGGGATGCGGTGGACCGGGCTCGCCACAGGCGGCTCTGTCATCAGCCGCATGGACCTGTGCTGGATTCGCAACTGCGTCTTTACCGGGCCGGTGCAGCTTGGCGCTTCGGTGACCCGGCAGCAGATCGCCGACATTTCGGGCTGCTCGTTCTCGGCTACGTCGATCATCCAGATCTCGCGCGGTTTCAGCAACCGCATGTTCGGTTCGAACATGATCACGGATCCGCGCACCAATTTGGCGCCAGCGCCGTTCTATCGCTACCTCGAAGGCAACTTCGTGACCGGCGACCTTACCGTCACGCAGATCGTCATCGTCAACATTTTGAACAACGCCAGCTTGCGCGCCCTGCCAAGCCGCCTTGCCGTATGGGCCGGCAACATCATCGAGAGCCGCGCCGCCGATGGCACCGACAAGTGCATGCACTTTGCCGCCGATACCGCGACCGGCGATCTGAACGGCGTCATCATCCGCTATAACACCCATGTCGGTGCGCGTTCGAACATGGGCTACAACGACCTCAACGACGACAGCTCGTTGCGGACCAACTGGTTCGAGGACAACAACGCTTTCCACATCCGCAACACGACCTCGGATGTTTACTGGCACACCACGACGCGCAGCGGCCTTCGCGGCGGCAATCATGCGGTGCTGATGAAGGTCGGCTTCGCCAACAACGTCGTATTTTTCGGCTCGCAGCAGGCGGCGGCTCTCGGCCCGAACACGCTGGCCGGCGAAGGCGACGGCTTCAACAGCAAGTTCGGCCTCAATCCGACCGCGGCCGGCGAGTTTGTCAGCGACCGCTCGTCCACCGGTACGGCGGCAGGCAATGGCGATTATCACCCGGCGCTTACCTCGTCGCTGCTCGGGATGGCGGCAGGACCGTTCTACCGTCGCTTTGCGCGCGATGGTGCGCTGCGCCGGACTGACGGCACCGGCGCGGTTGGCGCTTACGAGAGGGCCGCCTGATGGCCACCGCCACCGCCAATCAAGCCGAAACCCTCGATGCCCTTGTATGGCGCGAAACCGGGCAGCGCACTGTCGAGGCAGTCCTCGCCGCAAACCCCGGCCTTGCGGATCTCGGCCCGTTTCTGCCGCAAGGCCAAACCGTCGATCTTGCCGCCGCCAGCACCGCCGATGCCATCGCCGCTGCCAGCACCCGTCCTCTCGTCCAGCTTTGGGACTGAAGGGTGCTTGCCAGCCCTTCAGCAAAGGATTGATTGATGAGCCTGCCTGATCTCCCCGATGCCATCACCACTGCCGTGCGCGATCTGCTCGCCGCCTTTGGCCCTGCCATGGCCGGCAGCGGCGTCGGCCAGGCATGGAGCAAGGGCCTCACCTGGCGGCAACGCACCGTGCAATGGCTCGTCGGTATCTTCGTCAGCTATTACGTCACCCGCGGCCTCGCCGAACTCTTCGGCCTCGGCCCGTTCATCTCGCAGGCCATCGGCTTCGTCATTGCGATGATGGCGTTCGAAGTCGCTCCCAACATCATCGCCGCGGCCAGTGACGTCGCCAAACGCATCCCCAACTATGTCTCGGACTGGGTCGCGCGCTTCACCGGCAAGATCCCCAGCCCCGGCGACACCACGGAAGGCGATGGCAAATGAGCTGGGTCTGGCGCCAATCCACCGGCGAACTGCTGCAAGGCGGCAAGCTGATCAGTCGCGGCTATTCCGGCGCGGCGCGCGGCCGCAACAATCCGGCCCTGCAAGGCGTCGCCGGCATCGGCCCGATTCCGCGCGGCCGCTGGCGCATGGTGGAGGTTTACAATTCAAGGCGGGTCGGCCCCTTCACCATCACCGTCCACGCGCTCGATGAGACCCGGCCCGACGACACCCATGAAGCCACCGGCCGCAGCGCCTTCCGGATCCATGGCGACAGCATCCGCGCCCCCGGCGCCGCCAGCAAGGGCTGCATCATCCTGCCCCGCGCCATCCGCGAAATGATGTGGCGCAGCGGCAACCGCGAATTGGAGGTCATCGAATGAAGGCCCTCACCGCCATCGCCGGTCTAACCGGCAAACTGTTCGGGACCGTCGGCAGCTTCCTTGGCCTAAACCGCGCCTGGCTCACGCTCCTCCTCGTCGCCAGCATCGGTGCCGGCTTTTACGTCGCCTGGGCACGCACCAATGCCCGGCTCGAAGCCCGCGTCGCATGGATCGATGTCGCCTGCGCCAGCGCCGGCACTGCCTGGGCACCGGCCGAAGGTTCAAAGCTGAAACCCGGCCAACAATGCCAGGCCGAAATCGCCGCGCTGGCACACTTCAGGGCAGATACCACCCGGGTCACCGCCGAAACCCTCGCCGCCGCGTCGACCGCGCGTGATGACAAACTGATCGCCGATACCAATGCCACCCGCGCCGCCGCCATCGCTGCCCGCGACGCCGCCCAATCGATGGAGGATGCCAATGCCGCTCTCAAGGATGATCGCGTCTCTGGCGCTTGGTGGGATGCTTTCAATCATGCTGCCGGGCTGCCTGCACCAAAAGGCTGATCGCGAAACAACGGCGGTCGCCGTCACCATCACCGATCGCCCGCCCTCCGATCTGCTCACCTGCCCGGCCCCGCCGGCCGGCGTACCGCGCCAAGTGGCAGCCGAAATCCCCGCGCCGGCCCGTGCCGCGCTCATCCGCCTCGCACTCGCCTATCGCCAGGCCACCGATCAGCTCGCGCGCCTGATCAACTGGCATGATCCCGCGGCCTGTTCTCCCCTCCCGCTTGCGGGAGGGGCTGGGGGTGGGCCTTCTTCCCGCGCCAAGCCACCGGGTCATCCCCTCGATCTCCTCCCTCCGGTCGCCCGCTGATGCTCAAGCCCAATTCCCTCCGCGCCACCCTCACCGCCGCGATCGCCGATTTGCGCACCGATCCCAAGCGCCTGTCCATGTTCATCGATAAAGGCAGCATCCGTGCCACCGCGGCCCCCGGCCTGTCGTTTGAATATCGCTACAAGCTGCAGATGCTGCTGCTCGATTTCGCCGGTCACCCCGATCAGGTCATGGTGCCGCTCATCGCCTGGCTGTTCACCCACCAGAACGATCTGCTCGCAAACCCGGACAAATCCCGCGACGGCATCAGCTTCAATGCTGAACTGCTCGATGGCGGCCGTGTTGATCTCGAAATCGAACTGGCGCTTACCGAACGGGTCCGCGTCCAGCGGCGCGAAGATGGCGGCTTCGATGTCACCCACATGCCCGAACCGCCGGTGGAAGAACGATACGACATCGATCAGGATGCCGATGGCAACGCGATCGCGCGGCTCTGGCACCTGTTCAACGGCGGCGAGGAAATGCTCCGCTGGGAATCGCCGGGCATCATCACCGCCTGGCCGCCGGCATAGGACCAGCCATGGCCGACGATCTCACCGCCGTCGAGGATTGGGCCGCCGCCTTCCTGGCAAGGCTTGCCCCCAGCGAACGCCGCACCCTAGCCGGCCAGATCGCCCGCGAACTCCGCCGATCACAGGCCGCGCGCATCGCTGCACAGGAAAACCCCGATGGCAGCGCTTTCAAGACTAGAAAGCCGCAAAAGAACCTTCGCGGCAAACAGGGCGCCATCAAACGTGGCCCGATGTTCACCAAGCTGCGCCTCGCCAAGCGCCTCAAGATCATCGAAGCCTCCGGCCGGGAAGTCGCCATCGGCTTCACTGGCCGGAATGCCCACATCGCCCGCGTTCATCAGGACGGCCTTGCCGAGCAAGCCACTTCCAGCAAGGGCAAGGCTTTCAGCATCTCCTATCACCAGCGCCGCCTGCTCGGCCTCACCGATGCGGACAGCGAGCGGCTGATGGATACGGTGCTGGCCTTCCTCGACCGTTAGTGGCGCACCCCTGCCGGCGGTATTGCGCCGCCCAACGCCGCTCCCATTTCGTCATGCAGGATCATCATCAGCGCCGCGAGGTCGCCGTTCTCGATACTGCCCCCATGCGCCGCGCCGATCAGCGCCGCCAGTTGCAGAAACCCCGCCTGCGCCCGGCGTAGCCGCTCGCCATCGCCGCCGCCAAGGATCAGCGTGTCAGGGTCTGCCATCGCGTCGTCGCGCCGTGCTTGCGCAGGGTCGCGGCGCTTCCCGGCATCAAGGCCGGGTCCCACATCAAGCGACCGCACGACGCGCCACCCTGTTCAACCGTGTCAAAACACCGGACATCGGCATTTGCGCCTTGGTCACCTCGCGCGCCCGCGCCGCATCGTCGCCGGCCAGCATCACCGCATCAAACGCTTTGATGACAGCATGGATTGATCCGATATCGGCGTCCGAACCGGCGCCGCCCATCGCCTGCAAGATCTTGCTCACCACCAAAAGCTCGGCCACGCTGGCGTTGATGGTGTCCGGCGTGATCCGCCGCCCCAACAGCACATCCCAATCGAGCAGCATGTCGTTCAGGCTTGCTGCCCCATGTCGCGCCAGCCCGGCGCGCAGGTGGCGCCGCCGCTCCCAGGCATGAAATGCCGCCTCCTGCACCGGGTCCGGGAAGCGAATGTCGAGAACCCCGCTCATGCCGCCACCGCGCGATTTTCGCGGCGCGCCATCCAGAATGCCCGGCTTGCGCCGATGGCGTAGATATCGCCGATGATGGCAAAGACCATCGGGCAGGCGTCCTCCGCATCGATCAGGCCTTCGCGCCACGATTTGACGATGCACTCGGCCTTCCATGCCGGCGAACGAATGCCGATGCCGCCAACAGCGGCCGCCGCATTATCGATCAGCGATTGCAGAGCATCAGGGCCTTCCACCGCAATGTCGGCAGGGGTAAAGGTCGGGATAGCTTGGGCCATCGGGTCTCTCCGTGGTTCGAGTTAGGGCCGGGGGGAAGTTGGAGCTTCCTTCCGGCCTGCTTTCGTGTTAGCAGCAAAATATGGCACGGTCAATTCGAGATTACACGAAAATCAATCGTCCGCAGAAACCGGGAACGATGATTGGCGTTCGTGTGCAGGACGATGAACTCGCCGCGCTCGATGCCTGGATAGCGGCACAGCCCGACCCCAAGCCGACGCGCCCCGAAGCCCTGCGCCACTTCGCCCGTCAGGCGCTCACCAAAACATAAACAGTCGCTGACTGCCGGTTTGTGCAAAGCCTTCGCACAAACCGCCCGCCTTGCCGTCACCCCCGCGCGGCACCCCAAGTCGCGCCATGCCGGAGACCTTCACCGCGGTTGATCTTTCGCGCCTGCCCGCACCGCAGGTGGTCGAAACCCTGTCGTTTGAAACCATCCTGGCCGAAATGCTCGCCGATCTGCGTGCCCGCGATGCCACCTTCACCGCCACGGTCGAATCCGATCCGGCCTATAAGGTGCTGCAAGTCGCCGCCTATCGCGAACTGCTGCTGCGCGCCCGCATCAACGATGCCGCCAAGGCTGTTCTCATCGCCTATGCCACCGGCGCGGATCTCGATAATCTTGGCGCCATCATGGGCGTCCAGCGGCTGTTGCTCGCCGCCGCCGTGCCCGAAACCGGCACCCCGGCTGCCTATGAAAGCGATACCGATCTGCGCCGCCGCATCACGCTGGCGCCCGAAGGCTTCAGCGTCGCCGGTCCCGAAGGTGCCTACATCTTCCACGCCCTGTCCGCCGATCCCGATGTCCTCGATGCCAGTGTCACCAGCCCCACACCCGGCCAGGTTGTCGTCACGGTCCTGTCGCGCATCGCACCGGGCACGGCGTCCGCCCCGCTGCTCGCCGCCGTCGCCGCCCGGCTCAATGATGACGAGGTTCGCCCGCTCACTGACGAGGTGATCGTCCAGTCCGCGACCGTCACTGATTTCACTGTCGTCGCCACGATCGCCACCTATGCCGGCCCCGATGCCACTGTCGTACTCGCCGAATCGCGCCGCCGCCTCGATGATCTGATCGCCGAAAATCACCGGCTCGGCCGCGATGTCACCCGCTCCGCCATCTTCGCCGCGCTCCATGCCGGCGGCGTCCAGGGCGTAACTCTCACCCAGCCCGCTGCCGATATCGTCATCGCCGGCTCGGCTGTCGCCAACTGCACCGCGATCACACTCACCCATTCGGGCATCGCAGAATGAGTTCGCTGCTCCCGCCGAACGCTACCGATTCCGAACTGGCATTGGAGGCATCAACCGCGCGCCTCGCCGCCCTGCCTGTCGGCCTGCGCGCCCTGTGGAATCCGGCCACTTGCCCGGCGCCGCTGCTGCCATGGTTGGCATGGGGCCTGTCGGTCGATACCTGGTCGCCCGACTGGCCGGAAGCCACCAAGCGCGCCCGCATCGCCCGCGCTATCGAGATCCAGCGCCGCAAGGGCACGCTTGCCGGCATTGCAGCGGCCGTGGCCGTCTTTGGCGGCGCCGTCAGCATCCGCGAATGGTGGCAAACCACGCCACGCGGCACCCCGCACACCTTCGATGTCGTGCTGCAGCTCGGGCTGGTCGATGGCGCGCCGCCCTCCGGCACCCTGATCGATGACGTCATCACCGAAATCAGCCGCGCCAAGCCGGCACGATCGCACTTCACCTTCGCGCTGGGCATCGATGGCATGGCCCGCATCGGCGTCATCGCCGTCGCCCGCCCCGCTGTCTTTGTCCGCCTGTCCGCCACCGCCTGACCGGAGAATAGCCGATGCCGGCCATCACGCTTGTTGTCACCAACGCCGGCCGCGCCGCACTTGTGGATGCCGCCACCGCCGGCACCTTCGCCGTGCGCATCGCCGAGGCCGGGCTCTCCGCCTCGGCATTCACCCCGCTCGCCACCGCCACGACGCTCCCTGGTGAATTCGCCCGCGTTGCCGGCGTCTCGGGCAATGCCATCGATCCAGACACCATCACACTCGTCATCCGTGATGATAGCGCAGCGGTCTACACCCTGCGCGGCCTTGGCCTGTTCCTCGATGATGGCACCCTCTTCGCCATCTACAGCCAGGCCACGCCGATCCTCGAAAAGGCCGCCAACAGCACCGCCCTGATCGTCCTCGATGTCCGCTTCGCCGATATCGCCGCCACCAGCCTCACGTTCGGCGACGCCAATTTCCTCAATCCGCCGGCCACCACCAGTGTCCAGGGCGTTATTGAAATCGCCACCGATGCCGAAGCCATTGCCGGCACCGATGCTGTCCGTGCCATCACCCCGGCCAGCCTCAAGGCGCTGGTGGACAATCGCTTTGGCGCGGCTGCCGCCAGCGCCTTCGTCAGGACGCTGCTCACCGCCGCCAGCGCTGCCGCCTTCCGCCTCACGCTTGGCCTCAAATCCGCAGCGCTCAAGGATGAAGGCATCGGCAACGGCCTCGACGCTGATCTTCTCGATGGCCAACACTTGCGCGTCGGCGCCAATTCTCTCACCTGGCCCGGCGTACCGTTTGTACAACCCGATGGCGTGATGGAGATTGGCCTTCGCATCGATTTCCATGCCATCAACAACGATCCTGCTGATTACACGGTCGCGCTTGGGATTGCCGGCGCCAGCCTGACGCGATCTGGCAATCAGATCTGGGATGCGGGGAATGATGGCGCCGGCTCCGGCCTCGATGCCGATCTGCTCGATGGGCAGGATGGCGGCTTTTACACCAACATCGTCGCGCGCCTCGGCTACACCCCCTACAACGCCGCCAGCGTCCCGGCCGGATTCGGGGCAAACATGGACGCTGTCACGCTGTCGCTTGCCGATCCTGATGGCGCTCGGGTTGGCAGCTCCTATTTTTCCATCCACCCCAACAACGGCAATAGCGGCAATCCTTCCTATCTCGTCACGCTGGCCGGTGGTAATGTCCTTGGCCGTGGTTTTCAGCTTTCGTCCGGCTTCGGTACCGGCGACATGATGATGCGCAGTCTTCCTGCCTCATGGACGCGCGTCTGGACAGCCGGCAACGATGGCGCTGGCTCCGGCCTCGATGCCGATCTCCTCGACGGGCAGGACGGCAGCTTCTACGCCAACATCATCGCCCGCCTTGGCTACACGCCTGCGAACAATACCGCTCTCGCGGGCATCGCCAATCCATCCGATGCCCGCGTCAACCTTGGCCTCGCTCCCGGCAACACTGCCCGCATCGCCCTTGGCTTTGGCACTGCGGCTTTCAATAACTATGGAGATTTTGAACCAGCGCTGGGCTTCACGCCCGCCAACGTCAGCCACACCCATGTCGAGGCCGATATTGCGCCGGCGTTTTATGACCAATCCCTCACCGCCAATGGCTATCAGACGCTGCCCGGTGGCCTGTTGCTGCAATGGGGGCAAGTGCGCGGCGCCTATTCCGGGGAAGGCGCCGGCCCAACCGTCAATTTCCCCATCCCTTTTTCGGCAGCGCCCTTTTCGATCACCACGACGCCGATCAACACCAGCAACAGCAACAACCGCGATACCGTCGTGCAAACCATCGCCCGCGATACCGGCACCTTTTCCACCTACTATCAAAACAATGGCGGCGGCGGCGCCAATATCGATGGCTTTGATTGGTTCGCCATCGGCCCCGCCTGAATCGACGCCCCCGCCTGAATCGACGCCCCCGCCTGATACACAGGAGTAATCGCGCATGAAGATCACCATTGGCCCTCTCAACCCGGCCAGCGGCACTGTCCGTGTCACCTTCAAGGATGGCGTTTTCGTGCACACCCGCGACGTCAACGCCGTCATCGATGCCGACAATCTTTACGACAAGGCCGCCACCAGGGCGCGCGTTGATGATGTTGCGTTGGGTGTCGCTGCCAAGCGCGCGCTGGGCCTCTTCGATACGGACCCGCTCCCCGCCAGCGAATAACCCTTTACCCCCCGGTTTGTGCGAAGGCTTTGCACAAAGCGCCCGCCTTGCCCGCAGGCGGGCTGCATACCCCCTATGCCGCGACATGAGCCCGCTGCGGTCATCCTCTGCCGCGATCGATGAAACCGATCGCACCCTTGGCGATATCGCGCGCCTCGGCACCGTCGCGTCGCTCGATCGCGCTTCGGCCCGCATCACTGTTCAGATTGGCGATGCCATTACTGGCCCCATTCCTTGGCTCACCCGTGCCGATGCCCTTGGCCTCTCGATCTGGGCACCACCCGGCATCGGCGAACAGGTGCTGCTGATCTGCCCTGAAGGCGAAATCGCTGCCGCTGTTGCCATCCCCGGCATCTATTCGAACGCCAATCCGGCACCGGCCAGCGATGAAGCCTATAGCCTTCACATCGCCGATGGCTTCGTCATCCGCTACGATCCCGCCGCCCTCTCGCTAGATATCTCCCTGCCGGCCGGCGGCACATTCAACCTTTCCGCCCCCGGCGGCGCCAGCATTACCGGGGATCTTGCCGTCGATGGTAATATCACGGTCACCGGCGCCATCACCGCGACGGGCAACATTACCGGCCAGGGCGTCTCGCTCAAAACCCACAAGCATCTTGGCGTCGCCGCCGGTGCTGCCGTTTCGGGTGTCCCGCAATGATGGCCGGAGCGGATGCGACCCAGATGCAGGGCATGTCCCGCACCGCCGGCACGGCGCTCGGCGGTGATGGTCACCTGCTGCAATCGATCGCCGACATCCTCACCACCCCCATCGGCAGCCGCGTCATGCGCCGCGATTATGGCAGCCTGCTGTTCGAACTGATCGATCAGCCGGACAACGCCCGCACCCGCCTTCGCCTCTTCGCCGCCATTGCCGTGGCGCTCGGCAAATGGGAGCCCCGGCTCGCCATAACCCGCATCGCCGTCGCCATGCTCGCCCCCGGCAGGCTTGAGGTGACGCTCGAAGCCACCCGCACCGATTCGCCGGCCGGCTTCACCGCCAACAGCCTCGCCCGTCTCACCCTGCCCCTCAAGTTCTGACCAGCCCCGAAAGGCCCTGCCCATGACGACTGCCTTCCATCACGGCATCAAGGTTACGGAAATCAACACCGGCGTCCGCACCATTCAGGTGGTCAGCACGGCGGTCATCGGCCTGCTTTGCACCGGTCCCGCGGCGGATGTCGCCACCTTCCCGCTCAATCGCCCGGTGCTGGTCACCGATATCGATGATGCCATCTCCAAGGCTGGCGCCACCGGCACCCTGAAACAGGCCCTCACCGCCATTGCCGATCAGGCCGATCCGGTCATCGTTGTCGTCCGCATCGATCCGGGGGCCAATGTCGCGGCCACCAACACCGCCGCCATCGGCAGCGTCGTCAACGGCCTTGGCACCGGCATGCAGGCCTTCCTTGCGGCGCAGGCGCTGCTCGGCGTCCGCCCGCGCATCCTCGGCGCGCCGGGCATCGATACCCTCACCGTCACCACCGCCCTCACCATCGTCGCGCGCAAGCTCGGTGCGATGGTCTATGCCGGTTGCGATGCAGCCACCACGGTGGCCGAGGCCATCACCTATCGCGCCGGCTTCACCGCCCGCGAACTCATGCTGATCTGGCCCGATTTCAGCGGCGTCAATCCGAACAGCGGCGCCATCGGCCCCGCCATGGCCGTCGCCCGTGCCATGGGCCTTCGCGCCCAGATCGATACCGAACAGGGCTGGCACAAGACGATCTCCAACGTCCCCGTCGCGGGTGTCACCGGCATCACCAAGGATGTGCATTGGGATCTGCAAAGCGTCGATAGCGACAGCAATCTGCTCAATGCGGCACAGATCACCACGCTGATCAATACCGGCACCGGCTATCGCTTCTGGGGCAACAGCACCTGCTCCGATGATCCGCTGTTCCGCTTCGAAAGCGCGGCACGCACCGCGATGATCCTGAAGGACAGCATTGCCCAGGGCCTGCTCTGGGCAATGGACAAGCCGCTGCACCCCAGCCTGGCGCGTGACATCATCGAAACCATCAACGCCAATTTCCGCAGCCTCAAGTCGCAGGGCTATCTTGTCGACGGCAAGGCGACGCTCAACCCGGCCGCCAACCCCTCCACCGAACTGGCCGCCGGCAAGCTGGTCATCGATTACGACTTCACCCCCGTCGCCCCGCTCGAAAGCCTCGGGCTCAACCAGCGCATCACCGACAAATACTACGCCGATTTCGCCGCAAGGCTCTGAAGCGTCCGGCAACCCGCCCTTTTCCCCCTGATTCCGGAGACCAACGATGGCCCTGCCCCGCAAGCTCAAGAACATGAACGTCTTCATGGACGGCATCACCTGGATTGGTGAAGCCACCAGTGTCACCACGCCCAAGCTGGCGCGCAAGTTCGAAAACTATCGCGGCGCCGGCATGAACGGCGAGATTGCGATCGACATGGGCCTCGATGGTCTCATCGAAATGGAAATCACCGCCGGTGGCTGGATGCGTCAGGCAACCCGCGCCATGGCGGCCGCCACCCACGACGCGGTGCAGCTCCGCTTTGTCGGCGGCTATCAACGCGACGATACCGGCGAGGTTGATGTTGTCGAAATCACCGTCCGTGGCCGCTTTCAGGAGATCGATCGCGGCACTGCCAAGGTCGGCGATGACACCGAGGTCAAGCACAAGCTCGTCTGCAGCTACTATCGCGAGACCAATAACGGCATCGAAGATATCGTCATCGATATCCCGAACATGGTGGAAATCTACGGCGGCATCGATCGCCTTGCCGAACAGCGCGCCGCCATCGGCCTCTAACTTCATCGCTTGCCGTCCCGGGCTTGACCCGGGACCCTGCTTCTTGCCGCTCAAATCTAAAGGCCTGACCCATGACCACGAAGACCATCACGCTCGATTCCCCGATTGCCCGCGGCGACACCACCGTCGCAACGCTGGTTCTCACCAAGCCCGGCGTCGGCGCCCTGCGTGGCATCTCCCTGTCGGCACTGGTCACCATGGACGTCGATGCGCTGATCACGCTGCTGCCGCGCATCACCAGCCCGGCACTCACCAAGAATGATGTCATGGCGCTCGATATCGCGGATCTGGTGGCCATGGGTGATGCGGTGATGGGTTTTTTGCTGGAAGCGAACGCATCCCGCCCCGAGTTGAACCCGTGATGGCCGATCTGGCGGTGGTGTTTCACTGGCCGCCGCCGGTCATGGACGCAATGAGCATCGACGAATTGATGGGCTGGCACGAACTGGCCCGCGAACGGGCCGAGGTTCAGAAATGATCGGTTTCGGCCCCGGCGGTTTCGGCGTCGCCATCATCTTCGCCGCGCCACCATTCGCCCAGGCGCGCGATGCTCTGGATCACGGCCGCCGCAGCGAGAAGCATCAGCGCGCCGGTGCCCAGCCAGCCCAGCGCATCCGCCAGAAAGCCGGGGCCCAGCCATTCATCCATCGCCATGCCCAGCAACCAGGGCAGGCCCGGGATCGCCGCCAGCGCCGTGATATTACCCATTTCAGCAAAGCCACCCAGCCACCCGCCCGGATAGTCATCGGCCAGGCAGATGATCACGATGCAGATGCAGGCGGTGACGATCATGCCGCTGCTTTACCCGCAAACCAAAGGCCGCGCAAATGAGCGACCGTGACCTGAAAATCCGGATGATCTTCGAAGGCCAGGACAAGCTGTCCGGCAAGATCGGCAATATCCTCAACGCCTCGAAACGG
>JACCDR011425360.1_pt1 | contig 15944 bp, 26 predicted proteins | sample 7446431 | NCBI WGS metagenome assembly JACCDR01 (sample SAMN15323443, study PRJNA562643) | freshwater metagenome | isolation source: river surface water | place: USA:Blue River Watershed | collected 2017-08-17 | reverse complement strand
GTAGCGGAGGACTTTTTTGGCAGTTTCATTGCCCATTGCATCTAAATGTAAATCGTACTCTTCTAATGCTTCTTTATCAAATGAAGGTTTACCTGTTTTAGCAGAACGTTTAAATACGGGTAGTTTAAGTTCATCTAGAAGATAAGCGCCAATTTGATCAGAACTACCTGGATTCCAACCTAAATCATTTCTGATTGTATTTAGAATCTTAGTACCGTGAATTACTTTTTTCTGACTAAAAGGTACGTCAATATGAATACCTGTTTTTTTAATTTGACTCATTAAACGGATAAAATCTGTCTCTGTTTCCCAGATTGTTTTAGCCATTATTAAAGATCAATACGTTTGCCAATCTGTGTTACTTGCTTACAAAGAGCACAACGACTAATTCTCTCGCCTTCAGCACCTTCCCAGAGAGAAGTTTTGTGCGAACAATGAACGCTTTCTAAAGATTTGCAATTACTACAGAAAGTTAAAATAATTAAGTCTCTAGCATTTTCTAAAATTTCTGATTCTTTATCATAACCAGCACAAATGAACTCTTTTACATAGAGTTCATAATCACTATTTACAGGCAAGAAAACCTCCACTAACTTAGTTACAATCAGCCCTCTGAGAGCCATTCTCCCATGGACCCTAGGAGAGGTACCCATGAGGGTCTAAAAGTCTCTCAGAGGCCAGCTGAGCAGGGAGAATGCAGTCGATCATGAAGAGGAGATCGAAGGGTGCAGCCTGAATTAGGACGAATCCCGGTAAAAATAGTTCTTTTTCACTAGGTCAATTACTATCTCTCTTGTACACTTTTGACACATAAACCAAGTACATTTTTTATTTTTAGTACAATGCCTAACAGTAACTTTGCTACTGCATTTAGGACAAAGAGGGTACATTAGGGATTACCAGTGCAGGGCTTATTTTTTAAGATAGGGGAATAGCTTTTTTCACAGTAGTAGCAAAGAGGAGGTACTGTAGCTACTAAATTTTCTTTGTCCATGAGAATAGTTTCTCTACGTCCAGGGTTAGCCACTCTAAAGTAGTTTACAACAACCCAAAAATGATCTCTAGTCTTGTAGTTAAACGGAGGGATCTTATAAGTACTAGGAACTGCCTGAACAATTCCTGTACCTTCAACTGATTCTCTGAACACTCTAACTCCTTAATTTAAACAACTAGAAACTGAGAAGATTAAATAAATCTTCTCAGAATCTAACCATTTAAAAAAGGTTTTCTCGTTCAATAGAAGCTGCAACTACCTTCTTAACACTGGTTGGTGACCAAACTTCTTTACGAGTAATAGCACCTTGAACTACAGGGATAATAATAAATAAAGCAGTTGTTAGTGTAAGAATCGCCTCATCATCCATGTCTGTAAACTGTCTAAGAATAACAGTTACTACGGCCATTACAGCTGATGTTGTTACACCTACAGCTAAAGAAGGCTCTGTCAGTAAAGCTTTACCCTTATAAGAATCTAGTTCTTTAAGCAGTTCAGCATTAGTTTTCATCTGTAAAAATAACCTTTCCTTCAATCTTTAGATTTTTATTAATCTGTGCATCTAAGTATTTATTAACAATTCCCTCTAATACAGAAAGATCCGCTACAGGGTTCTTCGGTGCTGAGATGTTAGCGAAAAATTGATGATATTTCATAGCTAACCAACCTGTCATAGCGTTGCCTTGATATGAACTATCACTTCCTACAGCAATAGCAAAAGCTCTAAAGCCAGCCGCTGTATCAGCTCCGTAATCTCCATCTACTTTAAGAGATAACTCTGAACGTTCGATTCCAGCACACGCTCTATTATGTACGTACTGCCAATACTTAACTACTTCTCCAGAATCACCTTGTACAGGTAACATAAAGGGACCTCCTAAATAATCTTCTAAAGAAACACCATTCCAAACAGAACTAATACCAACAAGAGCATCCCAATCGTCTACAAAAGATGTAAAAATACTAGTATGTCCGTGCCAAAGATGTGTTAAATCCGCTGTACTCCTTCTCCACTCACCTGTAAGTCTATCTTTAATTAAGCCGTACACGGTTTTATTATCTAGTGTACCGTAAAACTCTCTAACTACAGCTAATCTATGATCTTGTGGATTTAAAGCTGCATCTTTCATCCGCGTAGTCCATTTAACCATCTCTTTATCTGACATAGTCAAATCGATAGCACGTGCTACATCAAGTAGTTCAGCTTTTTTAGGTAAATCTAGAGGTAGACGAATTGAGTAGTTACCTGGCCAAGTTTTCTGGTTAGCTAATACAGTATTGTGATATGCTTTTTTATTAGCGTAAATACCGCTTAGTGTAACTCCAGGAATTCTACAGCTAGTGTAGAGTTTCCACATAGGTTCGGTAATATACCGAGGATTAGGGTTCTTCATTACTACTCTTTATTTAATTTGTAGTAGTCTTCTTGAATCATCGTTACTACTTTATCCTTATTAAACTTCAACCAATCAATATATGACTTAGTGTCGGCTCTCCAAAGGTTAAAAGCATCAGCTGGCATAGTAGTAATATACCTACCGTCTTTAAGCTGATAAGTATCTTCAGAAGTCTGTCGACACTCTACATACTCTTCAAGAATACTTGCAGGATGCCACTTAGTAGGAAATACTTTATCATCTGTTGTGGGGGTCGTTATTTCCTCGTTCTTCAAAGTAATCCACTCCGTAGGTTCCGAATATTTGATATCTAGTACCCAAAGCCTTGCCATAGGGATCTGAATCTAAATCACCCGGATAATCTACAGGTTCTATATCTCTGTGTTCTCCTGTGTAAAAAGCGCTACCTTGTGCTATACCACCTAAGTCTAAATGTCTGGGGGATTCCATCTTTAATCTCCGACTCTCGGGCTCGTATCAAAAGCGAAAGAAACTTTTTGTCTACGTTTACGTCGAAGATTACTAGGATGCCTGTGCTTAATTCTCCTTTCTTGATCCCTGTAGCGAGCATTTAATTTCTCAGAAAGATAAATAATAGATGGAACTATAGGTACACCAATCATAAATAATAGAAAATACTTCAATTTAGCTCCAGATAGGTCCGTACTTCTCCTCGAATAAAGGTTTTAACACAGAAAACAAATTCATGGCACTATAAGCATCTACAGTACCATAAGCAATCATCATTTGAACAGGAACCCATTCCCATCCAAAATCTTTAATAATTCCTTTCATTTCTTCAGGCATTTGTTTACCTTCAGTACCACAATAATACCTATGAAGATAATCTAAATTTTTAGACATAAGATTTTCATCTACCATATGTCCCATGACCATTGTACAGATAAAAGGTAAGTCACGCGTATAAGGCAATATATTAATATCATGTCCAGCGTGATGGAATATGCGAAAAGGCACAGTACGAATAGTATAATGAAGCGCTTCTCTAACTTCTTCATCGATGTTAACATTAGTTTCTTTATGACCTTCTGGAAAATATAAAGCTTGACCTAGAGGATTACATATAGAAGTACCTAATCTAGTTTCAGCCGTATATCCTTCAGTATCAACAGCTAAGTAATCAAAGGTTAAGCAAGTCTCCAAGAGACTGAGCATTTGCGACTTTGTTGCTACCTCCATCCACGGTTTGTGTTCTTGCATTTGTAGAGGTAACACTAGTTCCGACAAGTTTAAATCCTCTATTTGGAGTTCTTTCTATTTCAATTACCTTAGCACCATGAGACATACGTGTTTTTAATTGATGCACTAAAATCTTAGGAGAACCTGCTTTTTGTGACAACGCAATAACAGTCTGAGCATTAGCTGTAATATAACGTGAACCATAAGAGTCATCAAGGTCAGAGACTTTACTGACTTCTTCAATACCTTTTTTACGGAAGTGGTGAATAAAGATATAACCACATTTGCGCTTTTTACGTACATCCTCGTTAAGGTAAGCGTTCAAACGTTTAATAGACTCGTTATCACTAACAGAGCCATAAGTAGATAGACCTAAAGAATCAATAATAACTAATTCAATGTCAAACATGTCAATATGCTTTAAAAGCTCCGGGTGGTGATCCGGAATATCAAAAGGATAGGCATGTCCAATAGGCCAAACATGAAACCATTCTTGTAACTGCAACTCTTCTTCAGGAGTAAATTGCATGTCTTTAAAAAATTCTTTAAGCTCTCCATGCTGCATTTCAAGTGAGACAAATAAAACTTTCTGCCGAGCTTTAAGTTTCCAGTTTAGAAACTCTTCTTTACCTAAAGCAAGAGCCATAGCTAATCTAAGAGAGAAAGTAGTTTTACCAATACCTTCTTTTCCTAAAATAACCATACTGCCCGCTACAGGGAGTAGATATTCAATAGCCCACTTAAGATGGATATCTGTGTGCATGAAATCTGCAAACCGATATACCTCAGGTGAAGCTAATTCAATATCTGACTTAACAGCTTTTTGACTTCTTGCATTGGCAATTACAGCTTCAAGTCGCTTAAGTCTATCATTACGTCCTACAAACTTGCCCCATTTTGTATCCCTGTCTTCAATAAGAACGTAAGTTTCTTCGTTACTTAGACCAGCTTCAATACAGTCATAAGCTAATCTTGCTAAAGCACTTGATCTGCTCCCTGTCGCGATATCTTTAAATAATAAATCTAAAGTATCAGGTAAGAAATTATACTTAGCTAGAATTTGATCTCTTGTATATAACTTATTTAACTTTAAGTCAATTTTTGTCCCTGCAGGGGGAATAGGTACTTTTAAAAAATCATCAATGCTGTATTTTCGTTCAGCACGTTGTGTTAAAATAACAGGCTTATTACGTTTATGGTTCCAAGTATCAGGAGGTCTAAGTACTTGTTGATAATCCCACGCACTTAAATCTGCCTTGTAATGATGTGCAATACGCCTTGTTAAGTCTTCAATAAGTACTTTATCTGTAGTAAATTTATCTAGACGCCAATACCAATGTTCGTGACCATTATTCGATGACTGAATACGCATTGAAGGTTCAATATATTCAGTAGGTAACGTACCATCAAATTCGGTCCAAAGATAATTAGAACCTAGAAAAGTTTTAGGAGATACTTTGGGAGCGCTAAACAAAGCGGGGGAGATGTAGACTTCTTTATTAGAAAAATCTCGAATATGTGCTTCTAATTTTTCACGTTCTTTAGGCCAACGAAAAAAGAACCTATCCCAGATTTCTCCTTTCTTAGTGGGGGAGTAGACTATACCCTCTTGATCTCCGAAAAGATCATCAAGGAATTCATTAGACATTAGCCTACTTTACAATTTGGCGCCTACGTGAACGAGGATATCCTTCTTTAACAAGTTGCTCTCTAAGATCAGCAAACTCTATTGAATATTTTTTAACTAATGCGGTCTTAGCTCTCGCACGTGCTGATTTATCTCTAGTAGAATATGACGTACCTTCCCAATGAGGGTGTTTTTCTAGTTCTTTATGTAATTGAGCACGGTAAGCTTTGAATTCTAGTGAGTATTTATGTGAAAGTAGAGTTCTAGCTCTACTAGAACAGTCTTGCATTTTTCCCCTTAAAAGAGAATAAAAAGAGGGCCTACCTTGTTAAAGATAGGCCCTCTTTATTTAGAATTTACGAATCAGTATCACTAGGATCTTGAATAACGTTGACCCATCGAATACCCGTACCTTGGTTATTAGTACCGAAGTTATTGATACACATAATAACCGGAGTACCCAAAAGAGATGCAGGATTCCAATCGGGCTGATTCAAATCGTCAGGATCGACGCCAAGTCCCGGCTGATTCTTATGACCAGGATTTCCACAAAGAGTACGCTTTACGTTAGCATTATCCTTACGGATCTTCTGCCTTTCTTCAAGAGGCATCATTTCAAGCTTCTCATGAGTCATGTCTGCATCAACGAGAGGGAAGAAATGACCCTGACTTTCACCCTTAAACTCAGAGTTAGTGTCAGTAATAGTGTACTTCAAATAAAGCTGACGACGACCATCTCGGTCAGTACGATACTCAGCAGCAGTAATTTCTGATTCGTATTCTCCTGCATCAATCTTAAAAGGATTAGAAGAAATTTCAGCAGCGTCAAGTTCACCAAAAAGACTCATTAAAAAACAAACTCCTTGTATTTTTGTACGAACGAATCAAGATTCATTTGACCTTGAATAGTTTCAAGCCTACTTTTACCTAAACGAGTTGCAGAGTTTTCAGATACGTCAGCGTTAAATATACCTCTATTTCCAGGCGCTAATTGTGCAATAATATCTGCACGTTCTCCGATGATTTTAAATGTTGCATCAGGGATAGAAGGTCTAATTTGTTGATTCTTGCCTAATCCGGGTATAGGAGTAGTCATTTGCGAAGTAAAAATGATATGTGAATCAACACTATTAAAGAATTTATCTAGGATAGGTCTAAAGGCGTCCCTAGTTACTCTATAGTCCATCAAGGCTAGAACAGTAGTACCTTTTAATTCTTCATTTTTAGTATTAATCTTGTCTCTATAAGCGCCATTCCAATCTGCCTCAGAAGAAAGTGTGTCTAGATATCTGTCAATAGATTTACTGACAGTATCCCAAATAATAGTGTCGTATCCACCGATCTCCATATAGTTGAGATCAGTTAGCGTAGTAAGTTTACGCACAGTAATTTTATCGAATATCTCTTTATGACAAGAATTACGTAGAACTTTCCAACTGTCGTCCGAAGAAAGTAGTAGTCCTTTTTCTTTAACCATAGAACAAGCAGTGGTAGTTTTACGCTTACCATAGTCGGCATAAAGTACAGATACATAATACGGAGAAAACGTCGGATCTGCATTGGCTCGTGCAATCATTTGTTCTCTAGTAAAAGAGGGCACTACTACCTACTTACTATAATCATATGTACGCTTGGTATACTGTGTTTTAAATGTGTTACTTGCGTCTTTACCGTTGAACTCTAGTTCACAAGGAAATTTAAAAGGACAATATCTACACTCTAAGAAATTCAATGTACGAGGATAGTATGTATCTTCACCCTTAGCTTCAAAAAGCTTTTTAGCTTCTACTACTAAACGAACACCTTCCAGAAAATCCTGTTTAACATGAATTCTCTCCAGTGAATTCATGGTAGAACTATAATCTGAAAGGACGCCTGTCTTTGTATTAAAGAATCTAAATCTGCTTCTCGTTACTTTATAACCCATTGATTCTAAGCAGAGCTGATAAATCTTAACCTGGCTAGCTCTCTGCTTACTAGTTGTATCCCACTCTCTTTGAGTAAATTTAAAATCTTCTACATCAAGAAAGTCACCAGTACGTTGGATAACTAAGTCAGGCGTGAGTCCGATTTCAATGTCTTTAAAATAAGGATCGTCTGTCAAATTAGAAGCTGGAACCAAAAATCTGTTCTCGACAAAAAGAGCCGTCGCTTTAAAGTCAAGCTTTTTAAGGTATTCAGTAACTAATGTCCATGCAGTAAGTAGTCTAAAATCTAGTGTCTTATTAAGTTCTTTTGCTTTGTCATTCATAGCTGCAACTGATGATACGTGTGACATACCTGCTTTAATACAGCCAAAGTACCTCTGTAGCAGAGTATGTCCAAATACACCTACTGAAATTGCATCAGACATTTCAATCTGACGATGCCCTTTTAAGATACCATAATAAAATTGTCGAGGACACTTTTGATATTTAGCAACTTCTGAATAACTAACGATCATCGTCATTTACCTCTTTAAGTGTACCACGTAATTTCCAGGCTGCTTCATTTGCGTATAAATTTAATTCAGTAGCCGCCACAGGGTCGTGCGGAAGCAATTCATTTTCTTCTTCATTATAAATTGGATCATTTTCTGTATGCCAACGATTATGGCATGTAGTACAAATTCTATGAATGTTATTAGGTTCATTACGTAATGTATTTTTAATAGGTCCGTGATGTCTCGCCTGTTGTAGACCTTTAATACAGCCAACAATAGGTTTAGCACCACCACCTACATTTTCAAGCCCTCTCCATTCACAGGGTTTATCTCTAAAGAGAGGGTAAACTAAAGCAGCTCTTTTACGTCCTGTAGACTGTGGATCTGTTACTTTCTCGGGATCTTTAATCCTCCCTGTCGAAGTAACAGACTTGACGAAAGTTTCTACTAATTCATCAGTACGTCCGTGACACTCTTTACAACTTAAACATTCTTCATGAAAACCTCTACCGCAGGATGCACAAGGCATTATACTAATCTATCCCCTTGATCACACCTCGATTGTAACATAAAAATAAGTATACGTCAAATCGGCCTTGATGTAACTAATAAATACCTAGCTGAATGAAAGCAAACTTAAGTTCTCTTCTTTCTGCATAGATATCATTACCTACATCAAAATTCCACCTAACGGCTGGGGGAGTGAATCTATCCAATCGTGCAATAGCTTCTTTGCCGTCACAGTCTTTTAAGTTGTAACTCATGTTAGTAGGGTAGCCGTACTCTAGCAACCCCCATACTTTAATAGTTTTAGCTTTATTCCAATACCAAACACCCAAAGTCCAATCATCAGGTCTAGGTGCAAGATGTCCTTTAAAAAAGACTTTTAAAGGCACATGTTTAATCAACCTATCGAAAGGTACGTCTTTAACTAACTCATTGAAGTTCATCAATATCCTTTATAATCACTAAGTAGTTCATCTGTGTTATACCAATAGTCTGCATAATCAGCTGCACATAGAACCCAATTTATGCCTTCATGAAAGAAAAGCATGTTACTAAATTTCCATTTGCGGCAAGCTATACAAATAGAAAATCCGGCTTTAGTACTTAGACGGTAAGCTTTTGGGGGTTTCATTCCAAGATCAACCTTAAAAAGGACATGCAAAAGCCTGGGGGACCTCCCCGAAAGAAGGTCCCGCCCCTATGTCTTAAACCTTAGTCGTCTGCCTCATCAGATGCAAGGAAATTCGCAAGTTCCTCAGGATTGGCATTCTCACTCCAAATGGATGCATCCTTGTCTACTGATTCATCGACAGCCTCCTGTGCATCCGAGACTGTAAATGCGTGGTCTTTAACCAACAAATCAATAACCTTGTCTTTAATAACAGACATCTTTTCCAGCTTCTCCTTTGTCGCTTCGAAAATAGGAAGATACATATCATCTTCCTTGGCATTATTTACTACAAAAAAGCCTTGCGTTGGTGTATCAATTGTCTTAGCTACAAACTCTAACTTTTGCATTCTATTCTACCCTAAATTGTAGATTTCAAGTGCTCAATTAACTGCATTTGCTGCTTAGCTGCATCACCAAAAGTATTAACAAGATTTCTTTTTTCTTCAATAAGTGCTTTCATGTATTCGTCAATAGAATTAGAAATTGCGGGTCTATGAATAGTTGCTTGCTTAACAGAATTAAGTCTGTCAACACGACCCATTGCCTGATCTTCATTTCCGGGATTCCAGAAACGATCATACATAACCATATGAGTTGCTGCATTAAAGTTTGCAGACTCACCTACAGTTTGATAAGTAGCCAGTAGAACATCGTACTTATACTCTGTAGCGTGCGCAGTTTTCAAATCAAAGTCGTCAAAAATCTCCTTATAGTTTTTATTATTTTCATCACCAGAAATGACCGCTACAGAAAGGTCTTGTAGTACGAGCCTCCTCTTCAATTCATAAATTGCAGGTTTGAACCTAGAGAAAAAGACAACTCTTTCACCTTCTTCTTTAAGCTCCACAATTAAATCTTCAGCCCAATCCATAGCTACAGACTGGTGAATATCGAATCTAGTTTGTTCTTCAGTAATAGGGTCTGTAAATGTAATTCCGGCGGGCCAACTAAGCATTTGAGCTTGTCTAGTCATTAGTGCAAGCTGACTAACAATAGGCATAACTTGACCGTTAGTTAATACGGCTAGACTTCGCTCTGCCATTTCTTTGTAAGCTTTGAATTGTTCAGCGTGATTAGACATATCTAGATCGTACTCAATGATACGAGGCGGAGGAATTTTTCTACCAACATCTTCAGGAGTACGTGCAATATAGAAGTGTCTAATCTTCTTAGTTAGATTTACAATACCGTACTCAGAAAACGCCCACTTATTTTGTCCGATAGAAACACAAAAATCTCTAAGAAACTCTTTCTTAATCCTAAACTGATCTGGATAAAGAGCATGCAGTAGAGAGAACATTTCTTGTGGACGATTCTTAATAGGCGTACCTGTAAGCAGTAGTACCTTCTCAATGTTGTAAGCTAGTCTAAAGAATCCTTGTGCTGTGCCTGTATCGGAGTTCTTGATATTGTGTGCCTCGTCAAGAATCAGACCATCATAATTTAGCTTAAGCAATGCATCTGTAATAGGTTCTGCATTACGTCGCCAGGATTCAATATTAACTACTACAATAAAGTCAGTGTGATTATTGAGTAGAAAATGAACCATACTACGCTCTTCGGCACTAGCACTCAAAAGAGAATAGACAAAAGTCTTAGGTTCACGGATGGTAATTTCTTTAATAAAGTCTGATGCAACACTACGTCTCAAACATACAAGTGTACGCCTAGAGCCGTGAGCACGACGCCAAATAAGAGCACTAAGAGTTTTACCTAGACCTCTTTTATCTCCAATGAGAGCGCGGTCAGGCAAGTCTATAGCACCATTAATCTGCCAGTCATATGCAACATCAAGCCAGGGTGCACCTTTAAGCAATTCCATAGCTGCTTTACGACGTTCATTAAGTGCTTCTTCAGTTTTTTCAGCTTCGGCTTCAAGAGCTTTTTTACGAATAATAGAACTTTTATCTCTATAAGCCTGATCAATCTTTCTGCGCGTACTAGCACGTGCATCTTTTAGTTTAGCAATTTGGTGCTTAATCTCTGCAATCTGAGAATTTAGTTGCATTTCTTCTGCGTTAATAGCCTCTTGATTCTTAAGAAAGTATTCAATGTGTTCATCAACAGTTTTCAAATCTTCATCAAGAGACATAGTTTAATCCTTTACACATCTCGTATGCATAAAACCATTTTTAGTCCATACATATTCTGTATCTTCAAAAATACCATAATTACAAATACATACTGAAAATCTTTTATCTTCTATTTTATTTCCACGAGGATTAAATTGAGCCTTATTACGGATAGGTCTACGCCTACCTACAGCGTCGATATTATAATCTTCAGGAATAGTCATATACCCCCTTAATAAAGCGAAATTCTCGTAGGCTTTAGTATTTTCTGTAATTCTTTCAGGATAATACATCGCGTACAGGCGACGGGATTCGAACCCGCATGATATTTCTATCGGAGGATTTTAAGTCCTCTGTGTATGCCATTCCACCACGCCTGCTTATATAGGTAATTAGAATCAATTGCAGGAATGCGTACCCAACTAGCCCGGTACCCTAATTCTAATTTTTACCTGGCTATCCAGACCTATATTTTAATCTTTTACTTCTAACTCATGCCAACGAAAGTATTCGCCTTTATCTTGCCATTCATACCTACCTTTAACAACTACAGCAGTTTTAAAATTATCTCCTAGATTAATACTGATCGTATTATTTACGAAAAACCACTTTTTACTGTGCCTTATTCTATGCCGATTTAAAGGACCTCCGAGTAAAAAACCTGTGTACATCAGTATTCATACCAAAAATCTTCAATACCCCTGTTTTCATTACTGAGACGTTTATCAGCTAACGACACCGAATGAGGCTCTGTGAGTAGCGCTAGACCCCTAAAGTTAGGATTTTCACAAATGCAAATAATCTGATGACACATAGGACATAGTCGTTGCTTAGTAAAATTATCCACTATACTGCCTAATCTTAGTAGTATTAGTAGCTAAATCAGCGGCTGCTAATTGTAAATAACCAATCAGTTCAGCCATACTAGTATCATCAGGGCATGAGGCATCAAGACCTAAATAAGTCTTGTTACCTTCATCGTCTGTTTCACGATGAATTGTTAATTGTAACTTATCTGACAAAGTACTACCTTTCTATTTAAGTGTTAAACACGCGCGAGTAGTAGGGTTCGAACCTACGTCTTCTCATTCCCCATAATCTAAGTAACCCCTCTGTACCTAGATTAATCGTGAGATGTTTTCCCTATTAAACTATACTCGCATCGCTACAGGTTGTTATGACCTCCTGAGTGATATTCGTCGTAAGCTTTAAGGTAGAGATTAAAATAGAGAATAGCGACAGTTAGAACAAAATATGCAATATCTTTCATAGCATAGTGAACTAAAAGGTAGTATAAAAAAGTAAGTGTTAGAAGAACAGCTACACTAACCCAACTAAATCTAAGCAAACTCACCTTTCTGTTATTCCGTGTCAACCCCACCATAGACACGGGGACCTCCCGTACGTATATAGCTTGGATTATATACGTACACTTACCTACAGAATAAAGTTTAGTTACGCGCTAGCGTAAAAAGGTAGTTCTTCAATATGAAGAAGATAGGCTTCAAAATACTTGACGTTAGGGGATGTTTTATATTTTAAAAGCCACTCACTTAAAGGAAGATACTCATGATTTGTCTTGTCTACCCAACTCTCTTCTCCATCTTTTACAAGATAAAGTTTAAAAGGAGTATCATTTTGTCTAGTACCACTAAACAAAACAAGTGTCCCTAGAGGATAAATGTCCTCGGGAAAAGCATTAAGCAAAGCAACCCGTGATTGAAGCTCTGCAATCTGATCTAACAAGTTTTGTTTAAGGCTCACTTTTCTCCTAAGTAATAGAGACCGTTACTGTAATATCATAAGGCTTAATTCCTAGAGTTGCAAAATACTCTAGTACCTCAGTAATAACCCATTCAGGATCATAAAAGCCACAATGAGCACATTGAAAAACTTGGCCTTTATTTAGAAGAAAAGTGTGACCTCCAAAATCAATGACCTGTCGCGTCTCAGTCCAAGTAGGATTTTTAGTAATAGAATTATTGTTTGCTTCAATCAGCCACTTTGTAAGTCTTCGATGAGAAACTTCAGATGAAGTAAAATGCTTCATTCAAATTCTCAATTCTAGTCAATTTTTAAAGTTTGTCAATGTGCTTTTTAATAATTTGTGCAATACTATAAAAAGAATGTCCTGTATCATTTAAAAAACTTAAGCTCTTAAATTTATTCTGTTGACCAAACATCCCTGTAGACGATTTAATACCAGACCATTCCATAACCTCGTCAGGTAACATTACTGCAGTATCTTCAAGGCCGTATCTAATTAGATCACCGCTTGTATTTTTATTAATAACACCATATTCTACTGCAATGTCACAAAGTATACCTAAACAACAACGACCACCTTCTTTAGTAGCTAAATAACCTCTGTGCTGTGGAATATTTCCGTTTTCTAGTTTATCAATCCATCTTTCTGCAATCTCTTTTTTCATAAATATCTCCTTTAGAGACACCTCACCTCATCAGGATCTATTGTATCACATCGATTAGTAGGTGTCAAACGCACCTTCTATGAGCTATTTAGTGTTTAACGATGGTTCAAAGATATCCGTATAACTATTTAGTTTTACCACTACAGAGGGTAGCCGGAAATCTCCTCCGAAAATCTTGGGTCAAGGGGTAGGCAGGGGAGCTCCCATCGACTACACTGGACTATAGATGGACGGACTATGTCCGGAGATCGAACCTGTAAATTGAGAATTCCATATTTATTTAGTTCGGTCTTCCGAACGTAGTTCGTCACTAATTTTTGTTTCTCACTATTTAGTAGAAAGAAGAAAAAAGTGGCTGCTACAAGTCGGAGTAACAGGTCGTCTAAGTCTTCTACTGATGAGACTGTTGTTGAAACGCCAGTAGATGAGTCAGTTGACTCTAATGAGGAAACTGTTAATGAAGAGACTGTTACTGAAACTGATGAGGCTGAGGTCGTTACTGATCCGAAGGAAAGAGTTCCTGCAGAACTTCGGGATTCTCCTATTTTCTTGGAGTTCGTTAACCGTTATATTGCAATCTTTGATGAGTTGACTGAATATAACGCTAAGGTTCTTGCAGAAAAGAATTCGGAATGGAACGGTTCTAAGCTTCTTGCAAAGGCTAAGACTCTCGGTAATCCTGATGAGGGTGAGGCTAATGCAAAGATTAAGACTGCTTTGGATGAGTTTGAGCGTTTGAGTTCTGAACTTTCTAAGGCACGTCAGAATCTTATTAGTATTACTGCCGCAGAAATTGGTGTTAGTCTTTCTGCCGTTGCTGATCGTGATCCTGAGCTTGAAACTGAGCTTAAGGAAAAGCGTAAGATGGCTCTTAACATCGGTACTAAGCTTAATGGTATCGCTGAGATGATGGATAGTAGTCCTAACATCAAGAACGCTATTATCTCATTCTTCAGTGAGTATCCGTTGCCTTTCATCGGTCGTGAAGGTGCTAGTAAGACTTCTAGTGATGGTACTACGGGAACACCCCGTTACCGTGTTACTGTTACTGTTACTGATTCTGACGGAAATGTTAAGGTTGAAGAGAGAGGCTTTACTAAAGCTGCTCTTGCACTTCCTAAGTATTATGAGTCGGGTGCAGAAAGGCCTACGGCTGAAACTCTTCGCAAGGCATGGGAGAGTGCAGGTAATAATCCTACTGCTACCGTTCAGGAAACTGTTACTTTCGAAGACAACAACCTGACGTTCACAATTAAAAAGTCGTAACGAACTAAAGGAAAAGGCCCGGGATTAATTTCCCGGGCCTTTCTTTTTGTCTAAAATTAAATTAGCTCAAATCAAAATATCTCCAATAATTTTCTTCACGCCTAATAATCCGGCGAGTTATTCTTTTTGCACCTTTCTTAGTTAAACTAAAGCCTTCAGTAAAGACTTCTGTTTTACCTTTAAAGTGCATGTAAATAATCCATTCGTAGAAAAACATGTAACGATGAATTCCTACATAAAAGTTAGGCCTAATTTGTCCGTTCACTAGCAACCTTTCTGTTAGTTCTCAATTCCGGCCGAATTACATAAATAAAGTCATGTGCACTGTATTCATGTGTTCCGTTGATAATAACGTTCATACCTTGTGAGAGAAAAGTATCTACAGTAATATCTTCATTAGGCTTATTGCCGATAATTACGTCACCTTTCTTCATAAGAAATACTTTGATGCATTCACCTTCACTAAACATTCTTTCGAGGATACCCATTACTTCTCCTTAATTTAATAGTATCAGTGAAAGTGCCCGCCACAGGGAGGACACTCTCAAGCTACTATTAACGCTTATTCTTTTGGTACTGCTTGAATAAAGCTAATGCATCTTCAGAAAACGGAATGTCGTCTGTAATAAAGTTAGCCAGGGGAGTAGATACTCTTTCAAGAAAGGGTACAGTCCCTAATGCAACACGTAATTCTATCCAATTTACACCGGAAAGCAGTGTTGCATTATCGGTACCAAATTTGTCTCTATATTTCGTAATGAGCTGCTTAAGAGTTTTGGCCTCTTCTTTCAATCTAGTAAATACAGGGTCCATTACTCTTTCAATAGCTTTATCAGTAGCTAAGTCTACTTGTGCTTTTTCAATTACAGCCTTATAAGTAGTGAGTAGGGGAGAGATACCTTCAAGTTGATGTACTAGAGTCATATAAGTACTAGAAAACAAATCAAGATTAGCTGTAACTAATGTAGCCTGAACTTGAATTCCTTTAGCTAAACTAATCAGTTTGTTTTCTTCTAACTGAGCAGAGACATCGAAGCTTACTCTTTCTGCTAGATCCCACTTTCTATCGATATTCTTTCTAAAATGATGTTGCTTTTCTAAATATTTCTGTACACTGCTCGGAGGCCTTGCAATAATACTTGCGATTTGTGTTACTCCTAAAGCACCCTTCTCACTAATTGCTTCTAGAATTGGTTGATAGTACTTATCGTCATCTTTCGATAACAAAGTCCATATACTTTCTCTTACAAGGACATTTTTGCCCTGTAGCGGGATCTAATCTAGCTTCGCATCTTTTTCTCGAATGTGCTCTCCTCGTATGTCCACATTCACATGTCGGATTATTGAGTAATCTTTC
>JACCDR010222050.1_pt1 | contig 15944 bp, 11 predicted proteins | sample 7446431 | NCBI WGS metagenome assembly JACCDR01 (sample SAMN15323443, study PRJNA562643) | freshwater metagenome | isolation source: river surface water | place: USA:Blue River Watershed | collected 2017-08-17 | reverse complement strand
GATGTGCCATACCAACGAGGACGGTTCGCGTCATCTTCCTCTTGGTCAAACAACTTTTCAACACCTGGCGCGTTCATATCGCGCCGATATTTGCGGTCTCCACCTTTCTCAACGGTTAGAGGCAGCCCCTCCCATGAATCGGTGATATTACGCCAAAAACGATCACGTGAACTGTTGGGATTGCCGTATTTAGCCAGATAATCAAAAGTGATTTCACTATCTGGTTTAGCAATAGCATTTGCCAGGGTTGGACGGATTTTCTGCTGGAGCTGTTTTTGAATATCACGCCCATTAACAACGCCATCTCCACCAAGATCACTCCAAATCCGATCCAGGTCTTTGACCCAACGGTCAATAACGGGTCGCAGTTCACGACCGGTAAGATTGCGCCGTCTGTTCTTTTTCGCCCATTCCATGATATCGGCACGAATGTCAAACAGGCGGATTTCGGCTTGTGTGGGTTCGGACCCAATACGTAGCCTATTTGATGTATATTTCAGCCGTTGTCTTGACATTCTATACCATCCTCATTGCTGGTCGACGGGCCTGCGCTACAAAGAGTGCCATCATCAAAGCATTGGCCGCATCGGGAGAACGCCCCAGTCGTTCTCGAATACTATCTTGCTTTTCAACCTGCACATACCCGGTCTCGGTTAGTTCCCATCGAGCCGCTGTGAGTTCACGTTCCAATTTTATATCTGGTGGCAGGGCTAGTAAAGTTGGCCCATTCGGATCAAGCGCGTCTCTCACCATCCACCACATATAAGCACGCAAATTCAGAAACATCATGTTGCCGGTACGATCTTTGAGCTGGGTGCGTGATTGCACTTTCATCCCGTATGACCGCAGCCCCAGCTGTTTCAAGCGATAATGAATACCGGCACCAACACCGTTGGAGTCAACAGCAATTGGCGCGCCACGCTGACCAATCATATTGGCAATGACCCAATCAGCAATCTTCATTGAATCACTCAGTTCACTATACAGGATATATTGCACAACGTTCACATTGATTTTGCAAAGTGCCGTAAAATCCTTGCCAGCTTCTGAGGGGTCAAGCCCGTAAGATGGGTTCACATTCTCGAGTGCAACCGTTTTACCTTCAGATTTCATCTGATCGTATCGTTCGCGACCCATACGAACCCAAGCTGACGGGATTACCTGCCAGGGGTTATCTTGGAAGCTTAAACCGAAATCGCCATACAGAAATTTATGCTTCAACTCCGGCGGAAGTGATTGAAGTCTAGCTTTATACTCTGCCCCGTAATAAGGATTATCCTCGACTGAAGCCGGTATAAATGTTCGTGAAGAAGGATAAATAATCTCTTCACGACTGCCACTATTGACCTTGATCGGCGTTCTATCTTCAACCTCTTCTTCACGATCGTTGATCATGGCAAACCAACGAAGCTCTCCAGGTGCTGCGGGATTGCCGTGCCCCGGATCAATCCACGGTGCCCAACGTCGAACAACCCACTCCCCTTCCGTATTGGTTGGTGGATTACCCGCACAGATGACACGGGTACGCTGACCGGGCACTTCGGTACGATTCCAGGTCAGCAAAAAGATATATTGGCTGTACAAAAAGTTTGATATTTCGTCGAACCCAATGAAGTCATGGGGACGACCCATATATTTAGTAACACTTTCAACATGAGGGATCGAACCAAATTCCAAGACACGACCGCCGGGAATATTGGTCCAAGTATGTTCTTGACCATTATAATTTGCACTGGTTGCACGCAGGATTTCTTTAGAACGGTCAACAATTTGTTTGAGCTGCGTATACTCACGACGGAAAATAATACTTTTTAAAGCACGCGTTAGTGCCCAGCCTAAGAGCAGATCGCTGTTGCCTGTAATGTGAATTTGTTCATCATGTTTCACTACAAAATTATGCAGTTGATCAACTGTCAAACAGTAAACGTTGCCATTGTATGGAACGCGATTCATGGATTGCGGGTGATAACGTTCAAATCCACCATTCAAACCAACTAAGAATTCGTGGGTTTCATTGAGCTGGCTAACAAATTCAAATTCAACGCGCCCATCCTCATGACGAACAGGCACTTTATGATTGGGGGTCGCGATGAACGAAACCTTGTTTGACCGGTAACGATATATTTGCCCAGAGTAGGGTTCAGCAATACGATCGACTATGTTCTTCCAGACAATTTTATCCTGATCCCAGGCCGCAACTTGGTCATATTCCTTGGTCTGGTGAATGGGCTGCCACCCCCGCAGACGAGTCATCACCAAATGATCTTCTGTTAAACAATTGTGAGTGACAATAAAATCATTGGTTAAGAACAACCCGTCGGGATGATCAATTGTGATACAAGTTGCATCACCCTCTCCATCTGACTCAATCCCTACTACACGTCGACCGTGTAATGTTTTGGTTACTCGCAATGCCTGGGTTTCAATCAGCCGATGCATTTTGAAATAAGTGCGGTTATGAGCAGCTTCAATCAAAACCACATGTGCTGTTTGACCCGATTGCAGCCTTGCTTTGAGTCCTAATGATCGAGCCAACCACTGCAAGTCCTGGGCCAATAACAGATGTTGAGTTGTAAAAGCAATTAATCCTTCATTTGTGAGGATTGCACGTTTATCTAAAATGCCAGAGATGAGATCAGTACGATGCTGATCACCTGCCAACATATAAGCCCAAGGAATATGGGGGTCATCGAAGTTTTCAGGTGTATCAGCAAAAATACGTTTACGTTTTTCCCATCCCCATCGCATTTCCCGTGCACCAACCATGCCTGTCACCATGGGCATGAGAATGGTTTCCCCGCCCAGCATCTGACCAATAACATAGGCCGAAACCGCTAAGGCTACACCTGGCTGAAAATTAACCATCTTTGCAAGAGGGATATAAGGGTATGCATCCTCTGAGGACACACGACGGCAATAAGTAATTAACTCATCAGTCGTCATGAGTTTGATACCATTGGAAGGGATTTGAATCTGCCAAAGATGATCGCCAGTTGCAGAAACCGCTGATCCATCGTCAAAACAAATGCGATATAACTTCTGCAACCCCTGTGGATGGACTTTTGTTACCTGGGCAAATCCGCCATCCGGCGTACAGACAGAATCACCTACTTTAATATCACATATTTTTTTTGAACCGCTACTTGTATATACGATACTATTAGATTTTAAAGCTTTCCCGCCACCAGCGGCGCCACCATAGAAGGTTTCATCAGCCAGTGACTCGAGTGCCATTTTTTGAGGGCCTGAAACAGCCTTCCAAATGGTTTCACCTTGTCCCACACGTGGATCAATATTATTTGCCAAACTATTTACAAATTCAGCAAATGCATCACTCCCTCTTTTAACTGCTGTTTCACCCATACGATTACCTAAAAATCGAAACCGGAAGTGTCTACCCTAGGTTCTCGGAAAGTTGCACCTGTTACAAAACCATCCTTGTCACGATGAATTCCAACACCGTGTGGAGTTTCCTCATAATAACGATTAAACGGTTTAGGTTTCGGGCGCTGTTTTGCTTGTCGTTGTGACGAAGCAAGTTTTCCTTCAACAATATCCTGCTCGGAAACTCCCTGCTCAGCAACTTCGTAGAAAAACCCAAAAAGCTTGCTCAGATCAGTAAGCAATGGAAGAATTTCTCTCTTGCGAATAAGTGCGCTTCCATTACGGGTTATGGCATCCAAATTATCATAAGAATCACCCATATCGCGATAAATATTGCTCAATCTTGAAGTTGAAATGGCTTTTGGGATTAGTTTTATAAAAATACTTAATATGGACTTTGCTGAAGCGAGAATGCCTTGCAAGAGCTTCAAGGCAACAATCTTGGTGCTATCTTTCGCCAGCATCAAAAATAACTGATCAATCCTATCAGCAACGACCATCTTATCGGCAAATTTAGCCAAGATCATAATGAGCTTCTTGAGCAAGTCAGATTGATCACGGCCTGAATGAATATTCCCTGAATAAGTGGGTCGAGGAATACGCGCAAGCTCATTGGCTTTTAGGCTTTTACGGACCAAAACATAACGGCGATATGGTGTTATTTCGTTATTCATTATCTAAAATCCTGTAAGAAATCTTCGGCTTCTTCCACTTGATCAAATACAATGTCGCGGAAATCTTCCATGAAACGATCATGCCGATCGCTGATATCCTGCTTGAACTTCTGCTCACTGTCACGGATGCTATTTATTAATCGATTCAAGGCTGTTGCACGTTTTCTCGCCCGAATTGACTCAATTGTTTCCGGGTGCTCCTCGTAACAATCGATGAATTGAGACAAGGCTGCCATGAAAAGACGGAAGATCGGCAGTAAGATGATTAGGCTAATCGATCCAAGATCACCAGCCAATAACCCCAACAGTTTCTTGCCTACCTGAACAATCTTATATAATGCATCAACCACTTGGTTGTGGAAATTATCAGCAGTCTTGGCACTTTTAGTAACAACTGGCGCTGTCAGGGGGTTCGGGAAAGCCGGTATAGACCGTGGTTGGAGTTGATAAACGGTTTGACGAAAGTGCCGATCGAGTCCATCACAAATCTGATCAATGTTCTGTCCTGAACAAGGACAGATGAACAAGCAAAAGGGGTATTCATCACAGGCTAACCACAATTGATGGTCGCCTGTAGGACGCTTATATCGAATAATGATCATGGTTTGATCGGGTCTGAAGGTTTCATAGATTTGAGCAGGGCTTAAATAGCGTCGTTCGATATGGCTTTTCCCGGATATGGAACGCAGACTAACATCTCCAACAACCCAGGTTTGTGTTGTTGCGCTTTTTATAAAATCGGCCACAATCATCAAGATGTCTTTTGCGAGCGCCTGAACACTCTGCATACCTTCTTGCCCGATATGGCTTAATACAATATCAAATTGTCCCGCCAGACGATCAAGAATTTTCGTCTGCACCAGGATTTTGTTAAAAAATGTACGTGATATGAAATTGCCAACTTCCTTGAGTGCTTGCAATGCGCCTAAGAAAAGCCGAACCTTGCCAGCAAAAATACCGGCGGCTGTGGCTGAACCAATTTTCACACCGCCCACCAACAAGCGTTCACCCAGCTTTAATACGACCCTCAATAATTCATGAGGGTTTGGACTGTTTTTTGCAGCCAACGTCCTATACGAATAAGGCTCGTGGAGCGTATAGTTATCGTGTAAAGGTAGTGATAGGGTCGCCATTATTTACCTCAAGAAACAGACGGTGCAAGCAATCCCGCTGTAGCAGCTTCTCGAACTTCCTTGGTAACTCCCGTGACTTTTTCGTATATCTCTTTCACCATTTTTATCTCTTCTGGATTAATTCCCCGCTCGGCTACATACTTCAAACCGTTTGAAGCAGCTGCAAGCACGTCTTGGTATTTAGCAATTGTTGATTGATGAGCAGCATATTCATTAGTATGTAGATTGCCCATGATCTGTTGCAAAATATCAATTACACCCAAGATGAGCTTCACAACCTTCATTACATTTTCAACTGTGATGGAAGATGCAAGTGATTTGGATAGTTTGATTGTTGCCCTGATTAAGCCAACAATCAGTCGCACGGATTTTGCCCCATCATTGTTTGTCGAATGGTAAGCACGGTAGGGGTGACCGTATAAATATCCTTTACCACTAGGCAACAATAACTGTCCCTGCCGGCCACCATCTCCGAGTAAACGCTGTTTTCTCTTGTCGCGGTCAGACGATGCATCCTCGTCTTCCTGCCCCGCGCTGAAATCAACACCTTCCAAGATGGTGTACAAAAACATAAGTGTTCCTTTGAGGAACGATTTCACTCTTTTGACGACCGATATCAGATGCAGCCATCGTCCAATATCGAAAAGCCTTTTCAGTTTGGGATGTTTGGCAATTTCTAAATCCTGCCAAGCAAATTCATTGATTTCCTTGGCTGCTTCGGAGAGCGGCATCAGAATTTTATCGAATCCATCTATGATGGTCTTGAATTCTTCAGCGTAACTCCAATCCACTTTAAAAATTCTCTCTGGGATATAGAGAACAATGTTACGTACAATCTCAAAATAGCGTACCGCTTCTCTGAAAGAGTAAATTGTTCCCATCAACCCGCCAACAGTGAGCATCATAGGGACAGCAATAATCACTCTCGAAATAGTGCGTAAAAGGGTGTCAACGGCCTTTATTGCTTTCTTAACAACAGCCTTTGAAACATCCACCAGACCCTTGACTTGATAATCCTCAGCGAGATGACTCTTAAATGTGACCAGCTCACGTGCCCATAGCACTGGCGACGGGTGATAAATCACATTTGGATAATTGAGTTTCAAAATGAGCTCGGCATCGTCTCGATTCCCAAACCCATTGCCATATCGCCCAACAATCCACAGTTCGTGAGGCGCATCGGCAAAACACAACCAAATTTCAAACCCCGGTCCAAATTGTGCTGGGCGCATTGTGGCTGTCGCGATTCCGTGTCTGTAAATCATCGGCATCGGATCAGTGCGTCTGGCAAAACGAATTTGCTTTGGCTCACGTATGGTGTAGTCGCCGTTGTAGGGTGACAGCTGTTCAGCAATCATTTGATTGACAGCTGCTGCATCGCCATCTAGATTCTCAAGGGGCATTTCGACTGCCATCGATCGAATCGGTGAAATATATGTGCTGATACCTTCCGCTTGTGCGTAAGCATCCAGGGCTTTGACAACAAAATTGTGAGCGACACTTAAGGGACGTTGAATATCACTCGCTCGCAAGCGTGACTCTTCGCTGATTAGTTCAATCGCTCGTTGATACTGGTCCTGAGCAGCCTTGAGCAGTTCATCGACAGGACGATGCGGTTGGAGATAAGGTTGTTTACGAACCTGATCAATATCAACGATAACCTGCCAGATCTGGCGTGGCTGACGTTCGCAGCGCCGCGTGAGCCCGTCAACAACCTGTGCCAATTGTTCCATTTGAAGCGGAACGAATTTCATGTTTTATCTCCCGTAAACGCTCTTACGGCGCTTCTTTTTGGCTTCATTTTTGGCTTTACTGATAACAGAACCTTTATGGTCAATTTTTCTCAGCAAGTCTTGTGTTTGTCGAGCAATATCATGCATCATTTGCATCACAACATTTGGTTTAGCATTCACCCCGACCATACGTTTTTTCTTGCCGGACTTTTTATAACTGGCTGCTGCCATATATTGATCAGTTGATATATAAGGTTCATCTGCCACAGTGGCTGTACCAGCCTCAAATGTCTCAATAACACCTCTCGTTCTTGCTATCAACTCATCAATCTCCTCCAATTCTTTTGTAAACCCATAACCATTCTTCATAATATCTTTACGCATCAGAACGTAAGAATCAAGAAGTGCATAAGCTTGATCGAGGCTGGCTTGTAAATCCATTGGCGCTTCTGTACCACCCGCGGTTTCATCAATCACGGTCTCAGCTGAATTAACCATTTTATCAACAATATCAGACGCCTCTTCTGCCATATCCATTGCTTGACCAGCTGTACTCTCCATCGTATCAAGTGTTTCGACAACCTCCTCCGGACCAAGATCAATTGGCGTAAAAGCACCCAACTCGTTCATAAACTGATCGAGTTGATCCTTAATCACTGCCTTGATGGATCGGCGCACCGATGGTGGGTATTCAGCCAATCGAGTACGGTAATAACGTACAGCGTAGTTAACGGCATCCTGTTCTGTTAGTAGACGATTTGTTTGATAAACAGGTCCCATCTTCACCGTTGACCTCGATCAATCACCATACTCTTATAGATATTGCGGTAACGACGTGCATCATTTGCCTGTTTTGATGTTCTGGCAATTGCCCGTTCTAATACCTGCTCTATTTTATTGATATTTTTAACGATCTGTTCATCGTCTTTTACACTACCACGATCTTCACGGCTCCAGGCAGCCGCAGCGCCTCTTTTCTTCCTCGGTCGTTTTCTAGCTGGTGGCGCACCATAGGGCTTAACATCCCAGGGACCTGTGAGCGTGTCAATGTCCTGCATTGGATCAATATCGGAGATTTCTTTTTGAACAACCTCGGAAACATCTTCAATAAGCGTAACATCATTGAGCATAGCATCATCATCAAGACTCTCTGCCAATCGTCGCAGCTCACGCATTTGCTGTCGTTCCTGGATGATTTGTCCTGACAAATCATCATCCTCGCCTTCAAATTTTCGAAAACGCTGCAAACGATCACGCCATTTTTGATGCAGTTGTTTTAAGATCCTGAGAACACCCTCGTATTCGTCCTCTGCTTTGAATGCACGGTAATAACGCACTGCTTGTTGAGCAGTTCGTGCGGCATCTTGGCGTAGTAATGGAGAAATGGTTTGTTTGACACGCTGCATTTTCAATCTCATCAATCTCTGTAGGGCTAACCCTTACAGGCTTTTTACATCCCCTGATCTTTTAAGACTTGACGGATATCATCTGAGATATAACGCAAGATGTCTTCATCGGTAATACGTCGACGAATACTATCAACCAATGACCCAACGACTTTCATGAAGTCTTCAGTTGTAATCACTTGCTGCATATCCATCATACGTTTACGCTCAGTATCCACCATTTTGCGCTTAACCTCTTGTTTGCGTTCAATATCTTGCCAGGCCAAAGCATCGGTATACCCTATTTCCAGTGTATTCCCTAAAAGGGTCATCAAGCGGGTCGATTCTCGATCATCTTGCATACGCAGTGCCAACACCAGATCGCGGTAAGTCATTCGTGCCTTGATCCATAATTCGCCAGGATCTTTTGTCGATAATCGCCGCACCGAATCCTGAATACCCGCTTCAATAAGCGCAATATCATCACGCATATTGAGCAGATCGTTATCCCGTGCCGCGCTCTGATAGTATTTCTGAAGACGTTCGGGCAGCTCCTCATTGTAACGTTCACGGGTTTGATATTGAGAAAAATCATGTTGTTCAACATCAGCATAGACAGGCCGTTCGACGTATTCAGTTTCGTTGTTTGATTGCTCACTATCTTCCATGCCAATAATTTGGATGGATTGTTCTTTCGATTCAGGCATTGTCATGATTGCGTGTCCAGCATCCGATTGGCAGCGATCACCCGATTATCACCCGGATAAAATCGTTGAGCCTCTCTTACCAGTTCAGCCTTGGCGCCTGTTATCGATTTTCCGGCCAATGCATCGCTTAACAAGGCATTCATGGCTTCAACGTATTTTAGATTTTCAACATCACGCCCACGCGAATCCACTGAACGTAATCCGATCGTGAAAGGGTACAATCCCTTCACACGGGTATAGAATTTGGCAAAGGCCAGAACATTTTTCCATTTGTCCTGAAGTGCTTGATACCAATCGCTTATTTTTCTCAGGTTAAGTTCAGGATCAATGGTTAATCCGGGGACATTGATTAACAATGCTTCAAAGGCCTCCCCTTCCCCACCAGGTACGGTATCAATGAGTTCGCTATACTTACTTCTCAGTTCATTCCAGCCTGCTTGCAAGCGGCTGGCGGCAGCCATACCAACCTGAATTTCCGACATCGTCGTTTCGACCTTCATGCGGAATGTGGTCATCACCTTTTGTAGTGCTGGGTTTAACCTGCTGGATACCCCGACAAACTGCTTGACATTCATAAAAATGCTGCGTTCATCGTCAGCATGCATGAGAGCATCAATAGCTTCATCCAGTTTAGATATGATTTCAGCCACGCCATCCGCAAGACTTGAATCGGGCCTAGAAAATAGCCCAGCATAAATTCTGAAAATGCCAACGACTCGATTCCACAGCATTTGCAGTTTCTTCTTCGATTCAGGCAGTCTAAGGCCGCCCGCAGCTGAATCTAAAACCAAATCATGGGACACAAACTTAATGACCGGCTCCATATGAGTGGTAATTTGATCCGACAGATCTTTAATTGAATCCATCAAATTATAATCACCACCACCATTTCGAATGGTGTTAAACTTTTGAACAGCCGCCCCCAAGATTTCATCAAATCGCTTGAATGCATCATACACATCAGCATTTCCAATGTACCAACTCGAGCGACGATCTCCTGGTTCACGCAGTGATCCCTTGCCCTTTAAAGCGGCAAATTCATCGTTCATCTTCTGAGACCACAAAGCAGCCATCACTCCAAAAGTCAAAGCCAACATGAGATTTTCTTGGCGTTGGCTCAGAAAACGTCTGAAATAAGTAATCGCAGTCTGCTGCATTTGATCGGTGATAAAACGTTGGGCAGATAAGCGCTCCCAGATGGGAGCCAGCTTATCCCAATAAACATCGTAGACGCGGCGAATATCTTCCGATATCTTGGCTAGGCCGCCCTCACTCTTAGCCAGTTCTTTTTGGATTTTCTCGTCATTGGACTCAAGCAGTTTTAAGCCCTCAACCTGCCGACGTATCTTGATATAAGATTTCTGCAATTTGCTCATATCAGCACGCATAGCCCGGCACAATTCATTGAAGTTTTTCAGATCACCTTCAAAAACAGTCAGGCTGCTGGTCTCAGTTGCTCGAACAGCCTTAAAGCGTTTAGCATTTTCGGGTTGGCTGAGAATATGCGCAAATCGTGTTGGATAGAAATATTGGCCAACATCTTCCCCGTTGAGCTGGCGAGTTGTCGTATTGAGCTGCTCGACATAAAAACCAATAATACTAATCAGCGCGCTGGTTGGGTGCTCCAGTGTTTCGAAAAGATGATCGCTGATATAACCTTGTTCAACCTGATAAATGAAGTTATCGTAAGCCTGTTCGATCCTCTGCATTAAACTGTTGATCGTTAATGTATGAGGAAATCCGTCAGCGACCATACAATACTGACGATAAGTGCTTACCACAGCATCGTGATAATATTTGAGCGTATCTGCCTGATCGCGTACCAATAAATTGTCGAATCGTGACAAATTCATCACTTGATCCGCAAAAAGACGCAGGTTCGATAAACTATTGGCAAACATCTCAAGGGTTTTAACCAAACTTGCATAATTAATGGGCGCCGACGGCGCAACCAAATTAGTATTTTTACGACCGATCATAGAATCCCCCATGGAAATGGATGGTGCCCGTTTATAAATTTAGCACCGGCAGTTGCAGATGCTTGTTCAGTCAAGCGTTTCGCCGCTTGGGTTAGCTTGTTATACCAACTATCATACTGAAAATTGATAGTTTCAAGATCTTTATTTTTGACAGAGGGTGGGTTCATTAAAGCGCTCTCAATGACACCCCATGTATTCTTCGGGAAAATTTGGCGAACATCTGGATATTTCGCCATCAATTCCATCCAGCGCATCCGCAGTTCAGCTGCCACATCCATAAATTCCTGAATGTGTCTGGCGGCTTGTGAACTGATCTTCTTTTTGAGATCGGCTGGACGATTGCTCTGTGGCTGGTAACGACTGATCAGCACTTGCATGTTTTGCAACTGTTCAAAAACCCGATCCATCCAATCCGATCGGTTAAGGACACTGACTTCGTTCAACATCTTGTAGAACTTAGCGAGCTTCTCGAATTCGTCGACGAGCAAATCGCGATTCTTATCGATCATTTTAGGGAACTGTCGATATCGCTCAAAACTGGTCAATATATTTTGCCAAACGAGATCAGCCACTTCAGGCTTATAAGACTCGATTGTCATTTTGGCCAGATAACCTGCAAACTTGCGCAGATAATCACCTACATCCATGGCTAGGGTTTGGACAGCTTCGTAATAAGTGTCTGCTAAAGCTGCCTCTGCCTCCGACACAGTCGAAGCACTTGACTTGAAGTGCGCGTAAGACTTATGTACTTGCGACCAAAAAGAATAGAGATCATGAGCCATCGGATCCGTAACGGCAAGCGGCCGCTTGGCAGATACGTCAAGTGGATTTTCAAGCTTTTGCATGAGTGCTTGGATGATGATGAGCAGTGATCGAATATGTCTGGCCAATTCCTCGTACTCGATCTCGCCGATATGATCAATACCATCACAAATCTCAGCCAATTCCGACCGATACTGTGACTCGACCATCACCCTAATTATTTTTGCGTAATGAGGTGATACATCAACATAAAACTGGTTGACAGTATCATTCACCGTATCCAGTAGTGCATCAATTTTTTCTTGAGATTTACTCAGTTGATCTGCAACATTCGGCTTCAACTCAAGCTGTCTTTCCAGAAGACGCAGCCCATACCGCCAAGCTTTGAGATCGGCAAGCATCGGACTCAAGGTTTTACTGAGTTTCTCCAAATGTCCAGCAATTACCGACAATGTCTCAACCTGCACATCATCAGATGATTGTGCTTTGAACATCTTATAAGCACGGTCACGTGAAACAGGTGGCGCCCAATCCATAATTTGTTGAAAGCGACGAGGGAGATGGTAAGTATGATTCCGCATCAGATCTATTCCTCATCACCTTCGTTGTATTCGTTTAACACATGAGCAATCTCGTCGCGATAACGATTTTTGTAAGTACTCAACAAGCCAGACAGTCTTGTCTCGTCATTGTCATGTCCCTCACTTGTGAAATCATCTGTGATATCGATAAAAATCTCATACAGATCAGGACGTAACTTACATTTAATCATCGGCCAACGATCATCAACCCCTACTCGATCGAGCTGCTCACGAAGGTCGTCAGCAATCGCCTTAGCATTGGCTGAAGTATCGAGTTCCGGGATCATGCTGCTTGCTGACGATACAGACTCTTCTGCGAAATGATGAAGTGTCCTTAATTCCTCAGCGTCAACGCTAACGGGCATCTCACCTTCAAACAACAATTGATCCAACACGCCTAAATATGTATCTGGCTTGTATAAACGGCTGATATCGTGAACACTGAACCCGCCACCCATCATTGTCAAAGAGTTATGGTCAATTGCAGATGCTTTGGCGAGTGTTTTATTCTTGGCATTCACGCCAAAAATGACAGGGATTAACCAACGGCCATGCTCGTCAACACGAATACCGTTTGGACGCTCCCAATTATTATCACGCATCCAATCCAACGCCTCTAGCCGGCCGTTGCCATAAATAATCGCCCCGTTCTCTCCGAGATTTGGTTCAAATTTGGGCGGGTCATTAAACCCATCACGTGCAATGACAGTACAAATTGCGCCAATATCATGTGATTTTGGGTTATCATCCCACAGCCATTTAACAGCTTCTTGCAGGAGAACATAACGAATCTCGAGTTGATCGTCAGACACAACATCGGGTTGTATCTGTTTTTTGGTGTTCGCCATTAATACCAATCCAATCAAAAAAGCGCACTCAGTCAAGATAGACTGAACGCGCCTTTGTTTGCCAGGGGAGTTCTTTATGGATTATATGCTAAAAATGATCAATTGCAATCAGACTTTAGCTTTTTTGACAATCACAGCCACTAATCTTATTCAACCACCACTGTTTTAACTACATCTCCTGTCCCATAAAAAACAATTTCGTATGTGCCAGGTTCAAAGTCGTTGTGTAAATCACGAACGGTGTCATCCCGATCAGTGAAGAAGAGAGGGGTATCTTTATCCGCTTCAAGCACAAACGACGATTTGTCTTCTATGGTTTTCGGACGCACTACATAACGCTCCGGGTAAACGTAATACAATTCGCCCATTGCATCATGATGAGAATTCACGATCCGCAAACCCTTATCACCTTCTAGATAAATTTCAAATGAATTTTCAGTATCGGGCAAAATCGCACGGAGTAGATCATCGCCTTTTTCAGCCCGAAAATCCTTATAACCAGATCGGCGCATCCATCCCAACCTTTCGCCGAAAACCACCCAGCGATCCGTTTCAGGCGCTAAAACATTCATTTTCGCTGTGAGCTTTTCACACATCACCCTCCACAGCATACGTTCATCATTTCCCATAGCATCATAATCAGGCTCAATCTCAACGAGATCCAGTGAAACAACTACCTCAATTTGATCTTCTTCCCATTCTGGATCTTCACCTACAAAAGTGTCGTAATAGCCGAATGTAAACAGCACACGTACATGATCTTCATCAAGAAGATCATTCGTGTCACTTGTGTCTATGATTTCGCCTGATGTCCCCTTAGCGATCGTATCATCTTCACCAACATCATCATCTTGATGAAAATCAGCAACCCCCAATTGACGTTTGGCTGTGACCGTTACCCCTACCTCCGCAAATCGGTAGTCATCTGAATCCAGTTGAAACGGATCCCATTTCAAAAAGGGTTCTTCTCGCTGAGCACTAGCTGGTGTTGCCGGACTATTCACAGATAAATCGCTCATTGTGCACGCTCCTTTGATGCTCGTCTACGAATCATTCGCCAGGCTTTACTGTCGTCTTCCGCAATCGATCGTTTAATGGTGTTGCGGTACTTGTACCATTCCACTGCCTGCTGCACCCGTTCCTCTGAGACATTGAGATCGTTGGCAACCAACTGAATGAGATGATTTTCATATTGGCGTTCTTGCATCAACTGGTCGTAAGTTCTCATCAAGACCGGCAGCATATCCAGATAATGTTTCCGTTCCAACCGGTGATTGATATAAAACAACACCTCCTCGGGCGTTAGCTGATCATAATTGAGCACAACCTCATCCTTTGGACTCAGCCAAAACCCAATCTTATTTTTACGAACGTGCGTGTCAAATCCATCGCGCCAGCTATAAGTCCAGATCTCATCCTTGGGGTTGTAGAGAATTTTGAAATAGCGGGCAGGCCGATCTCCAGGGTACAGTGCACGATCACCACATTCGTCAACTACATAAAGACCGGCTTTGGGTAGATCTGGTGTTCTTTTTTGGAAGGTTACAGCAAAACGATCCTCGTATTCTTTTCGATTCCACCCCAAATTAGCCAGAACAATTCGTGAACCGGAATCAATTTTGGCATTAATTTGCTGATGCCATTCCTTATAAGGGAGATGGCCATCCCCCAATATGCCTTCTGCGTCACGAATGAGAACAATATGCCCAGCAGCATAAACCGCATCATCAAACAATGTCAGACCCGGTACATGCGGTTTGAATACATCAGTTCTGGCAATTAAACCCTCGATCAATACCGCGTTTTGCTGCAAATTCAACTGTTCGTGCCGCAGCCGATCGGCTTCACTTTCCTGTTTGGCGTCATTCATCCGTGTGATCAGTTCTGTATAGGTATCAGCCTCTGGGAACAATTTATCTTCCATAGCAAAGTTGGTCCAGATCCGATAAACCTTTTCCCCATTACGGATGATGAGATAGGTCATCGCATTTTGTTTTTTGTGCTCATCCTCTATAAAGAAGTTAATCAGGCTATCGTTTGAATAAGTACGTTTCTGTCGTGAGGCTTTAAGCGCAACAATTGACCGCTTCTCAGGGACGATCAAATCCAGATGATCATCTTCAAGCAGCCATTCATCAAAAGCCTCAATATTCTGGAAGTTAATTCCCTGAATATTGCCGTGATGAACGCGAATGCTGCCAACCTCTTCATCGGCGTACAAAATCAACTGTCGAATATATAAAGGCTCATGAACCTCAGCCGGTTCCCCATCACGAATGAGCAAGATTTTTTCATAGATCCCGACATAGGTTTCCATAAGCTGAATAATGCGGCTCATGTATTTGATTTGGCGTCCCATCTGCTCACGGATGGCACGCATATGGGCTACCTTACGCGCAATGATCGCTTCCATCATCAGGATTTCCTGGCGTTTGGCTTCCATCAAATCGCGTGTTCTTTGAATTTGTTCCTGCTGATTCATTGCTGTTGCCAGAGCAGTTGTTTCAACATCCGTTTCATGATCGCCCAACATTTCAGGCGACTGCACAACTTCAAAGGCGCGGGCCGTCAGATCTTCCATGGATTGCGTGAGTTTGTAAAAACGGGTACCACTACCCGAATTGTGATTCGGTATAAAACTTCTTATGTTCCATGCCTGATGGCGATTCGGATCACTTCCGGCATAATAATAAAGGACATCAATGTCATCTTCGCGGTTAACACAGATGCCCTTCACAATAATCTCATAACCATCACT
>JACCDR011383218.1_pt1 | contig 15946 bp, 15 predicted proteins | sample 7446431 | NCBI WGS metagenome assembly JACCDR01 (sample SAMN15323443, study PRJNA562643) | freshwater metagenome | isolation source: river surface water | place: USA:Blue River Watershed | collected 2017-08-17 | reverse complement strand
GCGCCAATACTGAGGGGGTGCTGCGTATCATTCAAAGTGTGCCTTCACCAAAAGCAGAGCCGTTTAAAATATGGTTAGCGGGACTCGGTAAACAAGCAATTGAGGAAGCGAATGACCCCGAATTAGGATTTGAACGGCTACGCGAAATTTACGAAGCCAAAGGGTATTCTAATGAATGGATAGGCTACCGACTGAAAGCTGTTGAAATTCGCCGAGAATTAACCGACGAATGGAAAAAGCGAGGCATTACTGAGGGGATAGAATACGCACACTTGACCGCCGCAATTGCCAAAGAGACTTTTGGCTTGACTCCGAGCGAACACGCTCAATTGAAAGGATTAAAAAAAGAAAACCTCCGCGACCACAGGTGAGGAATCTACCCGCGCCATTGCCGAGGCTGACGACTCTCAGGGTTTTCACGAAAATCAAGAAGCAGCTATAAAAGGTGGCACTTTTGCTGGCAATGCGCGACAAAATTTGGAGAAGATAATTAGAAGAAAGGTTGTTTCTACGGACAATTTCTTAGGTTTGAACAGTGGAGTAGAGAAACAAAACGAAACAGAAGAAGCCCAATAATTACTGAATAATTGTTTTCATTTTTTCAATAATTCAATGTTTCAATAAAAACTAAATTCAAGGTGAGAAAATACTGAGGGGGTCTTTTTTTGACCGTTTTTAAGAATATTTGTATGTAAAACAACCTGTTTTAGACTTTTTGTTTACCTTTCGGGCTGTAAAAAGTTCTTTTAAGAAAAAAGAAAGCCACCCTTTTGAGGTGGCTTGAATTTTCATTAAACATTCGCATCGAACCAAAATTCATTTCACCGGTCGCCAAACTTTGAAAATGAATAAGGTAAACCTCGTAGCGAGTCTCTTTTGTTTGTATCTATTGTTGTTGTTGTTAATTTGATAGCAAAACTACAATATTGCACTATTACAATATTGAATTTCATTGAATTTTTTTTCAAGATTATTGAAAAAAATTCAACGAAATTCAATAATGTTTAAAGATAAAAGACTCCTTCCAGTTCGATGCTACAAACTTTTATGTAGCAATGAGAACTAAAATGTCTCCCAACACCCAAGTCATTGACTTCCAACATCTGACAGAAAACGCCAATTCTGCTCAAACACTGCAATCGCTTCTTTTCGATGCCTACGGCGTTTCGCTATCGTCATGGAGACGGTCGGGCAGCAACTTTGTCACCCAAGAACACGACGGTCTGAAAATCAGCCGTGTACGCGGCACTTGGATTGTCAAAGACTTTTCGGGCGCAACCATCGGCGACACAACAGGACGCGGCGCATGGCAATTGGTCAAACACGCCTACGGCTTATCGGGTCAACAAGCGGCTGAAAAACTCGCCAAAGTATCGGGCGTTTCACTCCAATTAACCCAACATACTGAGGGGGGGTACTATCAACGCGACAACGATTTAATACAGCCACAAGCCGTTAAAATTTACCAACCCAACAACGGCGAAATCACCAAAAAATATTATGAATCAATTAGTTATGCCGATTGGTCAACGCCTTATGGTCAGTCTATTTTGTCTTTTATTCAACAAAAAACGGGCGCAAACGATGGATTTATAAAAACCCATTTTCGCCCGATTGCTACATTCAAAAAAGGAGAATTTTCGGAAACCTACACCGCCGCCAGACCCGCCTACGCCGTTTTGACAGAGGGGGGCAACAAACGGATTTTTAGACCACATTTGAAATCAAAAGGCATGGACAAAATGCCGTTGACTTACTGCGGCAATTACGTTTTTGGGTTTTTCAATTTGCCCAGTAAATGTTCCCTCATTGCTATCGTCGGCGGCGAACACGACTGCACGGCGTTCAATGCGGCGTTCAATCGCTTAGGTTGGTACGCCGTGACCAAAGGCAGCGAAACAGGCAATTTAGAACCTGAACTACTTGACATACTAAGGGGTCGTTCAGAGCGCATTGTTACCTTGTTTGACAACGACCGCGCAGGACGTGAGGGCATGGACAAACAAACAAAAGCCCATCATTTGCAAGGGATTGACTTAGCCAACTACCTCAATGACCCTACCCTATTCCCAAGCTGCACCTTTGAAAATGGCATCAACAAGACACTCAATGACATTTGCGACATCGTTCAAAAAATGCAAAACGGTGCAGATTGGTTAGAAAAAATCATCAACGTCGAACTCAAACAGAAGACAATTAGCCAACTACTACCCTATCGTTCGACTTTTTCAAGCATTTGGCAGATTCCATTCGGTCAATATCTCGGCGATACTGAGGGGGGGTATTTCCACCTCAAACAAGTGATTGACTTGTGTAAAAAACTGTTTTTACAAGCTCCAACGGGAAGCGGCAAAACCTATCTTGTTTTACAGAAATTAGCCAATGACCCCGCTTTTTTAGCTTTATTAGGTGTCGAAAGAATCGTATTTTTTGCCCCTACCAATGCGATTGGCAAGCAACAAGCCGAAAAACACCGACTACCTTTTGTATCGAGCATCGAAACGGTCAACAAATCAGAAATTAGCCAAAGCAAAACGATTGTGGCAACCTACGACCAAGCCCACAATTTTTTGAACGACAACTACTTAAACGACACCTTATTTATAGTTGATGAAGCCCACGAATTAGTCAACGGTTTTGGTTATCGTGCCGACACCATGCGGAATCTGCTCAAACTGATGCAAGCTGCCCAACGGGTTTTGGCGATTACCGCCACGCCCAACCGCGAACTTATCAAACAACTGCAATTCAATTTTGCAATCGCCACGCCGACCGATGCGACAACCGCACAAAACATTGATATTCAACCCATTCTGTTGAAACAAGGCACGGCAAAAGACATTCTCAAAGTCATCGAAAGCCGACGCGATGCCGCCAAAGTCACGGTTATTCATTGCGATAATGTCAACAATCTTCGGGCTTTTGAGAATGTTTTGACCCGAAAACACGGCAAAGACGCGGTGACGCTGATTTCTTCAAAATTCGACAACACTTATTTAGAGAACGAGCATTACCAAAGCCTCATTCAAACGGGCAAAATCAGTCCGACAATCCGCTTTGTACTGTGTACCAAATTATTAGAAGCGGGAGTCAATTTTGAATTTGATGCCGAAATTTTTGACATTCACCCCAAATCCACCAACGGGCTTTTGCAGATGTTGGCACGTCCACGCATAGACCTTGCGGCAGGATACAATCACCGTGTCAAGGCGTTTGTTTATTTTAACGTGGCGGGTTTGAAAAAAGCGAAACGAGCGAATTTAGACAACCGCTTAAATGCCTTTTTTACTGAGGGGGGTAAAATTGACCTACCTTTTGAAACTGGAACATATTTAAGTGCTATCAAAAATGGGATTAAATCGGCTCGAAAAGCCTGTGATTTTGCCAATAATTTGGCAAAAGGTAGTGATGAATTGATGCAACGCGCCCGACACCAAAACGATTTGTGCATCGTCAAAAACGACACCACGGGCGATTGGGAAACTGATATTTTGGCGATTTTGAGTCAAAACGAACAGCGTTTGCAGTCCATACTGAGGGGGGATATTGTCGCTTTTTTGAATGAAATCAAAGCCTTGAATCCTTACATTCAGATATTAGAACCCAATACCATCAGTTTAAAAAAAGACGAAACGACGCGGCAAGAGATTGCCGATATAAAAACCGCAGCAGCAGAACGCAAAACCATCATTGCCGAAAAATTAGCGGACAACGACACAACCCATGCCGTTTTGACCCTCGCTCACGCCGAAGCCAAAGACCCTCAACTCAAAACCCAATTTGCCGCAGCATTGGGTCGAAAGCCAATAAGCGACGAATTGAAAACCGCTAAAAACACACTCGGTTGGACAACTCAACAAGGTGAAATCACGGAAATAGCCCACCAATATTTGGATTTGGTAGAAACGGCGCAAACGGTTGTGTATAAAAATCGGGTTAAGCCTATCAAAACCGACAACATCAAAACACAATTGCCCAAACTACTTAATCACCATGATTTGGTCAAAGGACGACTGCAACGTTTAGGCGAACGCCTGACAGCCGAACAAGAAACACTCAACCGCGACAATTTTGCCACCATTTTCAACGGCAAAGTCAACCTTGCTATTCGTCAAAAAGTCTTTGAACATAAGCTCACTAAACGCCGAACGCTCTCACGGTGGGCGATGACAGACATCTACAATCAAGCCATTCAAGAAGTCAAAACGGAACTCAATTTGAGGAAATACACGCCTTACGCCAGTTTTCAAACCGTCAAGAAACGGTTTGAAGAATTGTTTAAGGTCAGTATTTGCGATAAGAATACCTTTGCGATGGGTGATGAAATCACAGCGGCGAATGTGCTGCAAGTACCCCCTCAGTTAGCGAAGTTCGCTAACTCAAAGTGAAATTGATATGTTTTAAATCGTTGATTTTCAATGACTTAGCTAAAAATTATTTTCTATAATTAAAAAACAAATAAAATTGAAACATTGAAATCAATAAACAATGAAACATTGATTTCAATAATAGTTGTAGCTTTGTTAAACCTCAAATGGAGGTTAGGCGATTCAACAGACCGAAGGTTAAACCGCCTATACCTTAAAATAAGTCAATAAAGACTTACTTTTGTATTTGTCAAAATTGATAATTAGTTGCTAACTCTTTAAGCCAGCGTCCTAAGTGAACCTTTAACAAGGTGTCAATAATCAATTTGACGGTCGTTTCAACAACTTGCTTAATTACATTTTTTGCAAGCTCTGAATAGTAGTTAAGTTTGAACTTATTTCTAAGTTTACTTAACTTACGAGTGATTTTAACGATGAAAATTTTCATAAAACTTTAGATTTTGTGAAAAAAGAGGCAGTCGGCGGCATCCGTACTGCCTTATTTTTCGGTTAAAAAATAGAAAAAAGACTATCAATAGTCACTTTTGAGTTTGAACAATATGAAACCAAAAACTAAATCTTGCAAATTTTTCTAAGACAATGCTCAAATTTCGGTCGGATAAAATTGTGTGTAGGGACAAGGAATTGAGCTTTAAAATAAAAGATTACACCCTCCTATGAAAATTATATTATGCCAAGCGAAACTTGTATGCCTATCGAAAATTTTTTTAAACAAATTTCTGAACTCTTGCGCCGTTGCGAAAGGACAGGCGGGAAATTCCATTTTGCTCCCCTCAGTATCAAAACCATTTCTAATAGGCACACGAAAGCGCACCGTAAAATCCTTTTCGTAGGACAACGGCGGCTGATTATCAACAAACCAAATGACAAAGCGAGAGCTGTCACGCCATTTGCAGGTTGACAATCTAAGTTCAATAAATTCTGAAAATGGATTGTAGGAAACAAGGCAACGAGATAGTTCTGGACGTATGCCCCACAAACATTTGCCTTTTGATAAGTCAATTGGGTTGAAGTTCATTTGTTTAAATGATTTTATCCCAATTGTTAGTCTATATCGCTTTTTCTTCACGATGATGCAAATATAAGTGAGCTATTACAAAATGCAACTATTTTATTTTTGGGTATTTGCCTCCTAATTCTATAATCATCGCTAATTTTTTACAAATACACTAAATAATTGAAAACATGAAAAATTGAATTACTGAAAAAACGAAACAATAATTTACTAAAACATTGAATTATTGAAGCATTGAAATTTACTTTTGCCTAAGAACTTAATAACTGAAATAAGATGGCATCTAATCCTCAATTCAATGATATACTGCTCTATACTTCTGCTGATGGTCAAGTCAAGGTCGAAGTGATTTATGAGGAAGAAACTTTTTGGCTGAGTCAAAAGCGAATGGCTGAGTTATTCGGGGTTGAATCTCACACGATAACCTATCACTTGAAGGAAATTTTTAAGAGTGGCGAGTTAGACGAAAAAGCAACTACTCGAAAAATTCGAGTAGTTCAACAAGAAGGTAGTAGAGAAGTAAATAGAGATATTGATTTTTATAATCTTGATGCTGTCATTGCCGTAGGTTATCGCGTCAACAGTCATCAAGCGACTCGATTTAGAATTTGGGCAACCAAGACCTTAAAAGAATTTATCATAAAAGGTTTTGTCTTAGATGATGACAGACTTAAACAAGGGAAAAGATTTGGGAAAGATTATTTTACGGAATTGCTGGAACGTATCCGAGAGATACGCAGTAGTGAACGCCGATTCTATCAAAAAATCACCGACATTTTTGCTGAGTGTAGTTTGGACTATGACGCACAATCAGAATTAACCACGACCTTTTACAAAACCATTCAGAATAAACTCGAATGGGCGATTACAGGCAAAACGGCTGCTGAAATTATCGCGGCTCGTGCCAATGCTGACAAGCCACACATGGGACTAACGACATGGAAAAAAGCACCTGATGGCAAGGTTTTGAAATCTGATGTTGTTGTTGCCAAAAACTATCTTTTGGAGAACGAAATCAAAGACTTGAACCGCATCGTCACGATGTATTTGGATTATGCTGAAAGACAAGCTGAACGGCAAATTCCGCTTTATATGAGCGATTGGATTGAAAAATTAGATGCTTTTTTGAAGTTCAATGATTACGAGGTGTTGACAGATGCGGGTAAAGTGTCTGCCGAAGTTGCAAAGGCGTTAGCGATTAAAGAGTATGAAAAGTTTAGGGTGATTCAAGACCAATTATTTGAGTCAGATTTTGATAAATCTATCAAAAAAGCATTAGACAATAAGAAGAGCGAATAAATAAAACATTGAATCATTAAAAACATGAAATATTGAATCATTAAATTCATGTTTTATAATTGGGATAAAATCAAAGAATATGGCAAAAATCATCTTGATAAATGCCCAAAAGGGAGGAATTGGCAAAAGTCAAACGACTGTATTGTGTGCATCGGCATTATCGCAACCACCGTTTAATCTAAAAACGGTGGTGATAGATGTGGACGAACAAAAGTCTATTTCTCTATTGCGGCGGCAAGATTTGTTGAGTTATGAAGGCTTGGAGAAGCCCCCTTTTGACGTGCTGACAATGAGTGTCAGTGAAATGGAAAGTAAAATTTCGGAATTGGATAAAACCTATCAAGTTATCTTTTTGGATGCGGCAGGAAAATTAGACACGCACAAAGACCCGTTTGACCAAGATATTTCACGGTGCATTTTGTTGAGTGACTTTCTGTTTATTCCCTTCGTTGCGGGTAATTTTTCATTTGCTGCCAATGTTGAATACCTTGCTTTTGCGCGGAAAGTCCAACGGTCGCGGCAACTGACGAACCGACCTTTGCGGGTGTGGGGTTTTATCAATATGCTAAAAAATCGTCCGTCGGCAAATGCTTTTTTGAATGAAGAATTTGAACGATTAAAAACCATTGATACCGAATTTAAAATCTTAGAAACACCCCTGCGCGACTACTCAGCATTTGCTGATGCCGATACAATAACGAGTCTTTACACCCCCCTCAGTAATGACACCGCCAAACGCAATTTCTCAGAATTTCTTAACGAACTAATCAAAATCCTTTCGCAATGAAAAAGACTAAATCGAGCAGCCTTGATACCAATCTTGACTTATCAAGTTTTAACGCATCTGCGGCAGAATTGCCCACACCAACAGTTGTCGGTGCAGCCGTACAACAACTTACGCAAACTGCGACAAAAAGCCCGTCCAATGAGACAGCCCCAGTTCCATCAGAGCGCAATTTGCGGAAACGCGAAACGGTGAAAGGAACGATATTACAATCCGTGATGTTGGAAAAAGACATTTTGAAAAAAGCCAAAATGCAAGCATTGGAAAATGAATGTAGCTTATCAGAAGTGGTGAATAGAGCATTGAAACAATACATTCAGTAATTCATGTTTTCAATGATTCAATAAATCAGTAAGTATCAACTAACACCTTTTGAGGGCAATTAGGGGTGATATTGTTGTCACGTTTTTAAATTTTAATAATTGTACTTATGTTAAAATCGGGTGGTTTTGGGCAAAAAATAGCGTCACAAAACATATTTGGCAGTTGGCTCAAACACTGAAAGCGGCGACGAGATACCCTGCCGTGCTTTTGATTTGTTCTCTATTGAGGGTCAAATCGTAGAGCGTTTTATGGATAAAATCTTCTTTGTGTTTTTTTAGAATTTCTAAGATTTGAATATCCGACAGCCCGAACTCCCGTAAGCGTTCAATCATTCTGGCGGCTTTTGCCGCGTCAATGTGTTCTTGCACAAAAGCCGAAATAGGGGATTCTAAGCCATTTTTTTCGCCGTTTACTGAGGGGGGTATTTGGGCGGTTAAATCCACGTTTTCCAATTTCAATAAGGGTTTTCGATTGAACACAAAATCAACGCCAGTGATTTTTTTACCCTCTCTTTTGAGCGAATATGCCACGTTAAAATCGCTTTTGGCAGTGATTTCGTCTCGTGCGGTCATCAACACATTTTTCTCGAAACTCGACCACCGTTCATACTGAGGGGTGCCTTTTTCGGTGACTAAAAGCAGGCGTTCTTTCAAATTCTCAATTGAGATTTTGAAAACGCCCGTTGATTTGAATTGGCAGAGCATTTCGTAGATCCGTTTGCTAAATTTTGATTTCATCATCATCACGACATCTAACTCAAAAGTCGTAAAGTTTTTTTTGAGTTGAAAAAGGTAAGGGCGCATTTTGGGGTCAATCCCAATTTCTACGGTGCCGTCGGTAAGCCAATCGGCAGACGAAACGAAGGTGACTTGTAAGTGGCTGCCGTCGCTTCTTTTGATTGAAAAGTCGCGGGTTAAAAGGCGGGTAATGGCATCTTTGAATTCATTCAAATTAACACGGCTATCCGTAAATACTGATAGTTCTTTTATCGAAATATTGTAAAATTGACTCAATTCATCATCGTCTTTTAGTTGACTCATCACAGCATACATGATATTTTTCTCCATAGCTGTCATTTCATAACGAGCCGTCGTAATGGTGTTATCTTGGACTAATAAAGTTTTTCGCATTTTTAGAAAGCAGTTTTAAATAAAAAAAATTAGAAGTTCCAAAAGTAAAAGTAAGAAAATAAGACTATTTAAAACTATAAACATTTAACAATATAGTCATTTTGGAATATCATAATTTTTTGAATTTAGACTGTTAATATTTACTGTTACTGTTACAGCTAAACTGTAACAGTAACGCAGATTTTGTAGTCGAAAATGCAGATTTTATAGTCATTGGGTGCAGATTTTGTAGTCATAAACGCAGATTTTGTAGTCGTACCCCCTTGTAACTCATTGATAATCAACGAGTTCTGAGAGCTAAAAATATTTAAAAAGCTTTTTTAAAAAACCCCTAAAAAACGAAAAGGGATTTTTTAGAAAAAAATATTATTGTTTTTGTCTTTTTTTGCCCTGAGCGCGGCGACTCTAAAAATAGGAACGACTATAAAATCTGCACGACTACAAAATCCCCAAGCGATTTACCGACTTATTTCCGTCACTTGCTTGTTGCTGTATTTCTCTCGTTCCTTTTGGAGCAAGAGCAGCCAATCCACATACATCTGTTCGGGCATGGTGCGATAGCCTAATTTGTGAATAGTGGTGTACAATGTTGTCATATCGTCCCACAATATTTTGCCGTCATTTTGGCGGCGCAATACTGAGGGGGGGATATTTCGTAGTCTGCAGAGTCGGTCAATCTGTTTTTTGCGGGTTTCGGCTTTGAGCAGCAAGGCATTGATGCAGTTTGGAAAATACTGTAAGGCTAAGTCGCAACATTTGAGGATAAAAGCCCCATCGTTGTCGGTGTACTTTTTATCGTAGCCTTTGGCGAGGTCGAGGACACAGAGCGCGATACATTTTTTGTTGTCGAGCGTGTCCATGTAGAGTCCGTTTTGGATAGCTTCGAGGGTGATATAGCCCGAAGCCATGAGCCACGCATCAATTGGGAAAGAGGCACTTGTGAGTTCGGTATTGTACCACCCTGCTTTTTCTGAACGGTGTTTGATGTAGATATGATTGGGCGCGAGTGCCAAATGACACGGCACACCCAATTCATCGCACAAGATTTTGTACAGATAGGGCATCGAATGACAATTGCCTTTGCGGGTCGCTAACAGCTTGGTGACAAACATATTTTCCCAGTTCCTATCGCCGAACATATCGTCAAAATCGTAGTGGAATGGGTAATTTTCAAACAGGTTTTCACCAAAAATAAGCCGTGTTGTATCAGTCAAGGTTCTAAAAATAGCCGCATATTTTTTGACAAGCTGCCTATCAGCGTAGTCATAAAATAAGCTATCCGACATTTCTCGGCTTTTTATCACTTTTGCCAAGTAGTCTATTTCGCCTTGAAAATTGGAGAAACTCAGCGTTTCGTTAAAACCCCGTTCTATCTCAAAAACTGTTCTTTTGAAAGACAGTTGACTGTTGCTGTTTAAGTTTTGGGCGATATTGAAATAGGCTTGTTCGTAATTGAATTGGCAAATACCTTTTCCGATGCTGAACATGGAAAGCAATAGTAAAATGTGTAATTTTCTCATAAAAGCAGTTATTTTTAACTTAAAATCTATTGTAAATAGTTTTTTATTGCCAAATAGAAATTTTCTTTGATTTTACTTTCCTAATTCGACCTTTGTAAGTTTTAAAAGAGACAGTTTGATTTTTAATATCAAAATCATGGAAATAGTAGCCTTCCATATTACTAAGGTAGAGGCAAATATTTTTCTCTGCCAATGGAATAAGTAAAATATCCCTTTTTCCAAACATATAGAGTAGAGAGCTTTGAGAAGAAGAAGGGCTAATAGCCGATATTAAGACTGTTTTTGACTCTTTTATGTATTCAAAAATACATAGCTTAAAACGATGGGTAGGTGTAAAAACAAGAGAGTCGCGCACAAAAACTCTATTAAGGCTGTCAACCTTAAACCTTAAATTAGGTAGCGACAGTACGCCATTTTGGGCTTGGATACCTTCTACTTTTGTAAGTGGAATTAGTTGACTTTTAACATCAGTCATAATAAAACTTAATGCAAAGACGAGTAAACAACAATATTTATTCTTCATTTTTTCTTTGTATATGTAGGCGCAGGGTCGCCTGTTAAAGCTGTTTTAGTTCCATATATTGCTGGAAGGTTCTTTTCGTATCTAATTTGCCAAGGCGCGTTGTAGCCATTTTTTGTTAAAACTTGAACCCCATTATTGTTTTTAAGTAAAAAAGTTGAGTAGTGTTGCTGTCCACCAGAGTATGAGCCGTTATCTGGTAAATCTTGGCTTTTTCTTGCAGCTTCGTCCCTACTATTGATTTTGCCATCTTCATTCAAGTCAATTCCTTTTTGCCCATCTTTGCGTGCATATCGAACAATATCTCCCGTTTTGGGTGTATTTGTAGATTCAAACCCATCTATAAGACGCTTATCTGCTTCAATAGGAGAACTGATTTCGCCGTTTAAATCTACTGTTCCTGTTTGACCAAACTCTAATGCTGACCCGAAGCAATTACAACCTGTAACTTTCGTTGCGTTAAGTGCTTCATTGATACCATCGAAAGAAAATGCTGACCCTAAATTTGTCAATTGTGTTCCTTCTTCCCATTTTGCAATAGCATCATCAGAAAAAGCTCCTTTTAATTTATCCAGAGCAATACCTGTATGGTCTGATAAGGATTGTAGATTATCGCCTTTCTGAGCTACCAATACAGCTGTCTTTTTGCCATCTTTTTCGTTGATTTGAAACTCCCAACGCCCATCGGGGTCTGTAAATATGATAGGATTGTTATTCCCATAACGATAAGGCGTTATTGTATAACTTTTTTCTGCCAAGGGGTCAGGCGACAACCACCGACTGACCACATCAGGCTCCAAACTATACTCTGTATGTAGCGTGTCTTTGGTCAAAAAAGCCACGACTTCGCCCGTGACGGTGTTAAACATCACCGAGCCAATCCGCACGACGGTATCGTTTTCGATGACTTCTGGATATTTGCCATTGGTCAAAGTTAGAATTTTGCCTTTGGGCATGGGTTTACCGATGCTTTCGTAAGGGTTTTGAGCTGCCGTTACCCCCCTCAGTAAAACGACCAAAAAAGTGATGAAAAAGATGATTTTCTGCATTTTTTGTAAATTTTGGTTATGAATAAAGTTTTAAAAACTAAGGTCTTATCACTTGAATCTGTTGTTGGGCTTTGGCAGTGTTGAAGGATTTAAGCCAGTTTTTATAAATATCTTCGGGCATGGGTTCGTAGCCTGTTTGGTCAATTTGGCGGTAGAAGGCGTACATCTGTTCTAAAATCTGTTGGGCTTGTGGGTAGCGGTGGATTTGATTTTTGGGTGGGTAATTGAGTTGATGCAGAACGTATCGAAAGCGCATGGTTGCCCAATCGGATTGTAATTGCATGGCAAATACATCTTTATTGTGGTGTTTTAAGGTGGTTTCGGCGCATTGTGAGACAAATTTATCGTAGCCAAATTTTTGAGCGTAGCCTTTGCCCAAGTTCGTGAGTAGGCTGGCGATTGTCTCTTTTCGGCTCAATGTGTCCATGTAAAGTTGATTTCTGAGGGCTTCTGCTTTGATAAAATTTGAGCCTAAAATCCATGAGTCTGCCGAGTAATGCCCGTTTGTTAGTTCCAAATTGAACCAATTGTTTTTGCTGTTTTGGAGTCTGATATATGAATGTTCGGGTGAATACGCCAACCATGCTTTGATGCCCAATTCTTCCGTCAAAATCAAATAGAGCAAGGGCAGCGAACGGCATTGTCCTTTGCGGGTTTGCATGAGTTTAGTAACAAAAAACTTAGAATAGTCTTTTTTGCCGAAAGAGTCATCAAAGTCGTATTCAAAAGGTAAATGCGTCAACGTGACCTTGCCTTGTGGGTCTTTGAGGGTCAATGTATCGGACATAAAACGGTGCAATAGTCATTTTTTTGCCACGTCGTTACTCAATGTATAGCCTTCTTGTTGAATTGCGGATTCAATAATGCCTACCATATTAGCAATGTCCGAACAGAACAAATCATAGTTCAATGTGCCGCCGTGCCACGCATTTTCAGTCTCGAAAATAGCTTTTTTCAAACTCACATCTTGTTGCCCGTTGAGCATCGAATCTACTGCGGCAAAGGCTTGTCGGAACAATTGTGTTGCGGGTAAGTGGCTGTTATCGGGCAAATCGTATTGAATTTCCGTTTGTTTAAACGTGTTTTCGGCTTCCGCTAAAATCGCTTGTTGCTGATTGTAGCGTTGTACATCTTGCTGATGCAGGGTTTGAGGGTTCAAATTAGCTTGACCGCCGCCAAAAGTGTTGGCATACTGAGGGGGGTATTTTACGGTTTGCATTGTCCCGATTTGGGCATTGGGTTGCAAAGAGGCAGGTTGTGGGGTTGGTGGTATTTGGGCGGTGCTGACATAGGTAATGAGCAGCAGCGCAGCGATGACGACGGTTTTCTGCATAGCAAATGGTTAGAGTTTATGAAAATGAGAATAACCTCAGAGGGAGTGTCTGAGGTTATTGATTTTGATAATTATTGATATGAAACAAGAATTTTCCAACGTTTTTTACCAGTTTTTCTACTTTCGGTGATTAACACCTTAGTAGGGTGTTCGCTTATAAATTTTTCAAAGTAGGCTTGACTTTCGATTGAAGATTTTGAAAAATCCTTTCGCCTGTCATAACTAAACGCTATGATATTAGTATCTACTTTAATTACACCTATTGTATGAAGTGTATCTTTATCATACATCTCAACACTTTTTACAAAAGTGGCTTTTGAAAGACACAATTGGATTTTACGCTCTCTTACGATAGTACTGTTTACAAATAGCTCATTGAGCGTATCACTATTTTTTTTATGAATATTTTTATAGTAATACTCTACTTGTTTCTTGTAAACAGATTGATAAAAATATTCCTCAAACGCGCATTTGGAACTTAAATACTGAACAGATGTATTTTGAGCGTTCGATAAGCAAGGGACAAAAACGGAAATGTTAGTAAAAATACAGAAAACTATCTTTTTCATTTTTTAGGCGTTTTTTTATATAACTCTTTATTTTCAAATCTTCTTCTGGTGTTACTGGGGTCTAAAATTTTCACTCTGTATTGACTTGTTTGGTCAAGTGGTGTACCGCTTGGAACAGTCATACTATAATGAGTTCTGAGTGGCTCACCTACATCTTTACGGATTTTATTTTCAATATGACTGGCAAATTCTTCGGTTTTTGAAAGTTTAGTTCCACCAATTTTTGAGTCACTCATTTTGCCATCATTAGCATCTTTTCCATGCCCATAAAGTTCATGTCCGAGTGTCATTTTGGGATTGACTTCACCCGATTGATTTCCTATAACTGGCACTTTTTCATTTTCATTTCCTTTGTTATTCCATGTGATGTAGGCTGTTCCTTTGCCTTCTGACATGGCTTTCATATCAGGCGCATCATGTCCAGAGCTTTCCCCATATTGAACAACAAATTGGTTTGAAGATTCTGATAACTCCTTATTTATTCCTGCCGCAGTTTGAGATTCTGATGTCATACCATTAAGCGCGGAAAGAGCGTCAGCAGCAAATTGGTCATTACCTTTATATTCTTCTTTTCCATTCAAAAGTTTACCATCTTGGTAGGTTAAATCTAAGTTTTTTCCATCTTCTCCTTTAATGCGAACAATGATTACCTGACCATCAGGGTCAATAAACTTTATGGGATTATTAGCGACGTAATTGTACGGCGACCACTGCAAATACTTCTCCGCCAACGGGTCAAGCGACAGCCACCGACTGACCACATCAGGCTCCAAGCTGTACTCTGTATGCAGCGTGTCTTTGGTCACAAAGGCGACGACTTCGCCCGTTACAGTGTTAAACATCACCGAGCCAATCCGCACGACGGTATCGTTTTCGATGATTTCGGGGTATTTGCCATTGGTCAAAGTCAGGATTTTGCCTTTGGGCATGGGCTTACCGATGCTTTCGTAAGGGTTTTGAGCTGTCGTTACTCCCCTCAGTATAACGACCAAAAAAGTGGTGAAAAAGATGATTTTTTGCATTTTTTGTAAATTTTGGTTTGGAAATCTTTTAAAAAAGGTTGCTGGTTATCGCCGTATAAAACGCCAATAACCAGTAACTCAATAACTAATAACTTAAAATACTGAGGGGGGGTAAAACAGCATCGTTATCGTTGCAAAATCATTTTCTTGACCGTTGGTTTGCTGCCTTTGGGCGTGAATCTGATGGTATAAACCCCACTGGCCCAATCGCTTTCGCCGATGTCAACGGAACCTGATTGGACGGCTTTGACTTGTTCGCGGCGCATGGGTTGCCCGTTTTCGTTGAAGACTTCGATTGTTACATCGGTGGGTTTTGAGAATAGGTATTCTAAGGTGGTGAAGTCCACCGTTGGGTTGGGGGCGATGCGCCAATTGTAGCGTGCGCCTTCGGGGATTGTCAGTTGATTGCTATTGAACAGCGTGTTGACGAAATCCTTGGTTTGTTGATTTTGGTTGGTGGTGTCACCATTGAAAAAACGCCTAATGGCTTCCACGTCTGAGGGCATACTGTCGGGGCGACGGATACCGATTTTGGAGGGCAAAAGGGCAGAAATCCGCTTGCCGATGTCCTTTCGGACGGTATAACACGGTATTTTGATACTGTCTTGGTAGCGTCCCCATGTTATTTGGATATTGGTGGGTGTGTTGTTGTAATGCACCAAAACAATAGCTTTTGCCCCTGCGCGTTGCGCCATGAGTGCTTTTAGGCTGGCATCACACACGCCGAGTTCCATAATCACTACTTTTCCCTCTACTTCCGATTTGAGCATCGGTTTGTCGCATTTGCGCGAGACAACGGTTTTTAGGGCGCGTTGTTGGTTGAATTTTCGGCGGACGCTATCGGGCATTTTTGCCAATATATGCGAGGGCATGGTCATTGGTGCGCCCGTGTCCTCAAATTTTACGAGGGTGTCATTGACCCACACCATATCAGTTAGTAGTTCTTCGCGGGGTGTGCGCGGGGCGAAGGTGGCGGGTGTGAGGCGGTATTTG